>Ga0247765_1000332_pt1 | contig 38031 bp, 23 predicted proteins | sample UWRJL106311C6_FD_179949 | JGI IMG/M metagenome (GOLD analysis project Ga0247765, IMG submission 179949) | Plant litter microbial communities from Arlington Agricultural Research Station in Wisconsin, United States - UWRJ-L106-311C-6 | ecosystem: Environmental > Terrestrial > Plant litter >...
GGGGGGCTGTTTTGCGAACTTGAAAAGTTCGGTAAGAAAGATGTGGAGGAAGGAAGGAAGGAAGCACGCAACGCACATGGATCTTATATCCTGGCTAAACCGATTGATGACACGGCCGATTGGCACTTCTTTCCACCAGGAGAGGGGAGCACCCAGTACCGCACGCGTCATGGCTGCGTGCAGTTGACGGCCGGCAACCCAACCCCCCCGCTGATATACGGCGAGGGCAATGCCTTCTGCAGCCGACAGCGTGTTTAGGATCAAGGCGTAAATGCCCGCATAGAATGCCACGTTGATGTTTTCGCTTCTTTCATAGGCATCCACCCATATTGAGAGCCAGTATGTCGTTGCGAGGCCTAGGGCATTGACTAGGATAGTCAGGAAGAGAGCAGCGCTCAAATGAAGGACTCCACCAAAGTAAAGCATGTAGCGGAAGACTGCGACAGAGTTTGTCAGACCACACGGTGATAGGATAGAGAGGAGGAGGAGGAGGAGGGGTAATTTTTTCGTACTTGTAAATCGCATGACACCTCCACTCGCTTTCATCTCGCTGGCGATATCGTTTCGTGTATCTGTGGGCTGCAGCTGTTTGGAGTTTGCATCAAGACATGGCTCAGTAGTAGCATCCCCGCCGCCGCCGCCGCTGCTCTCTTCCACAACATCCTGGGCTGCTTCGGGCTGGGCTGGGTTGCGAAAGGCCCCGAGGTTCTGCTCGATAGCCTTGATCATACCATCTTCCATGGTGATGGAGAGATCAGCCTGCGGTGCCATCCATGGGGTCTGCGTCACCAGCACAACTGTGCGCCCATGTAGTAGATCGCCGCAAAAGCAGAGCCTCCAGACAGCCAAAGCCGTTTTTGTGTCGAGAGCTGCGAAGACGTCGTCGATAACCAGCAGTGGTGCCTTTGAGTATAGCGCTCGGGCAAGGGCGATGCGCGCCTTTTGGCCTCCGGATAGTACGGCGCCGTCCTCGCCCACTTGTGTCTGATCGCCGGACGCGAGTTCGTCCAAGTCTAACGATAGGCAGCATGCCTCCATTATTCGCTCGTACCTGGCCTTTTCGAACGGAGAGTTGAATAAGATATTGTCCCGGATCGTCTTGTTCTGGAGCCACGGTGTTTGCGAGGCGAACGCGACGTCGCTCGGTCTCGTAACGGTCCCGCACTCGAGTGCCAATTCGCCAAGGATGGAGAGGAGCAGGCTCGTTTTCCCACTGCCGCTCTTGCCAGATATGATATTAAGCCCGCCGTCTATAAAGTCGATAGAAATATCGCGAAGGCGGAAACAGGTTTCTTTGCTGGAACGACGGAACGTTGCGCCCTGAATCCTAAGCGGGCCGACCGGGAATTGGATCCGGGGCTCGGTAGATGCGAAATATCTGTCCAGTCGCTCAAGCGATACTAGGGCTGCTACCACGTTCCGTGATATAAATGCCACCAGCGTGAGGTTCCGCTGGAGCATCAGGGTCAGGGTGGAAGTGGTAAATGCGACGGAAGCTGTGAGCGGCTGCCCGACTACTCCAATGTACAGGCCGAAGATGGTCAGCAGCGTGATGACGGGAATCAACGCAGCAAATCGCTATATCAAAGATAAATCAGTTGGTTCCTCTCTATCTCGAGGTTATGCGCTGGGGATGAGCAGAAGGAAGGTGCTTACTTACTCCGACAAGAACATTTAGAACGACCCAGTGCCATAGTTCCTTAAGCTCTGTAGCCCGAGCGTGGTGTACGCGCTCTGCTACGGCATCTTCCCAGGCCAGATATTTAATAGCCTTGATGGATCGGAGATAGTCCGATATCAATGAAATGCGCGAATCTTGAGCCAGCTTGATCCTGCGCTGCACATGGTTCATCTTCCCGGCGAGCCAAGCTGGGAGGGGAGCTGTCAGAAAGAGAAATGAGATACCGACAAAGCTCGGCCATCCAACAATCTGTTTACCGTTCCCAAAAATGGAGGGTTAGTCTATAAAATATTCAGGCGCCGTACGTACCCGGCGGCAAAGGTACACAAGGTGTGAGGTGGGTTTCCGCAAAAGGGCAGCACCTAATGTAGACTTACACGATAGAGCCCAATGACAGTGATAACCATGCCAGTCGGCACACCAACGCCGACCCTGACAATATCCCGAGCGCGAACAATGGAGTCGGTATCGCTGGCCATCAAATTGGCCATCCGCCCTGCCTTTGTGGTTGCCGATTGCCGTTTCCCTGCTGCATCCGTGGCCGTGGCCGTAGCCTGGTTGATGGTGTCGTCGTCCTCGGGCTCCAATGAAGACATGGCTTTGTGGTAAAGCTCTTGGGTTATGCCCGACCTGATGCGGACAATAAGTCGAGTGGACGTAAACACATACTGCTGAAAGGCCACGGTTCTCGTCATGGGTCCAGCAAACAGTAGAAATATCCAGATGGAGGGATGCAAAGCAGCCTCGTTGGGGGCCGCTATGTACTCGAGAAGCCTGTATGTGGCGAACGGGCCTACCAGCTCGGACGAAAAGTCCACGACGATCCACGCCGCCATGGTCAGGATCTCTGTGCGCTGGAAACGCACAATGGTCCAAAGTGACTTGTTGTATTTTGCGCGTGCCTTGATGAGATTGGACAGAACCCAGAGCGGCTCGTCGTACCACGGCAGGCTCGGCAGGTCGCTTATCTCAACGGGCAAACGCCATCCTTTCCACACGAGCGGGGATATCCACTGGAAACTGATAATGGATGCGAACCAGCTGCAGGTTTCTTCGGGGCTGGGCTTGGCCTCGGGAAGCGTGAAGGGCGTCGTCGTCTGGTTGACCAGGGTTGGAGAAAGCCATTCTCTCGGCGTGACCAAGGCAATAAGCACTGCGCCCGCGAGGCTACCGAGTGCACCGGCTACCGGACGATCCAGCCGGAGGCTGTGGCCCACCTCGACGAGTGGGAGAAGGTCCGACGCCACCAGCAGGGCGAGTGTGGCGACCAGCAGGACGTTGAGCTGGTGCAATGCAATGCGGCGCCATTTTGCGTCGCGGAGTACTAGACGTCCAAGACCGAGGAGGAAAGCCAAGGCCGAAGTCAGGACGTTGGGCCATTGGCGGGAATTCTGGGATGCAGCGGTGGTCAGAAATGCCAACGCAGCAGCGCGAGCGGCCTGAGAACTAGTCTCGAACGGTAGGCGAATCCTTGAAGCATCGTGCTTGGGAACCGTAGCGCCGGATCTGGAACAAGTGGTTGAATGGCCGATCGTCCACACTGCGACCACAGCTACAAGAGCAAGCTGAATAATGCCCGACTGGGCTAGTCGAACAGTGCTGCGGATCCATACGATCCGTGAATCACTGCAACGCGCTTTGTCAGTGACGACTTCTTTTCCCTTATTTTTTTTTCTTTCGCTTATCCCATACGTGGAACTGCTCCACAGCAACAGTGGAGTTGATATCTGGTCTATGTCTGGGCTGAGAGTCCAGTAGAACGGTACGTCAGCGGGCATGGCGACGCCCGGGGTTGGCCAGCCTAGCCCTCTTGCTGCATTCAGTCGGGGATATTGAAAGTAAGGGGTTCTAGCGTTCGACCGCAGCCCCAACTAAGTATGGGGTGATAAGTAAAACCGATAGGGTACCCAAAACACACGTGAGTCATTGGCGGTTAAGCTAGGCGGCAACGAGACACAATATCCGCTGTGCCCTTTGGGGTCGCGTTCTCTTCAGTTTCTTTCCATAAAGCGGCCCTGATGACCGTTTTGAGATTGAGAGCTGACGGTCATAGGCGGACAGATGACCAAAATCCCCGGGAAAAGGGTAAATAATTGCGCCGAGGAGTGGAGGGATCGATGCCGTCTGACGGGGGGGGAGTGATGCCGGCTAATTCAGCCTAGGTACTCCAACGTTGTATTCTGCATTGCTGTATGAGTTCCGGGACGTTTTGCACTATCCAGCTGCTATGATGAAGCGTGGATGTTCAACAACGGAAGTAAAAGCACTGAGTCAAGGGTGAGACGACCCGGAAAGCCCCAAATTAACCAATCAGAAAGGACCCAAGTGACAGACCCAGGCCCGCTACTGAATAGCTATTATTGTCAAGGGTAAATTCTACCGTCGGTGTTTCGATCGCTTTTTTTCACAATGTCAGTATGCTATTTTCAAGGAAGGCGAGGATTCAAACGAATTTTCACCTGAAGACCACGGTATGCTAGCTGCATCACTCTTCCTCCTAGTCTCGATGATGAAGCTAATAAATTGGCTATCTTACATGCAGGGGTAAACCTTTTCGTTCGTTCGACCACTCAGAGCTTGAGAAGAGGATTCTTTTCTGCGAGCCCGAGAGAGTCACTTCCGCCGAACTGCCCAAGGCGCGGTTCGCGCTAGAATGCAGTCCGAGGCTATCCACATACAGAGTCCAGCTCTGCACCACACCCACATCCAACTCCCGCGATTCTGAATCCATGCCGTTCTGGTGGAGGTCGCGAGATGGTCTGGGCTTTTACAGCAAACTTGTTTATGGGGAAGCGAGTATCTCGGATGGGGAGGGGGACGGACTGTTTGTCCTGTGGGGATATGGTACCTGAAGGAGCATATCACGTGACTTGCTTACTACATGCAAGCAGAGACTCTAGCTGGGAAGTCGAGGCCGAACTGTTCAGGTTGTTGCCGAGATTTCAACAAAGGAGTTCCTCGGGAGCTCCATGCTTCAAATCAGACACTACGATTAAGGCGTTCCCCTAAGACGACGCCAGCTCAACATGCCACTCGATAGGTGCGTCACTGATGGCACACGTGGGCATAGCATACCTCGCCCTATATATTATTTTCAGTCAGTTTTCTCTCCTAGCGGTCCTAAACCTTTGGTGATTTAAATCTTTGATGATTCTGACGCCCTTTGAATTTTACAGGGAAACTGGACACTGCTTTTGATCTGGTGCACTCCCTCGGGAGCTCGACGGTATACACGTCGTGTAAAGAGATCTTGATTAGTGTAGGTACGGATCTATACTTGTTGGAGATGGCACGGTGAGACAACACGGTGATGGAGATGGGCGAAAACAAAGTGGTTGCGAGCTACGTGTTGGACATGAGCAAGTAGAAGCTGGTAGAGGCAATCTAGTGGATGCATTGTCGTAAAGACATCCCCCCTTCTCCCAGCCTCCCAATATGCTCTCTCTACAGACTATCCAAGACTCAGTCTGTGATTACAACGTAATATGTACCCGTGGAGAAGTTCGTAATATTGATCCCAGCTATCTTTATCGCACATGAAAATCCTGTCTTTTGGTTTTCTGTCCTTAAAAGTTGAAAGTGTGAGCATACACGACCTATTTCTTACCCAGTATCCAGTCCTGTACACCACGTTGATGAATCTGAATTAATACCACCCGGAACTTGTTATCAGGTCAACGCTCGGAGGTAGATTCACGTATAACAACAGAAAAACGCAATAGAATAACAAGCAGGCGTTGCCGAACTTGGTTGCGCTGATGAAAAAAAAAAAAAAAAAAAATCTAACACCTAATCCTCCATGCTTGGTAAGCAAATATTCGTATCCAGCCCATAGACTCCTCTCCACCACTCACGCTTGACGGTACTCAATATCGATAACTCGTATCTCACAACCATTCTCCTCTCCTCAGTTCTCAGATAGGACCCTGCCCTCAATCCTCATTCCGACTCGGAATCGTCTGTTCGGCTTCCGCTATTGACGACGCCCGCGTTGACTCTTGGTTTTCTTGGTAGAGTTTCGATACCTGTTGAATGTACTTGACAATCTCCAGCAAGTCGGAAGCGGCCTCGAGGCTGGCAAGACTCTTCTCTACCCAGCCGAGACGCCTTCGGTAATGGTGACGTAATTCTCCCAGCTCGCATTTGGCGACCGATGACGCAGTCTTCAGCGACTCACGTGTGGTTGATAGGTACAAACTGTTGGTCGTATCTTTGACTGACTTGTCAAGACGCGCCTCGGTCTTCTCCAGTGAGCTCAGGGTTTGCTTCAGCTGCGGGAGCGCATCATGACCCGCCCTCAGCCAGGATTGCATGACCAGACTGACGCCGTCAGCCAATTCCTGCGCTAGCGTCTCAACATGCAGTTGCCGCTGGGCGTGCATATTGCCAAGGCACTCAGCGGCTCGCGCTGTATCTTGAAACAGAGAAGAAGAGGAATCAACATGGCCGGGGGCGGCAGTGGTAGATGACTCGTTGCTTGCATGTGGACTGTGGACGACGGGGACAAAGTCCCTCCACTCCTTGGGAATGACCTCCCGGAGCGGCTTCCCACGGGCTAGAGCAGCAAAGAAAGCTCTCCACGCCGGTGGATAGATGCAGTTGGGGACCGGGAGACGGAGAGTGACATGCAGCGCCGCGACCAGCGCGTAGGTTCCGCAGTCGATTTCGTTGTCCTGTTGTGGGCATGGACTCTCTTGGAATGACCAGCTCGACCAATCGCTAAACTCGCTGGGACCGACTAGTTCTACAAAATCCTTGGCTACCTGTCTGGCTGGGGCCGTTCCCCGTGGCGGAGCCATTGAGTCGTAAAGGGTTGCAGCTCGGTACGGCATGTCGAGATACACGCAGACCTAATGCTCGTTCTGCATGTTTACGCAAAGCACAACCCTCTTCGTTTGTCTGGTAACGATCGAGGCCCGTATTGCCTGAGTATTGCCAACGAAGCTCTTAATCCAATTGAAAAGGGTCGAGTCGAGCGTTCCCATATCCATGCTGCAGGAGACGACAAGCTGGAGATACGTATTGATGATCCCGTCGTTCAGCCAGGCCCGTGTCCCATCCTCGGGCCAGATTCTCGCAATATCGTCGTCGTCCAGGAGGGGAAGAACAGTCTGCTGCCGAGACATGGGTAAGTAACCACCAAGACCCGCTTCGGCTGCCATTGACAAGGTGGCATCTGAGATCAGCGTCGCATCCTCTGCCCCGGGGCCATCACTTTCTGCACCTTGGCCTATCTCGGTATCGCTACCATTATCGTCTGTCGAGCCTCCAGGGGGACGGAGAGAGCCGCCGGTGCTGGGACCGGGTGCGGATTCCCGTTCGTTTTTCACTGCAGCGGTTAGTCATGCCCGTAACAACTGTGACACACACAAAAGTCCTCCTGCCGATACAACTACTCACAATCTGCCAACACAGCGTCAATGTCGCGCGGTCATAGAGGGGGCCAAGTGACACCTTGGGGGGGTTCGCCGGCAAAGACGGGGCCTGCAACAATATGTGTGCCATGTTGTTCTGCGCGAGTGCGCCAGGCATGGATGATTCGGGCGTAAACTTGGTCAATATCTAGAAGGTTGCCGACGGCAAAATCGGATAGTTTGGCCATTTTTATGTACAGATCTGCCGATACCGACGAGCCAAAGTAGAGGCACAGGAAACGGGGATCGCGATTGGGGAGCTCGGCCCATTCGGCAATGTACCGCATCCGACGCCTGAACGTCGTGGCGAGAAAGTGGAGGGTATTATGGCCAAACTCGCTCCGCAAAGTGCGGAGCAAAATACCGTCGGGGATCTGGGAAATAGCCCATTTCGGGAACAAGATGGCTTCTCTGCCGCAGCCGAGGTAGGTTCGAATCAGGAGTCGCCAGATGTGTTTGGTCTGGGCGGTCCTGGTGGTTTCGGCAGCGGCAGCGGGTCTGAGATGCGTGGCAACTATGAGATGGTCGAGTACCTGTCGCAGGTCGTCTTCAGTTGCGATAATTAAATTATTGGTCTCGAGATGGCCTGATTCTGCGTCCATGTTCTCGTGGCGTGGGTTGAGAGAGCCTGACGGAGGTAATCGCTATGCTGTGCTATGCTGTGTCATGCTGTGCGAGGGAGAAGAGATGAATTGGCGTGCAGCGCAGAATTTGATCTGCTGGAAGTGGGAGGGAATGGAAAGGAAGGTGGGGTTGTGTGTGGTTGCAGATGGAGGCAGGCACGACCCAGTGACTGGAAAATGCCCTTGGTAGCTCTGACGAGTCTTGGCTGCCAAGATAAAAGAGAGAGGCTGCTAAAAGCAAGTGGACCCGTGGGGCTGGCATGTTAGTCAGAAGCAGCAACATCGGGCCTAAAAAGCATCGAGCAACATGTTACAGGACAGCAGCTCCTCGAGCAAACATGATGACTTGACTAATTAAAAGTGTTTCTGCTCGCCTCAATGATGCATCCTCGAAGGGAAACTTAACAGTGGCGATACATGCACAGATGGGAATTTTGCCCAAGAGGAATTAAAGTAGACTTAGCTGGGCAGTGGTAGGCTAACATATTGAAGTCAGGTCTGCCGCACGTAAATTTAGCAGCCTCAAAATTTAAACCTAAGCAAGCATTGAATAGAAATGCTGCAACAACTTAGGAACCAGACATTAGATACAAGCGCACTAGACGCAAGAATATGGAGTAAAGGACAAATATCGGGCTGCGTCGCTCATGGAATAGACTGCAAGTATCCAGGTCACACCGGTCTTCCCAGCCCTTTGCATGCACGTGATGCAGAACCGAACCCAGGCTATGTCGGGATGTACATGGTTCCTGACAAGAGACATGTAAGTCTTGACGAGAGATGACACTGCCTGGGTACCTACGTCTCAAGAAGGAACATGGAACGTAAGAAGAAACCCACTCATTTTCAGGGTGGGTGCGGAAAGGAACCTTTCTGGTTCTGGTGCGACTGCGTTACGTCTTGTGCTCAGCGATATTTGGAGGGTTTAACTGAGGCGAGACACCTGAACTTTGAAGTAGCTACCAGCCAGAGAAACAGTAAGGAGAATGGAGAAAGAAGCTCGGGCACCTCAGTAGACGCGAACGTCCTAACATGGAAAATCACCAACACCCAGAGATGGTATCTTTGGTCACTTCCAGTCAATAACTCAAGTTCTTGCGGGGTTTTGGACTGGATTTCAACCAATTTCCAAGGTTCTCCTCCGCGGCGTAGACATGACAACAGCGCTAATACCAAGCTTGCCCCAAGCTGAGCCCAGACCTTTCCTACAGACGCCTGAATCTTTTGCAGAGGTAAAGCTGATAAGTTCAAAGTAAGCATCAACATTCCCTTTACAGCATAGACGATAAAATACAACAGCTAACACTTGTCAAGTTTTGCCCTTTCTTTTGAGTGGAGGTTGTGATTGGCTGCAAAAAGGGAGTAGGGGACGTAGCTGTACAGTCCAATCAGGGCCCCCGTCGCGATTTGGAGGGGTGGGGGAGGGGGGGGGGAAACGCCATCAACGACCTTGAGTGCCATATATCCGGGATAGCAAACCAGGAACTGACAGAACTAAAACGACTGTTTAGACCCTCGCAAGGAGACATATTCCCAAATGGATAGATCAACTCGCAATGCCCAAAAAAAAAGTGAAACAAGGGGGACTTTTTTCTACAGGTGACAGGTAAATTATCAACATTTCCTGTTCCTAATTTGGTATGTGGTGAATTTACCCAAAGTTAGTGGTTCCGTGGCTTGGAATTCCGGGAAATGGAGATAAGAAAACATGGAATATCTTGTGGATTTGAAGCTCCTCGAGATATAACGTTGCGTGTTGGAGACAACAAGGCAGAGCCATCTAGCGATTCGATCTAGATACTGATATTGATAATGGGCAAGGCAGCGTCTCGCCCGAGGGAGAAAAATGCTTGGGGTTTCGCTTTGGAGTTTCAACACGGCTCAAATCCCCACGCTCTTCTTTACTCCAGAGACTGAGAGAAAAACCTGCTATTTACCACTCTCGCTAATTCCGTTGAGTCTAAGTTGGATTTTTTTTTAATATAAAGAAAATAACGGTTATACTTAACTCAAGATTGCCAAAGGACTAAGTCATGGAAAGGGAGCAGCTAACTTCTCTAAACGTCAGCCACTAATGCTGCTGCTATATAAGCTCACTGCCAGAAACACTGCATACTGGAATCCCCGGAATGAAGGGGGTTACAACTACTTGATTCAATTACTATTCCCAGCTCTTCTGGCTTTGCTCGAGAGCTTCTATTATAGTACTGCGTGGCGGCAACTGTAGCCCAGGCCAACTGAACTGACTACGTGCGCGCCAGGTTATTCAGCTCCGTTAGCCACAACCTCTGACTGCGTGTTCCGGCCTCGGTAGAAACCCCTTTCTTCTGACACATCCTCTATTGGACGCTCTATACTCCGAAGCCATGGTGTGTGTCTGATTGGTGCTAGCCTGCAGCCACCATGCGAGGTTCGTCACAGCGGGAAAGCGGGGTATCACTCGATGAAAATCATGTTCAGAAGCGGGGTAGGCGATATATCGCTCACAGAAAGTTTCCCTACCCTCAACTAGATACCAGCAGCTTATTACGTCGACCAAAGGCCTGGCGCTCATGCCAGGACTGAGATAACTACTGCAATGGTTTATCTTCTGTTAGCCTTTGTGATCTTCACGTCTTATGTTATCTCAAGCGCTGTGTCATGGTATCGCCTTCGACACTTTGCAGGGCCAACATTGGGCTGCTTTTCATACCTGTGGATGATGAAGACGGCGCTCTCCGGTAGAGCTTGGCAGATCCACATGGACACCAAGGAAAAGTACGGGAGCGCACTTATCCGCATCGGCCCCGACATTCTCATCACCGACGACCCAGCTCTCGTCCGCCGCATGAACGCAGCCCGCTCGCCCTACAAGCGTGACAAGTGGTATAATGCCTTCAAACCTAACCCGTACATCCACTCGATGCTTACGACTGACGACGATGAGCTCCACAACGAAATCAAGTCAAAGACCGCTGCGGCCTACTCGGGTAAAGATGTGCCGACGCTCGAGGCCGACATTGACGGTCAGCTCAGCAACTTTAAAGACCTCATACGTCGGAAATACTTGTCGACGGGCGGTAAAACAACGCCGATGGACCTCGCAAAGACAGTCCAGTACTTTACCATGGATTCCATCACTAAGCTTGCCTTTGGGCGCGAATGGGGGTTCCTCGCTACTAATTCCGATATTAACGCCTTCATCCAAACAATCGAAGACATGGCCGTTTTTTTTGTTCTGTGCTGCGACATTCCCTGGATGCGTCGAATCTTCCTCAACGACCTTTCGCTCATGATCATGGGACCCAAAGATACCGACCCGAAGGGGATGGGCCATATGAACGGGTTCGTGCTCTCCCCTTCTCTTCCCAACTGTAGCGTGCCAGTGAGTAATTGATCGAGGGCCAAGCAGAATCGCCAAGAGATTGGTTGCCGAGCGTTTCGAATCCAACGTACTAGACAGACCTGATATGCTAGTAAGCCTTTCCCACCCCACGACGCACGTGCGCGCGAGTCCGAGTGTGTATGACCACTAACGGGTATTTCCTTCCTAGGGTTCATTTATTCGTCACGGCCTGAGCCGGCGGCAGTGCGAATCCGAAGTGCCGCTAGCCGTCATCGCTGGCTCTGATACTACTGCTGGAGTTATCCGCGGTACAATGCTATACCTCGCTACGACTCCGCATGTGTACAGACGCCTGCAGGCCGAGATAGACGAAGCTGTGGCGAGCAGCAAGGTCCCCCCCTCGCGGGCGATTTCTCTTGCTGAGGCCCAGAAATTGCCCTATCTCCAGGTATCGGATTGCCCCAACCTACTTACTACCTAGCCTATTACATGCCTTAAACCAACTAGTTTTTTTTCCCGTCCTATTACGAAGACTAACGGATTACGCTTATTCTCTTTATACACAGGCTGTTATCTACGAGGGATTGCGCATCCACCCACCCAACCACATTCTGGCGAGCAAGCTCGTTCCACCGGAAGGGGACACGTTCGACGGAAAGTTCATCCCGGGCGGAACTAAAATCGCCTGGAATGTATGGTCCCTACTGCGGCGCAAGGACATGTTTGGCCAAGATGCCAGCGTGTTCCGGCCGGAACGCTGGCTTCAAGCCAGCCCGGATAAACGCGTCGAGATGGAGCGGCACGTGGAGCTCATCTTTGGGTATGGACGTTACATGTGCGCCGGCAAGGTAATTGCCTTTCTCGAGCTGAACAAGATCTTCTTTGAGGTAAGTAAACTTGGTGTTATTTGTCTAAATCTCCCCCTCTCTCTCTCTCTCTCTTTCTCTCTCTCTCTCTCTCTCTCTCTCTTTCTCTCTCTTTCTCTCTCTCTCTTACATAATTCCTTGTTCACACGATGGCCTATGCAAAAAATTATATCGCTACTAAGGCAAGACTCATTGATTACCTTAGCTACTGCGGGACTTTGACTTCCAGATCCTGAACCCCAAGACGCCCTGGACCGAGAAACAGTACTCGGTATTCTTCATAAAAAACATGTGGGTCCGCGTTTCAGATCGGCGAGAGAAGCTACCTTTCAGCTTGTTATAGGTGTGGTAGCTTCGGTCTCGATTTAGTTGCCACGAGGGTTATCTCGCGGGTTCCGTATATTTCCACGAGATTGGTTGTCTAGCTTTTGTCCTTGTCATTGGTTCCTGGGGATTTGTAGTGAAACCTTGGGGGGGGGGGGGGACTGAAACGAACAGCCTTTTTATTCTACAATGCGCCGAGCAGTGGTATGGATAATAAACCAGTCCGTTACCACTCTGCTTAGACCCGAGATACCCATAAAGAACACGCCTCTTAGTTTCTCTAATTCATGCTCTCTATGCGAGGATTCAGTCGTTGATATCAAAAGCTATCTCTTTGCCTGCTCAGACTCGGCCCTTGTGGTGGAAAAGACTCGAGCTTGGCTGTACGAGAGCGACCATGAATCTCAAGAGCTAGTGATGAAATGATTGGGCCAGCCGATCCGACTTGATCAACCAGGAGCGATTTCAGTTTGTCAGTATCCCAGTCGAGAGGCACGCCCCGCACGCGGAATGTAAATCCTCGCTTCGGACGATCAACCGGAGGATTAGCGTGGATTCGTCCTTCTCGAGCGGGTGCCGGTTCCGGTTCGGGCTCTGCGTTGCGCTGGGCGGCTACGAGAGCGCCCTGGAAGATGCGAACCGATTCCATCCTCTTGATCAGACAAAAAGTGGAACGTGGTGCAGTCGGGTACTGTACGGTAAGCGAGTGCCGATTATTTCACTATGGCGATTACCCGAAATAATTTTCAGTCCGTCCGGCTCGGGGTCCGAGTTGACAAATCCAGGGGCTAGGTACGATAGTTGCCGGCCTCCTTCGGAACATAATAACTGACTTGCCCAATTACATTCGCTACTACTCCGGTCCGTCGAAACTTTATCTCGTAACCGCCGAGTAGCTTCGGACTATTAACAACAGGTATATAGAAACGACACTTCAATTGCATATCAATAAAACTATCTCTTCAAGCAACTCCTCTCACATCTGGAATCACTTTCGACGCCGACACAACACCTGTAGGCACTGCGACCCCAGAAACCCACGCCGGGCACTATCACTACATCGCAAAATGCCCTTCCCAACCCCAGCATCCCCCTTCCACCTCCTCCCGATCTCCAAGGTCACCCTCCCCAAAACCCCCCTTACCTCCGCAGCCCTCACCTTCCTCACCGAAAACACCCGCCCCTCCACCGTCAACCACTGCCTCCGCTCCGCCGCCTTCGCCCTCCTCCTCACCCCTCGCCTCCCCCAACTCGCTTCCATCCAAGACACCCTAGACACCGAACTCATCGTCGTCTCCGTCATGCTCCACGACATGGGCTGGGCCACTAATCCCGAGCTTCTGTCGACGGACAAGCGATTCGAGGTGGACGGGGCGGAGATTGCTAGGGGGTTTGTTACCAAGGAGACGGGATGGGATAAGCACAAGTTGCAGCTGCTGTGGGATGCGATTGCGCTGCACACGACGCCGTCGATTGCCATGTTCAAGGAGGCGGAGGTGGTGGCTGCGCATTTGGGGATTACGGCGGATTTTTTGGGGGCTTATTTGGGGGTCGAGGAGGGGGGAGGTATGTCATTTCTTTTTTTCGTCTTTCGTTTGTGTTGTGGCTGAGGAGGGAAAGAAAGAAAAAAAAAAAAGTACCTTGGAGGTCTCACTGTTGATGGCATCGGGGCAGGAAAGGATTGGTGAATAGGAGAACAGGACAAAGCTGACACTCGCTAGGTCCCGGCCCGTTGGTCTCGGTCGACGAGTATAAGGAGATTGTGACGGCGTTTCCGCGCGAGGGGTTCAAGGACGACTTGGTGCTCATCATGTGCGGACTGTGCAAGTCGAAGCCAGATACGACATACGTTAACTTCGTGGGTGAGTTCGGGTTGGAGCTTGGACTGGATGGAAAGGGGGAAGGCAAGGACGAGTATCGAAAGGCGTGGGAGTCGCACAGGGTGCTGCCGATGTTGATGGCGAGCTTGGATCGGAATGTAGAATTTGAGTAGGACCCGACATGATGGACAGTCAAACTCGAGAGGTGTGTAATGGGGTAAATGGAGCACAGAGAGGGGACCTTGGGGAACACAGCTTGACTCGGCCCTGGTTTGCCCTAGCCACTTACAGGTCAACACTGAGGCACAAGCATGGCGCTGCCCTTGGCCCAGATGCAATGCAGACGCAATAACAGCCAAGAGATCTATTTCCAAGCCATTTCATCTCATTTGACGCCCGCTCTGTCACAGCGTTCCAGATGCCCGGATTCATTGCCTGACCATCAATTAAATTCGTTCAATCTCATAACTCTCCGCACCTCAAACCTACCAGCATCACAGTGACCATTACTACATGCAGATAGATAGATACCGCAATGATAACCAGGCTTTTCATCCCCGACCCATTTCCCGGCAACCACTCGAATGCCCCCCCTTCCCAACGATATCAATATTACCGAACCGCTGTCACCCCAACCAAACTCCCACAGGCTCATAACCTATCTCACCCCTCATTGGTCCACTGCAAACTCCATCCCACACCTCGCTTGATCACGCACGTGGTTTTATTTGCACTGAAGCTCGACCACAGTTCGTCTGTTCGCAATCACTGTTCGCAAAAGGTGGGGTCGGTCATTAAAACTGACACGCACACACATCGTCCAAGCAAGAATGCTCCATCGGAGAACAAACAACTGCAAAAAAAAAGCTCCGACCCCAGCCAGGTCATTAGGGCAGCGGGTTGCCAACCGAGGTGCGAAACTGAAAAAAAAGTGCTCCTGAACAGAACGGAGTCAAAAACTGGGAGCCGACGCTAAGTAAGAGCGAGGACTAGTCACGAGACCGGTATGGTGTGCGTGCTGTGTTGTCGTGTCGAGGGTGTTTAGTGCGAAGAGCTAACATTAGGTAGCTGGTGGAGGAAAAGAAAAGTGGCGAAGGAGAAGCTAGTCCGAGCTGTTGTGTTTAGCGTTGGGTGTGAGATTCGGGTCGTGATTTGTTGGCGCTTGCCAAGACCTGGGCTTGCGATGGAGAAGGAGGGAGGGGGGCTGGCTGAGCCAGAGAGCCAACAGAAGCAATTGAATCAAGCAGTTGCAATCTCATTTAATTCTAGAGATTCTAGTGTGCAGTGTTTCTGACAACGCTCGCGGAATTATCAGTGACGGATCAAAACGTCCGGTGCGCCAAGCCCCACGGCTATTGTGGAAATTTGGTGGCGGCAGTGGCCGTCACCCATTGGCCGCACAGCCGTAATGTAGTGGGGCTGCAGAGCACCACCTAACCCCCTATGGAACACGATCGACAAGCTGAAGTGAGTGCTGAGACCAGGGCAAGGAGTGCCCCCACCATGCGCCGCTCCAGGGGCAGGTACGGATAGCTGAGAAGTTACGGATCCGTAAAAACAATCCGGTTTTATCGCTTCTGAGGACTGTGGAACAACTCCAGAACCCTATCATCCCGATTAATCGTTCACCATGAGGGCTTCTTTTCTCTTGGCCGCTGCTTTCTCGGTCGGCTCTCTCGCTGCTCACGACCACTCACATCATCTGCATGCGAGACGAGGTGATGTCTGCGCGACGGACTGCACAGTTAAGCGCGTTTTAAAGGCGATCAAATTTCTCCCTGATGCCGCCGAGATTTGCAGATCGTTGCTTAGGCTTCCCGGAACGGTAACGCAGACGGCGGTGGAGACGCCAACTGTGTATGATGTCCCTCCCGACCATGAAGCCAAGCAAGACTCGGATACTGGAAGGCAGCTAACGATATTTCTTGTCCAGGATCGTCAGCGTCGCTGTCTCGACCTTTACAGTTTCCGATCCAAATTGCGCCCCGACGGTGAAGGCGCGCGGCGGCGTGTCGGCCTCATCACCGCCGGGGGTCTCATTGCTTCGTAGTTTGACGGCTTTTCCGTCTTCAGCTATCTCCTCTGCTTGTTCGTGCCTTGGTGTCTCGCCCGAGGAGACTGTTACTGCTACGAAGCGTGCGGATATTCCAGCGGTATGTTGTTCCGGCCGTGCTCATGCCTATCGTCCTGTCCTGTTGTCGTCGTCAGGATTGTACATGGAAGGAAGTCGCTAACGGTTGGTCACCATAGACTTCGACGGTCGAGGTCGTCGCGACAGTCACGCTCTGCACTAGCTGTACCCCGCCTGGCGGGAAGTGTGACCTTAGTGATCCTGGGGCTTGCTGCAATCAGACATGCATCAACGCGGATCCGTTTCCCACATGTGCTTAGGAGGTTATAAGCAGGGGATTTTGTTCAGATGCGATTTCCACGTCTCATTCGTGGTGCTAGGTGTTGATGTTGTAGGTAATGTAATTTGGCACCATTAGAGGCTGGAAACACTTCATAGAGTCGAGGATCTAGCCGTTATTTTTCTCCGTTGTCCCTCCTTCGCAGCAGAAGCAGCTTGGATGTCGCCCCATCGGTTGGCCAGGCTGACACGCTTGGGGCCTACGGCTGAGCTGAGGAGAGAGGAGCAGGCGGAGTCGGCCCATCTCTGGCCCGATGCGACCTTGGTAGCGTTAGAAGACCGAAGGTGACGGCTGGTCCAGGATGCGAACTCTTGATCTATACTATCTCCGGAGTTGACGGACAAGTTGTCACTTCGTCTTAAAGGTTATGAGCTTTAGTAATTTTAGTAATTTACTTCATCCATATCTCCACTGCTGTGTCTCTATGGTCTAAGTGCCAATCCCTGCACAAGCAGAGCTCAGCTAGCTCGGTGAGGTCTTGGCGAGTAACTTGAGGCTGGCTTCCGACCGATGATTGGAAGCTGTCTTTGAACCTCGGCGTTGTCAGCGTCGCCGTTTTCCTTCTTCCACGGGCATCGCCAGCCACATCGTTTGTTGCCGATGGTGTAGCATTGGATCTCTCCTTCCTGCGCGTAGCCCCTGATATCGACAAGTGCATCGGGGTTCCAGTTTGCCATCGTAGCCGTCATAGTTGTGCAATGTCAAGCCAAATGCTTCCTGTACTGCAATTGATATAAGGTTCCATTGTATGCGACTATGTTAATTTATGGTGATTTGAGGCTGTTACAGCCTGCTCTTGACGCCACGAGGTGGGTTAGGTAAAGACAGATCGTAGTAACGGACAGAGTCTAACTACTATAAGGTGAAGGGGGATTAAGATAACTGAATAACGGTTAGTATAACTTTTAACGTAATATATTATTAAACAAGACGTAGATTTAGAGGCCCTAAACAAATAGATCTTATTAAAATACAGCCCCTAGAACTACTAAAAGATGTTATAGCTATGGGGTACATAAGCACCCTACAACGCTCCAGAGTACCAAACCTTCTAAAAGGCTCGAAACCCTATAACGACCAGGGCCCTCAGGGCCCTCCAGGAGCCCAGAGGCTCCTTGAAGTCTCTCTAGAATCCAGACGCTTTCAGAGACTAAATTCGTAAGCTATAGTAACGCGGTAAGCTCAAAGTGTGTGGAAAATACTGTAAATTGAGGTTATAAAAAGGTAGGTAGAGGGGTTGCTCCTCTTACAAAGGTAGGGTGCCTTTTGCAAGCCTAGGCTCCACTAGCCTAAGCTCCTCACCTAAGCAAAGAGTATTAAGCGTATACTTCTTATTTATATCTTTATATAACTAAGGTGTTCCCTTCTCAGGTTTCCAGCATAAAATGCCTCCCTCTATCACGGTACCGTGATGCTGCCTGCCTGTGGCTGTAGCTAGATGTAGAAGGACTACGGTGCAGTGCCCTGACTGCACAACGTTCCACTTTTTGTAGTGTTTACACATTGCTGTAATGTGGCCAGGCGACACGCCGGCGAAACCTCGCCGCAGCGTCTGCACAGCGCTGGGGGCAGCAGTGACGCAATAGGTCAGCACACGCATAAAAGCCGCTGTAGGTAGTTGGCGCTCGCAGGGGGTTTTTCCCTTCTGTAAGAATCAGTCACTGTATTGAAGTAGAATCTGCTTTGTCAACTCACCCCAGTAGCTTATTACAATTGCGTCCTTTGGTGCCGTGACAGTGATATAATAAAACGCGGTGTACTTTAAGGTCTAGTTCAAGTCCGGTCAGAACACCGTGTAAACTATCTTGTGATGGTTTAAAAGGGCTCACCGGGAATCTCCATGCCATTGACATGAGCTTTCCTACTTGATCTCCTAGCTAGGTATCTTGTCCTGAAGTCCCAGGCCCTCCCAATCGATACACTTCTGGAAATACCGCCATCGCAATCGCAATCTTTGACCTTGGCCCATTACTCTTTCCCGTCCAGAACCAGTATATACAAGGACAAAAAGAAATGAGAGGCAACGCAAAGATAGATGCTGGGGTCAGCTAAGGCCATCAAACCTCGTAGCTACTATATATACCTAACTATATATAAAAAAAAAAGGGACTGGATCATGTACAGTTCTTATGGGACTTGCAATCCCAAAGTCCCACTACTATTTAAAATTCTTCCGTATTACAATATACCCATTACGCGTGTCTTAACTAGAAGTTTTTGTCTATATTATCATCGAGTTAATTATCACCTAGCCTTAAAAATCGGCAACGTCGCGAGAAATGGTTATGATCTTTGATCTTTATGTACTAATAGAGAAACCGCCAAACTTTGTTAGCGGATGCCCAACCCAACAAAGAGGTTTGTTACTACCTGGCGTATACCTACTTCCTTAACCTCCCTACCTCCCTAGGTACGTACCCACTTACGCAGGTGTTTGACGTAGGTAGAGGTAGCTTAATTGAGAACCTTTAATTACCATCTCTTATTACGCATCCATCTACTTATTCAATTTTTAACCCAGTTCATATCCTAATCCGTATCCTAGTTACTATTGCTATAGCCACCTACTCATATCACCCAGGCACTCTCTTTATCTATAATATCCATTCATAGTCTTGACTCAATATATCCCTACTACACCTGACCGGACTAGCCCACCCTACTCATTGGACATAAAGTGGAAAGGCTGAATTTCCAAGACAAGGCAAGATGACAAGGCACTTCTAACTGATATAAATGTCTTTATCAAAACTCTGACTCTCAGGTTAATTAATTCAGTTAATTGCAAAGTTAATCGCGCAATTAATTATACAGTTGGTTAAATCGTCGCACAGCTAGATCATCATATAATTAGTTAATTTAGACCTAGTTAACTAGCGTAGGTATATTTATACGGGGAGCGTGGTTAATCTGGCGTAAAGGTAAACGCTTATTTTCAGAACTACGCTTTAGCATTTAAATACGCAGTTACCCTACACTAGCACAAGTAAAGAGGGTGTTAATAAAGGAGTTAGGGCAATATACGCGAAAAACTTCCTATTGAAGTCCTTGGAGAACCTGCTGGATTAATACGCAAATTGATACTGCCGCGCTTGTACTATATTGTATTACCTGTACGGGCTGGATTGCTGTCGCCTTGGCCAGGTGGACTCGGTCGCGGTGACTTGATCGTGGTGACTTGGTGCGTCATGACGCGGTGGTAGTAGACTTTATTGGACTTAGTGATTTGAGTGGCCCACTTCATTGTGGTTTGGACAATAAAGCGAGCCTGCACCCCTACTTTACTGTTTTCCAGACAATAAATCGGGTCTGCAGCCTACTTCACTGTTTAGGAGACTCCATTTTAGTGTCCGGCAGACAATAAAATGGGTCTGCAATCCACTTGCACACCATAAAACAGGTCGCAGCCTCGAGGCAACCCACTTTACTTCCCGCAGACTGTAAAACGGATCTATGGCCCACTTTATTGTCCATGAATCCATCCCCCATGCATTATCCAAGACTGCAAAGACAATTGAGCGGGTGAGATGCACATGATTGCAGCTGTGCATTTTAGATTTGGAGTGACGTTATTGCAGCATGCAACCGGGTCCCTCCCATGCAGCACCGTTGGAGTCGCAGGGACCCAATCAGCCGTCACTAGCAACCCAACTCTTGGCATTGATTGGTGAGCTTGCCTTCCCAAGTAGGTCTCAATTGTCGAAAGTTCCTGTGCACCGCGAAGCATTCCCAAAACGCTTGCCATGGTCGCGGGAACTGCTAGCTTCCCCTGTTTCTAATCCCGGTCTGATCATGTTGTGTCACCACAGCTTATCACGACCTAAAAAGGCTTCAAGTCTCCATGCAGGGGAGGAAATCAGCCTCTTATAGATGCTGGGGAGTCATTGATCCTCCCTTCCCCCCCAAAAAACAAATGTTTGAAGTTACAATTATCCCCTCTACAAAACTCTTTTCCCAGCTTCTTCTTCTTATTATTGCACGGCGCACCGATTTCTGTCTACATTGACCACCATGAGCGCCTCATCAGTCATGATCTACATCACCATGGCTCTGGAGTACCTCGATTCGCCATACCGAGTCGACGATGTCGAGCCCAACCTAGTTCAGGCCGAGCAACGTCTCGCCAATCTCAACCCAGCGGACGCGGCTCCTCTCCTCGAGCAGATTGCCAGCATCCGGGCTCGCCTGGACGAAATGGTCAAGCCGGAGGATGCTCGTCAGGTGAAGGCGGCACAGGGCAAGCTCCGCCAGGCCCGCGATTTTATCGACACCAACGGCGGTCGTCTCAACCAGTCGGCCAAAGACTCTGTCGAGGAACTCTTCAAAGTTGCCATTCAATATCTGGAGCAGATTACGGACGCGCGCAAGGCAGACAAGCTCAAGGCTCCCGTCCTCGCCGAAATCGACCGGATCCGCCAGGAGTATAGCACCAACAACACGGCGAAGCCCGCCAGCCCTCCCAAGCCTGCCACACCCCCCCCACCCTCCCAGGACTACCACAACGCAAAACGTGCCGTCTTCTGGGCCAACGACTACTTCGGCTCGGGTCGTACGGACCAGGCAGAGTCGGAAGTGAACAAGGCCGAGGGCTTGCTCAGGGGCGACAACTCGGCCGAGGCCGCTGAGCTGGCGCTCCAGATTGCCCAGCTGCGTAGAAAGCTTGCGGATGAGGTCTCGTCCGAGGATAAGGCGTCTGTTAGGGCAGCCGAGGGCAAACTCCGCCAGATACGCAACCACGTCGAGACGAACAACGGGCGGGTGTACGATTCTGACAAGGAATTCTTCGAGCAGCTGTGCCGCGGGGCCGTGGAGTACCTGGACAAGATCACACATGCCTACAAGGCTGATGAGCTCAAGGCGCCGGTTCTGGCCGAGATGGCCCGGATACGGGCACAGTACGGCCTCACCGGCCCGGCCACGCGGACAGCGCCCGCTCCTGCTCCTCTCGCGTCTGCCATAGCCACGCCACCTCCCCCGTCTCAGAAGTACCAGGAGGCCAAGCGCAAGGTCTTTTGGGCCAACGACTACTTCAGCAATCCTAGCCGCATCGAGCAGACGGAGCCCGAGCTGGCTCAAGCTTCCCAGCTCCTCCAAGACGACGCCTCTCGCGAAGCCGACGACCTTCGCGCCGAGATCGAGGCCCTGCGCGCGAAGTTGGCCGACATGGTCATGCCCTCGGACCAAGGCCATGTCCGCGCCGCCGAGAGGGATGTCAGGCGGGTTCGTGACTACATGGGCCAGTACCGTGACCGTCTCTACAAGGATGACGTCAAGCAGGACCTGGACAAGCAATTGCAAAGCATTATTGACGGAACTCTCACAAAAATCACGGCCCCCCCGCGCAAAGCCGACGAGATCAAGGCTCCGGTCCTGAGCGAAATTGCCCGACTGCGTTCGCTGCTCGGCCTCGCCGTTACACACCCACAACCGACAACCTATTACTCCACCCAAGCGCAACCTCCTCCCCCTCCTTCTCCTTCTCCTCCCGCCAACGTGGACACTGACACACTCTCTTACGAAGACCAGGACCGTCTGAAGCGTGCCAAGCAGGTCATTGGGCAGGCTCGCATCCAGGTCGAATCCTATCGCAGCGAAGACATCGACAGCCTGCTCTATGACGCCACGAGACTCTTGGCTCCCATTGGCGATACGTATAAGCGCCACTTTCTCGACGAGATGGAAGAGCTCCGAAAGGAAGCCGAGGCCAACCGGGTCGCCGAGGCCACCCGCACCCTCACCGGCGTGCTCGACCGCAAGCTCGGCATGGTCAAGGACGGCCTGGACAGACCCACCAGCGACATGCTCAAGCCGAGCATCCATGAGTACAAGCAACGGTTCGCCCAAGACGACGTCCGCCGCATTCTGACCCCGGAGCTGTACCGCGACTACGAGCAGCGCTTCGACAATCTGCTCGCCCAAGGCGCCGCGAACCTCTTGCGGGAGACGCTTGCCAAGGCCGAACCCGCTCTCCAGCAGCTCTGGGATAAACTCGCGACCAACCCGTTCACGGGACTCGACGACTACAACGCCAACCGCATGGACGGCGAGTTGCGCAGCATGCGCTGGAAAGTCGAAAAGGAGATCAAGCTGCTGCCCGAGGACGACACAGACCGGCTGCGACTGTACGCCGAGCTCGCGCGCGTCGATGCCAAGTGGGCCGAGCACTCGGACGCGTGGGCCAAGGCTGGCATCCACGAGGCCGTCCGCAACGGGTGGCAGATGATCCGGAACCAAGTCCAGGGGTGGGAGCAGGAGCAGGAGAAAGGCGAGCCCCTCGAGGACCCCGAGATGCCCCTGACGCGCCTCACCATCCGCCGCGCGCACTATTACCTCGACGGCGACTCGTACGTCCAGCGGACGCGTGAGGAGAACCCCGGCGACCCGGCTATTGCTGCTGTCGACCGCGAGGCCGCACAGCTGCTCGACGCCGCGGGCACCAAGATGGCGTCGGCCTTTGACCGCCTCATGGACGCGGCCGAGCGGCTGCCCACGCCCATCGAGGACCAGTGGTTGCGCGGGAAGCCCAGCCACCTCATCACCAGCGCCGAGTCCACCTTTGAGGGCACGCGGTTCTGCAGCCCCGTGGTAGCGCGCGTGCGCGCACTAGAAAAGCGCTGGGTTGATGACCTGGCCGCCGTGCGGGAGGGTAGGAAAAATCTCGGCGAGACCCTCGCGGCCGAGGCCTTGCACAAGTGGCCGTCGGTAGTTGCCGCGATCCCCGGCGTGGTCGTCGCCGACGGCTTCGACCCGTCGTCGGCCCGGCCCGGCGAGACGGTCCTCTTCCGTGCTGTTTACAACCGTGCGGGCTGGGACTTTGACGGCGGCCAGTATGGCTTCTCGATGCGCTTTCACGGCGTCCCGCTTGGTGGTGTCTACGAGCCCTACGTCAACGCGGCGCTGGACCACGCCGTGTATGAGCTTAAGCTGGCTGTCGATGATCATACTGAGTGGGATTTGGTCGGGGTGGTCCTAGGTCCGGGCACGATCAAGGAGAGGGCGAAAAAGACAATACGTATCGGGATGGACACGCATGAGGTCGAGGAGTGGATTCCTGTTCCTTGTCTGCGGATGAGGGTCGCTGCCTTGCGCGCGGGGCCGGTTGTCGTTGGTCCGCCGGCATGATTACGGGAACCTAGGCCTGTGGTCTTGAACTGGGCCTATTTCAATCTTTCTTGCCTTAACTTTTAAGCAGTATAGACCATGCTCCCCCCCCTGTTCTCCGCAAGCCGTGCAAGTACCTTCTCCCTTACCTTACGTAAACATAGCACTTCACCTCACTCTATCGTGCCCTAACCTGCTGCCTCGCCATGTAGAGCACTGGCACTTTCCGAAACGCAAACATTTTCTCTCCCACGTGAGCACTATCGAGATGCCTCGCCCCTTTCATCTCTTTGCATATGCAGAACGAACAGGCTTCCCCTAGTGGAGTTTCTGCTAGCTCGAAAGCCAGATGTTAACCGGCTCGGCAACGGCAGTGAAATCCCCGTCAAGGCTCTGCTGGCAGCTGACAGCATACGTTGTTCACGTCGGTCGCAAGGAAAACAGCGAGACGCCGATACAGATCGCCGCCGAGGCCAAAAACTTGACTCTATTTCGACTTCTGCTCTGACGACGACGCAAAGTCCACATCGAGCGACTTTTGCCCCTCCGGCAGACGCTGGTGCCGGGGAAGATGGTACCCGGAGCAAGATAGGCGCTAATGTGCCCGGCCCAGACACAAAACATTGATGTAAGGTTCGGCCACATTACGAATGAAAAATAAATCGCTAGGTTGAGGAACCAAGTCCAAGCCCGATCCGGGTTTCTGCCCTTCATCATATCTCTACGACGCCAGATCTCTCTGAGGACGACATAAAGTCCCTTTTCGACACCGCTCTGGAGGTGGCCTGGACAAGGCAGGCCAGAACGCGAACACGCCCGTCGCCGTATTTAAAAAGCAAAGAAATATTACTTGTACCATATATTATAAACCGGACTAAATATATTTAACTTTTTATTATTAAACGTTATTACTAATAAATAAACTCGCAAAATAAAATACGAAATATTAAAGTCCGGGGATAATAAAATTACGGACACATTCGCAAAACAGGTCCGTACGAATAGAAAAGCATAAGGATATAAAACAGCCGCTACGCAGCTTTTCGCATATTTCAACAAGGTAACAAAACACTAGCTACAATATCGTCATTAGAACTTTTCCGGGCGGCGCAAGAAACCAAAACCAAAATTAAACTATACCCTTCCCAAGCTTATACTACACCCGTCACAACCTAACCGCAAGGTCCTCGCCACAACAAACTAACCTATCGGGAATCCGCTATCTACATCTTCACAACCTGGCGACGGTTTTGCCAAACCTTTAATACCGCCGCAACCTAGCAGCGAGGGATCCACAACGGCAGACCAACCCCCTCGGAATCCACAATCCACATCACATAACTCTATTTGACCACCTAGTAATCGTTTCTTCAACCGTTCAGTACCGCCACATTTAAACTCTATACTATAGGGCGACAAATTTAGCGTCGGGCAGTCGCTTATATTCCATTCCCAGCAATATATAGAAGATACCTTACCAAAAATTGGCGATACCTTAAATACAATAGAACTTTTAGCAAATAGGGAACAAGCTACAATAGTATACAATTGACCTTCCCATAACTTACCTCAGAGTACCTCGATATTATTTAGATCCGAAATATTACATAATAATTACTTCGCCCTTTCAGCACAATTAGGTTGTAACTCCGTTTAATTTGCGATTTCTGCGCTATATTAGCTATACAGGGTCCGATAACCCGAGCTTGAAATAAGGGACCACTTGACTAGTTATCCACCCTTTAATCCCGTTAATGTAATACCTCCTACCGAGCCCTTACCGTACTTTTAGGACTTTCCGAACTACCTACCAGTCGCTATGGCGTAGGATGTATATACTTCGTCCTCCTATTTCGGCTTTGCTACTTTTACCAACCCGCTACTAAGCTCCGGGGTCTTCCCAAATGGCCTATTAGTATGGGAAAAATATACTTTGTATCCCCGTATCGGTTTTACTATTTTTATCAGCCCGTTACCAGGCTTTGAGGACCCCCTAACCCCGGAATGGGTAGGTTTTATATCGTATATCCCTTTCGCCTTTACTACCCCCCGTCTCAAAAGCAGGTATAGGACCTTCGATAAGATAGTAATATCTTCCTTTAGCCATATATAAATCCCAAGCTGGACTTTTTAGGTTGAAATTCTCGCATTTTCGGATATCTTTACAGGTACAAACACCTTTAGTGGATTTTGGATGGAAACTATCCATCCGCCTACGACTTTAAAAGAGGTAAAATCGATTATTTTGTAGGAAAGCTAATTTTTATAGTTATTTTCCTATTATATAATAAAATTGGAAACGCTTTACCTGAATCCTTAAGTTAAATAGCTGCTGAAATTCGTAGCATGTTTTATTTAGCGTATTTAGATTTCCGTTAGTATAGATTCGTCCTCTATTAACAAGTATGCCCTCGATTTTAGGAACAGCTTCAGTAAGCGCCTTGCGTTTATTAACAGTTAGGTGATGCGTTTTTAGATGCTGATATTAAGCCATATCGGGCCAGAGTTGGTCACACCTGCTAATAAAATTAAAATAAAAAAATGGACGGGCCCCCCGTAATACCCCGCTATGCCCCGCGATGATGTGCCGAGGAGTATTAGTCATCGGCTTTTACCTAGGGTTAACCCGAGGATTTACCGTCTCGTCCAACCCCAAGTCACCAAGACTAACGTAACGGAGGAAAACCCGCATCGAAGGTGTAACAAGCACTAAGAGTTTCACGACTTAACAACCAGTCGAACCGCTAATCCTGCTGTCGCTCCTCCCGAACCGGGGCTTCCACTAGTCCTACCGTATCGTCGCCCTACCCGCTAACCTCTTTCTGCGCACGCGCATCCCCCCCTTGCACGGTACCACACGCTCCATCTTGCCCCCTTGCACGGTACCACACGCTCCATCTTGCCTGACTTCACTATCTTCCGCGACCTGCATTTCACCTTCGCCTTGGCTAGCATCACCTTCATAGATCTCGGCCTCGTCATCCCGCCGACATTCCTCATTTCATACACCGGCACCTACGGCCAGGACCCGACAGCTACCACCTAAATCGAAAACACTAAATTTCCCATACAAAACGGGGATATCTCGATATACCGGTCAGGTAAGGCTACATCGTACCAGTGCCCACTGAATTAGGCGTATTTATTTGCACTAGTGAAATTTTTATTCTAAATTAACGTACCACACTACCATAGCTAAGGTAGGAGGGATAATTTTCGCCCAGACGATAATTAAGCTTAATTGAGAGTTTTGACAAGTACGTAAATGTACAAAATCCGGGCGCACGGGCTACAAACCTGCCTAAATAAGCTTGTAATCCGTACGTTACGTATATTTGCTCTAAGTACCTATATTACCTAGTATTTCTCGGATCATATTAAGTAATTAAAGGTAACGTAGGGCTTAGGAAGGTAGATTAAAGAGTAGAGAACTTCATTCCCCAGTATGTAAGTACTTAACAAACGCTATTTCTCAAAACACGCTCGCATCCTTAATAGCGAACCGTAATTAATCACTTTGCTCGCCGTATTAACCTTTAGGTTTAGATTCAAATTTAAACCTTTTGTTTTCCCCCTTAAGGATACCTAAGAGATATTTACCTATAATCTATAAGTATTTATACTCGGCGATACCTTTTTTAAATCCCTTAAGCTTTTCTTCCTTAAGCCTTATATATTTCCAATAGTTATTTATAATTAGAAAATAGAAAAGGCCTTTTTTTTCCCCCTAAAAAATCTCCATTTATTTAATAACCCCGTAATCCCGCTATACCCTTTTATATTCCTAATCGCTAAGCTCCAGCCATTTTAAAGCTCTGGCTATAATCTTGCGGTTAATTTACCGTCCTCCCTTAAGCAGATTTTGTATTACCGGATATAGAAGTATCTAAGCCTGGAATTAGTAAAGCCTTGCGATAAAAGTATTTATATAGCTATACTGGGCGATTTTATATAGCTATTAAGCGTGTTTTATTTGGGATTGTGGAAGTTAACGAAACCTATTAATTGCTTTACCGTTTGAAAGAGATTTGAGTTTTTTGATAAGTACTATAAAGTTGGATATCGCGTTGGAGGTAAGTTCCTTAGCTCGAAGAGTATTAAATTTCAAGCTAGCTAAACGTTTCCTTTTTCTAACTTAAATAAATAGTAAAGGGTTATTTTGTAAATAATATACTTAGATATGTAAATTAAGGCCTTTAGCATTAATTCTCTCATTATAACTAGGCATTGGATATATCTTAGTACCCTTATAAGTCTTTTCGTACTCTTCCATTTATCCCTTTACAATACCCTCGTCGTATATCTGGTAGCTTGGATAGCTCTCGAGATGGATATTGCGCAGATCGGGGTTTACTACTTCCCCATATACTGGATACGCGATGTATCCGTAGACGATATAACGGTAATAGGAAAAGGAAGGCTGGTCGAAATAAATACGGTAATTATCGTATAGTTTCCATAAGTACTTTGTAAGGAGATGATCTTTGCCGTTATGGCCGTTCTTACTGTAACGATCTCCTAGGCAGTCTATATAATATCCTAAATACTACTGGATATCGTGGCGGAAACGTAGGTGACTCTATATAACATCTAATCTAAAGACGAGCACCCTATACTCCGGTACCCTGCATTTGAGGGGTAAATGGTTGCTTTTTAAATGGTTGTCCCAGTTTTTCCGAAGTTCGTTCTTACAGTTCGAGCTACAGGATTTAAATTTGTAGCAGTTGTATAAGTATACGAAAACCCATTCCCCAGCTATAATATCTCTACAAGGGCAACCTGTTGTTGTTAACGTTTTTGAAATCGTCCTTACCATCGTCTTAGCCTTACTTATCGGTTTAGGCAGCGTTATAGCCGGTGTAGCTAGGGTATAAGAGTATATATGATTCTGTAGTTTAGAATCGTCCCCGGAAAACTTGCAGTTGGGGTATTTATGCTTGTCGTATATATGGGTTTCCAAGTCGTCTTTTGGGAAGAAGCTGCCGCAGTAAGGGTAAAGAACCGTTTTGGAACAGTATATTCAAGTTTTCCGATAGCCATCCTGGCTACGAGTACGTATATCTTCGAGTACTTTCTCGTCAAACCCCTGGATTCCTCCTGGAAAAAGAAGCGAGTGTATTCCGAGTAATAACTCTTTAGTAATAGGAATGGTCCGATTAAAAGATGTAGACTTTTGGTTGTAGATTAATCTGAGGTGGTTGAAGTGGTTGAATAGAATTTTTTTGTCTGCTGCATTTTCCTTAAATTTGTACTGGAGCGGATGCAGGGTAGAAGGGTCGATTGAGAGTGCGTTAAATACATTTACCGTACGTAGTTGGGTTCGGGTTTTGCTTATTAAACCCGATTGCAGAAGAATCTCCTCGCTGATTCCTACTATAGCGGAGATAGCAGTGTATATAGACAGAATTGGGTGTGCAGTGAGTAGTGCCAGTGCGTTGCGAAGATTTGGGTTTGGTGGTCGGCTTTTGACAAACCAGGCAATAACTGTTAAATTGTGTAACCTGACTGGTCTCAGTGAGGTCCAATACAGGAGATTACAGGGGGTAAGTCCCCTGTAACGGGCGTAGCGGAAGGCTTTGGGGGTACGATAACTGCCCGGGACGGGGTTAAAGGAAGCTAAGATCAGCAAACTAACCTACTGTAATAAGCAAAGATACAAGGGTCTATACCCTGTAACAGGGTAACTACAGTAGGCTTTATACAGAGATTACGAAGGTTAAAAGGTTGCCTGAAGGTTATATATAAACTATCTTACTTAAGGTAGAAAAAAGGAAAAGAATCTAACACTAGTAATACAAAAGGGGAGATGGTTCTTTATAGGGCCCTTAGTAGGTATAAGTTAATCTTATAGGAGGTGAGGGCCCTAAAATACAAAAGGAAAGCCTATATTATAGAGGGAAAGGTGCTTACGTTAGTGCTGGAATCCTTTGGATTCCAGGGCAACAAGTTGGCTGAGCTGACGTAATAATGGTACTAGATCTACCCTGTAGGCTAAGCTTATAGGTAGTGGGTCCCCGGAACTCCCCGTCGGTTCTAGTAGGTTTTAGTAGGTCCAGGAGGCTTGGTAGCCCCCTGAACCACAACACCAACTCCCTGTAGTTGTGGTGACTGCACTTTGCCATAGTGCAGTCGACAGCATTCCCAGGGCAGTAGATTAACTAGGCTACAGCACCTAAGGGTGCTGTAGCTACAGGGCAACTGGGCTGTAATTTCAACAAATATATATTAGTTTTAATTATTTTAATTAAGTAGCTAAATATTATTACGGTATTAAAAGACGTAATACGTAAATACTACAAAGTGGAACGTTATGTAGTTAAAACACTGCACTGTAATCCTTCTACATCAAGCTATAGCTATAGGTAGGCAACATCACCATACCATAACAAATATATATTATACTAATTGTATAATAAATTCGGATTTTCTACCCCTAACATTTTCTTAATCTTATATTATATTAATTATATATTATATAAAAAATCTAAAGAAATAAAAATTTTAATTGTTTTCTTATAATTTAAATAGTACTATTTTAATATTTATATACCTTTAGAAATAAAATAAACTCTACCTCTTATATAAAAAGGAACTCTACCCCCTATTTCTTAAAAAAAATAAGGCAAAAGAAAGGAACTTAAGTAAAGTTCTATATAATACGATTTTGCAGCGTAGAGCAGAAAAGTAGGCCTGTGGCCGTTAACTGGTCTATTCAATAATAATTTATCTATAGCCTCGAAGGTCCTTGCGGAGGAAAAGCAGAAGAGAAGCAGAAGAACTGCCTTTAAGGGAGGAATCTATCTAAATACTATAATCTCGGGCACGGGGTGGCTACCATCATAGCCGGCTGCCTTCCTATCATAAGAGTAAGCGCTGTGGTTGGTGATAGCCAACCTAATAGCAATTAGTCGTTGTAATGGCTGGTTGACGTCAAGCCTCGCAAGGTCTTGGCGTAGAATCCTGTAGAACAGGGAGGATCTGGAGGCCTGAGGCCAGGAGGAGTGGTGGTCACGTGGGTATCCGTGTGACAGTCGATAGGACAGACACTCGTCCAGTATTAATATGGGCTGACTGAGCTTGACGTCTTCAACTGTCCAGAACCGATGGACAAAATGCAGGTATCATACGTCGATTAACAAAGCTGTCTCGAAAACTCATGCTGTGTCTAAGTCAACCCCGCTAGGAGTATTAGGACCGCTAACAGGTCCCACTACCTCCCCAACCTTCAGACCTAAGTCTTCTTCACTTACTCATCACAGCCTAACTACCTCACGCAGCTTACGTTTCTCATGCAACCGCTGCGGCAAATCAAGAGCAATAATTTAATTCAGTAACTAGTGGTCGACATCTCAAAGATCCACGATTGGGACTTCCTGAAGGCCTGCAACTCCAAGAGTCATGTAGTCGAAGCAAGGCATGATACAAAAAGAGGAATCTCTCACGTCAAGTCGGGAGGCACTTATCCGTATATAGCGGGTATAACTAGGCTCTTATCTAGGTACAGTTCTAGAAATGCGATAATTCGGTATGGTGGTTATCAGATACCCCAGATGATGTAATCCGGCTCGCACCGCAGTCATAAGTCGTTTTAGACACGGAGAAGTGACGACTTAATGGTGTTGACATCTTCTCAACGAATCCTATTCTTAGCTACTATCTTAGCAACCGACATCACCCGGTACCTTGTTACTTCAAAATTAGCAATGCGCTCGACTCAAAATTCCTTAACCCTAAGTTTGTTTTTGCTACGGTGGCGCCCGAGCCTGCCGAGGTTAGTGGCAAATAATTAATGTCGCGGTCGTCATTGAGCTATTTGTTTTTACATGGTTGCTAGCAGGCGAGCCGCTTTAATTCAGGATGGAGGGGTCGTACAGGGTTGAACACAACCTCGCAACGGTTAGTGCTTTTTCGCCTCTTCTCGCGGCTGCTGCTCCCCTCGGCGCTCGGCTGTCGCGCACACATCCGCGCGCGATTGCTGACGAAGCATCCTGCATGCCAATTACGGAAGCAACCTTTCGAGCTTTCTGATACGAGATGCTTCATAGTTTCATGTAGCTAAAGAATAGCGTTGTTTGAAAGCAACTGTGAGACGATAGATATAAATGTGCTGCGAGACTTTGCAATTATCGTCTTTTGGGTCACAATTCTCCACTCGAATCATCAACACCTTCAAGTTCATCTGAGCCACCCCAAGTTATATTCATTCCCGAGTTTCACAACTTACAACTCTGATCTGCACAAAGCTTGAATTGCCTATTAATAGCCCCCAGATTATACAAAACTTTGGTTCTCAAAAATGGCCAGCAAGAAGATCATCACAATCTTTGGAGCCACTGGCGCCCAGGGTGGGGCTGTCGCTAACATCTTCCTCCACGATGCCAAGCTTAAGCCGCAGTGGTCCGTCCGGGCAGTGACGCGGGATATCACAAAGCCATCAGCCGTCAAGCTCAAGAGCGAGGGTGCAGAGGTCGTTTCGGTAAGAACCTAGGTGGATCGAATGGTTCTTGGCGCGTGTTTGCTAACATACTAGGGTGCAGGCCGACATGAATGACAAGTCAACTTTGCTCAAGGCCATGGAGGGCGCTTCAGCAGTGTATGCGGTTACGAATTACTGGGAGTCGATGGATCATGAGTTGGAGGTCAAGCAGGGAAAAGCCTTGGTGGATGCTGCCAAGGAGGCGGACGTGCAGCACTTCATCTGGAGCTCGCTTCTCAATGTCACAAAATGTAAGTCTTGTTGTTACGTGCGTGGGCATGGAGCGGACGCTAATCAAGTCTACAGTAAGCAACGGTCGGCTCCCTCACGTATACCACTTCGACAGCAAAGCCGAGGTCGAAGACTATGCCCGCAGCGTTGGCATCCCCGCTACCTTTTTCCTCCCGGGCTTCTACATGGCCAACATTCCGGGAAGCATGATGCGGCCGGATCCTTCTAACGATGGGGCCTGGACATTTTCCCTCCCCATTCCAGCTACGGCATCGATCCCAGTTTTTGACCCAGCCGACACCGGAAAGTATGTCAAGGCGGCAATTCTGCATCGTGATCGTGTCCTTGGCAAGCGCATCCTTGGCGCGACGGCATATCTGACAGCGGCCGAGATTGTAGAGGGAGTCAAGCACGTGTTTCCCAAAGCTGGTGCAACGGCAACTTACAAGCAATCATCCGAAGTCGAATACCTCCAGGGGCTTATACAAGGCAAAGGAATGCCCGAGCACATTGCCCAGGAGCTGCTGGAGAATATGCTCCTGCTTGATCAGCCCGGGTACTATGGTGGCGAGAGCCTTGATGATACACACAAACTGGTGGCAGACGAGCTTACGACCTGGGAAGAGTTTGCCAAGAAGTCGACTCGTTGGGGTGCTGACTTGGAATAATTCTATGAGCCGTGAGGTGAGGTACAGCCTAGCTGGCCTCCAGGTTGTGAGAGAGTACAAGATTTCTAGTTTGATTAGAAGTTTGATAAAAGGCTTACGAGAATCTCATTCGGTGAGCAGTTGACCGCGGTGTGAATGGTGATAGTTCAGTCCAGCTCCTCCGAGCTCTTTTCGTTCAGTCACCCCTTCAACAACTAGCTATGATACACCTAATAAGTACTTTACACAACCATATACTCCGCCCTCCTGCTTAAGTCCATTGTAAATTAAATATGCATTATTTAGTCTGACATACAGTGAAGCCCCGCAGCAGCCAGACTGGAGGTACCATCGGATGCAGCCAAAAGAAAGAAAACGGCGGTCGTGGTAGTAGGTACCTTGGTAATTTGAATCACCACATACACCGCGGGCCTAGGAAGATAAAATGAAATAATTAACAAACGTTGATGGATATTACTTGCGTAGAACGCGGTTTCAAAGGGTAGGCCCGCCGTGAATGTGCTCCTAATGTTCGAGAAGGTGCGCGAGGAGGTTTTGTTCGGCGGGTAGAACGGCTTCGAAGCATATTCGGTACCGATCCGCACGCAAAAACACTGGGAGGTCAGAAGGCGAAGTCCACCACTCATACGGGTGCCCGAATGTCAAAAGACGGCTTTTCCGTCAATGGCTAGCTTGGAGAAGCACCAACCCCACTTCCACCTCTTCTTACCACTCTCCCTTACATCCTGTCCTGCCGCCAAGCCTCTGATGCGGCGCATAATACGCCGGGAATCCCAGAGGACTGTCTCTGGCGCGCCCCCCCCTCTTCATCAGGACATGCTAAAGTTAGAACGACGTGTAGATCCAGCCGTCAGTCCCTTTTCGATCCGTCTTTTCCTCCGTTCGTTTTACTTACGTACACACGCATACGCACCCGCACTGGCACACAAACAAACAAGCAAACAAACAAGCTAAAGAAAGCTATAAGTGGGCACCACCCACTCTAGATCCGAGTCGAGCATGGCAACTTCGGTAGTGACTCACCCAATCAGCTTCGATAAGTACGATGATAGCACCGACGTCCCCTGGTTCGCTGAGAAGCCGACATTGTGGTGGCCAGCACGCCAGTTGCTCGAAAGTACAGTGGTATTCCGCCCGAGGACGTGGAGAGAGAGAGAGGTGATTGCTGTGGCAAGAGCGGATTTGAGTTTTCCGCCCTTTTTAAATATTACCGCTGTGACCGGCTAATTAACAAAAACTAAGCGTAACCGTGCCTGGCGCGCTTATCCCTTCCCTTGCATCGGTGCCTTGGACTTTCTCGACCTCCAGCTGTCTACGCGGAATATTCTCTACCCGAAACTACTTGGGCGGCTGCAGGCTGGTGCGTTGTTTCTCGACGTCGGTTGCTGTTTGGCCACCGACATCCGCAAGCTTGTCTTTGATGGCGTGCCCGCCCAGAATCTCGTCGGCATTGAACTCCGTCAGCAGTACATTGATCTAGGATTTGATCTATTCCGGGACAGGAACAGGCTAGGCGCCAAGATATTCTAACCCGACATATTGAGCAGCGCGGACGCGGATCCGTGGCCGCAGTTGGACGGGGTGTTCGAGATTGTGAATTTTGGCATGATTCTGCACTGTTTTACGCGGGAGGAGCAAATCTTGCTTTTCGAACGCGCCATCAGAACCCTCAACCCGATCAACTTGGTACGTCAGTCGGGCTCGCCTGTGGGACGGTGGACGGGACAGTGGAGAACTGGGCAGGCAAGGAGGTCCTTGTGCACAATGAAGATACGTTTAAACGGCTAGTAGCCGACGTGGAAGCCAGAACTGGTAGGAGGTGAGAGGTTGATGTCGAGTTGGACACCGCCTTCAGCACCTGGATTCCCAAGTATCATGGCGTTAACCCGAGAGTGTGGCGGTTGGTGTTTGAGCTAACGAGGTTGGGTTGATCGCTGCCTTCCGCAACATGCTATGTGGTGTCAGCTGCACAAGATACGTATTACTCGTCAGTGCGTGTGTGTCCTGATGAAAAGTGAACGCCAGGTCGAGGCTTAGAGTCAAAGGGCTCGTGGCTGATGGTCGACGGCAGGTCGGCATATCATCTCCCCGAATCTTAGCGCACAACCCCACCTGAATGAAGCAGCGTAACGTCCGACACCTCGCATATATGTGCAGCCTTTATGACCAGTCTGGTTCGTAGAACAGCCCCTTGGACGTAAAGTGGCGTTTTATATGGTGCCAGCTATTGGAATCGTGTAGTTACACCGTCGTCCCTCTTCAAACACCAGAGCTGAAGGCGAGAAACCTCATTGGGCCACCATTCTTCAAGTAGGGGCGACTACTGGACAGGATGGCGGTCGCTTGGAGTCGCGGGCGGGGTACGGTTAGGTCAGGGGCTTGGCGGACATGGTTATTTATTGCACTGTCTGCCGGACTGCCTACGTTTCGTCGGCGGATAGTTTACAGAGAACGGTAAAATGGGCCGATTGGATGAGTTACCCTCCTCTGGGGTTTCGAGTGAGATCTCGTGGACCGCCAAAGTTGAGCGCAAACTTGTTCGAAAGATCGACGTCGCTCTCATCCCGATGCTCTGGATTATGAATCTGTTATCCTGGATGGATCGAGCAAAGTATGTCCGTCTCGCTAGATTGGGAAGAGATGTTTGGTGTTGACAGGATGCGGAATAATAGCCTTGGTAACGCCAACATTGCTGGCTTGACAAGCGACCTGCAGATATCCTCTCCACAGTTCAGCATGGCTCTTGTGGTCTACTACTGTAAGCCAGGAGATATATCTATCAGAGGAAGTCGAGTTTTCGACTGACAAAAACCAACAAAGTCGGTTATGTCGCCTGGGTTCCCGTCTCCAGCCTGATTCTTTCGCGGACTAGGCCATTGCTCTATCTTTCGACCATCATGCTCCTCTGGGGAGTAGTCACGGCCGGTATATCGACCGTCAGGACGTCTCAGCAACTGCTAGTGATGAGGGTTTTGATCAGCATTCTTGAAGCCGACCTGACACCGGGCATGATATTTATATTTTCGTCTTGGTACCGCCCTACCGAGCTTGGGAAACGAGCATCGCTATTTCTGACATTGGCGCAAATCGGCGGCCTCTTTGGGTGGCCTAATTGCAGGAGGCCTGATGGCGGACCTTGAGGATGCTCGCGGCATCTGGGGATGGCAATGGCTCTTCATTGTTGAGGGGGCTGTTACTATCGCAGTTGCTCTGGTTGCCTATTTCGTCCTACCATACACCATCTCGCTCGCTGCCGCGGTAAGTGTTTCTTAGAGAAGAGAAAGCGAAAGCTGATGTGTCACATGAGAAATAGATGTTCAGCGCCGCGGTCATTTTGACATATTTTTACCCCGTGCTAGTCAAAGGGTTGGGTTATACAGACCCCGTAATGGCACAATACATGACGGTTATAGATTTCTTTTCTGGCACTAGAACCGGCCTCTGCTTGAAGGGCATAGCTAAACTATAACCGTGACAGCAGGCACCCATATGGACTGTCGCTGTCGTCTTCACCATAGCAAGCGGTGTCGGTGCCGACCGCATTCCCCACCACCGTGGATTGGTGATTGCAGCAGGGTTGACACTCCTGACGGTTACAGCGGTTGTGGTCTGCAACGTCTATAACTTTACTGTTCGCTACGTACTGCTCGCGTTTATGGCTGGAGGGTTGTGGGTCGCGTATTACACGGGCACCCACCATTTTCCTTTTTTTACAAATTGTAACAACTCCCCTCCTATCACACATCCTTGGTAGGAAAAACCCAGACTAGTAGACAAAAGGCTAAAAGTAAAGTTAGTTTAGGTACGATATCATACCGATACCTATACTATAAAAGCACCCACGGTACCTAAACAAATAAATAGAGAGACCGCTTGCCCACTAAGGCGAGGACTAGAGGTCCTCCGCGGTATAAGATCAATAATAATAAAAATAAAAGTATAAATAATCTTATATAACGTATATGATAAGCGAGTGCACCAGACAAGCAAGTGCACTACTTTCTACTACCCCACCACAACTATACTCAATTACACAACTACAGTACTAGGAAATAATAATAAATGAATTAGAAACAAATGAATTAGACGATTCTGCAGCCTCCTTACACGTGCGTGCATTACAGCTAGGCTTACCGTATACGCCACAGTACTGAATCTTCGTACGAGACCCCGTATACTACTACTATTTTGTTATGTTTCCTGGGCTACCTGCTTACCCACAACCTTTTGATCTAGTGGATCCTGTGCCTTTGTATAGTAAGTGACCCTTTAAGCCGCATACGTATTTTCTTTACTCTCCATCGCTTACTAAGCCCCTTATTAGCTTTTCGTAGTATAGAGACCTCTATACGTAGGAAAGCTACCTTGTATATTACAGTTATTATACCTTTAGCTAATTAATTTATAGTAATTAATATTAAGGTTGAAAAGTTGCCCTAATAATTAGAAATTTAAGTTTTAATAAATACTAATTATAGGGTAGCCTTTTAAGGGTTGTGTGGTGTTGGGAAATCTAAGATAATATTATACCTAGGTTTAAGGCTAGGGGTATTAGGGTTTAAATACGTATGCTTAGCTTAGATATTACCCTTTTCAAATTATACAGTATAAGGCCAGCTTTAGCAAACCCCCCTTAAATATTTTTTTAATAATTAACGTAAAAAACGTCTTTTTAAACGTATAAAGAAATTCTACTTTATTAATATATATAATATTTATTTATATTAATTACTTAATCTAGTAATTATACGCCTTTTTTAATAACTTAAAATAATTAATATTTAATAACTAAAGTAGGTGAGAAGAGTACGGAGGTATATAAAGTGTAATAATATTATACTTTTTGTTGAAATTACAGCCCAGTTGCCCTGTAGCTACAGAACCCTTGGGTGCTGTAGCCTAGTTGATCTACTGCCCTGGGAGTGCTGCCGACTGCACTATAGCAAAGTGCAGTCACCACAACCACGGGGAGTTCCGGGGACCCACCACCTGTAGGCCAAGCCTACAGGGGTAGACCCAGCACCATGATTACGTCAGCCCAGCCAACTCGTTGCCCTGGAATCCTTTGGATTCCAGCGTCAACGTAAGCAC
>Ga0247765_1000333_pt1 | contig 37978 bp, 17 predicted proteins | sample UWRJL106311C6_FD_179949 | JGI IMG/M metagenome (GOLD analysis project Ga0247765, IMG submission 179949) | Plant litter microbial communities from Arlington Agricultural Research Station in Wisconsin, United States - UWRJ-L106-311C-6 | ecosystem: Environmental > Terrestrial > Plant litter >...
GGGGGGGGGTGAGGAATGATAACGGTGATGAAGAGGAAGATACAGGAAAAGGAAAACAACGGGCGGTGGCACAAGGTGGCCCCCGCGGCGGAGGCTTCGACGATCACAACGACGACGATAATCTGACCGTGGTTGGGCCCGTCGTCCGGCGTACCAAGGTTAGGATAAAGAAGCACAGGTTTTCATCGAAGCTCACCTTTATAGACGCCAAAGGGAATGAGCGAGTCACTACAATGGAGGAGTGGGAAAAGGTCCCTGGTGGATATCAGTTTATTGGAAGGAAAAATGTTTACTTTACCAAGCACTTTCCTTAGCCTGGGCAGTTGTGTCGTGCGTGCGCCCTCCGCGGTGCAGGAAAGCTCTCGTCGTGTCGAGCTGACCGTCGGGTTACGCAATAGTTAGATAAAGCCAAAAGAGATTTGCTGACATGGGCATCTGTGAGACCGACCGGTTCAACATGGACGGGGGCGGATGCGTTTCGTTTATCATTGTTATCACCGCCCTATGGTCGCTGCGTCGGAGGGGACCTATTCAAGGTTAGGGCACGCGGGCCAGGGAGAGGCCACGGCGGGGGCGGGATCGGCAGCAGTTGTGGCGGCAGTGCGTTGTCCCTTATACCCCAGAGCGAGCGTGGCCACCTTCTCGGCTACCGTGGCTGCGGTGCCTTCCCACGTAGTCATAACCGTTGCACTAGCCCACCGTCTGGAGTTGTCGGAGGTGTCGAGGATGAGGGATTACAGCGGGGGCTGCGTGCCATGAGCTCGTCCGGGACAGGGGCGTAAATTGGAGTGTGCGGTGAGTCGGTCTGTCTCCATCAAGGCAGTTAGCGCTGAGGCCCCCATCTCGGACATGTAGGGGAGCAACAGAACAGAATAAGGGCGACAGCAGACGGCGAGAGCTCACCAACACCCCCCCTTTCCCAGCCCAAGGCTTCCAACAGACTCATGCGCGAGACGCTTCCGTGCCCCTTCTGAGCGTCGAGCGGTGGTGATGTGTTTTAAGGGAAGTGGTGCTTCAGTGGGCCATCTTATGCCGCGGGCAGAAGAGCAAATGCCGTCAGAGATAGGTGGGCAGTTAACGCTTTCTATCTGTCTGTGCGGGGCTCCTGCCTATTCTTGGCAGCAAATCAAGGGCATCCTGAGTGGGCAAGTGCGAGGCAGCAAGGCATCAGAATCGCACGTTTCAAAATCACGCGATTCCGCAACTTTGGCCATTTGACTCCTCAGTGCCTACCTAGTCATAGAAATCCGTCTTAAAAACAGAACCTAACCATCACACCATCCTGTGGATCATTGCATACCGGGACGAGCAAGGGATCTTGGTTCGGGGTACCTGGGATGTCCCTTGACGACCAAACTTTAGTGCAGCGCTGGAAGGAGCAGCCAATCGAGAGCATGGCCGTTTTTCGCCAACCTGCCGGCACATGCCCTTGGCCATATACTATATGGCGCGGCTAGAATACCGCAAGCTCGTCCAGGGGCGGTGGCGATAGGAAGGTGTGGTGACGTCGGCCTGTCCCCTCGGGAAGGTTAGCACCAAGTCTCCCAGCCCAAGATTTCCAATGGTAAGAATAAATTTACAAAACAAGGAGGAAGTAGCCCAAGCAGTTGTGAGGAACTCGGCAAACCCCAAGCCAGACTGGCATACATGTATACGTCGTCGAGATGATTTGATATCGTCGTTGTTACCGTCTATACGTAGTATTGCCGTCAATATTTTCAATCAATCGCGGGTACCTACCATACCTAATCCTGTACATCTGGGAGAGGGAAGTGATAAACCGATCCCTGAAATATAACAGCAAGCGTATCCGAATGTTAGCTGACCACTCGGGCACGCTCGTTGGCGTTGCCAAGAAGCGATTGCACAAAAGTAGATGTAGGCGTCGGTATTCAGAAATTGCCAAGGGGTCAAAGGTTAAGGTGCTGCTGCTAGGGGCGATGCATTTTCATCCCCTCAAACTCATTCACAGTTTTATCTCTGCGAGCACAGCCCCTATTTCTGAGTTGTAGCCAGGGGTGGGTGGCCATCAAGCCAGCCCTCCTTCGTTCCCGGGAGCTGGTTTGTTTTGCTTCGTTGTCGTTCATTTTAGTCCACGACTTGGAAACCTGCAGTTGTGGGATATCCTGTTTAAGTCGACTGAAATTAATGTTGGACTCATTGAAGTTGACTGGACTGGGCAGATGGTAGTAGCCTCCGGTCCTTCACTCTTGCATATCATTCATGTGGGTGCTGTGCTTGCTCTGCTGGGCTCTGCTGCGCTGCGCTGTCTTGGGTGGGCTTCCATCGTATCGTATCGTATCTGGCAGCTATTTGACCTCCTGATGACTGCATCTGGTGAGTGGCGGGTGATCCCGTGTTTGGATACCCACTCCATATCGAGGTAGGTAGGTATTCCAGGCAACCCTTTTACGTACCCCGGAATCCAAGTTTATTTGCCAAGCCGTTGTCCCCCCCCCCCCCCTTTTTTTTTATTCCGGCAGCGAGGGAATCCGTTGTCACGTGGAGGGCTGGAGGTTTTGTGTTACCGGATGTAACCTCGTATCCATACCGCGTTGGTCCTTGTTGTTACCTTGTTGGCCCCTGTTGGTTGGTGTAAGTTCCAATACCATTTCCAGATCTGTACTGTTGCAAAACCGAAGGTCCGAACAAAAAACCGAGCAACTCAAAAGATGCGAGGTCAGAATGGGTTCTCTCTTCCGTTCTAGGTAAAAGGTTTGGGTCCCTCAACGTCGTATTCATGCATCCTGTTGACCTGCCAGCTAGTTGGCTCCCCCATTGGATACTCTTCCAATAGATGTTCCTCCATGAGAAGTTTACTCCATTGGATGCATTCTCCATTGGATGTTCCATTGGATTTAATGCCGCTACTGTTCGGCCGACGGCGTTCCCACGGCGCATTCGGTTCTGGTTCTAGTCTTTTGCGAAAGTGCTACTCCAAAAAGTCCGAGTTTCCGTGCTCCTGAATCCAGACAACTCAGGAAAAGAAAAAGAAACTTGACTTGAGTATAAATATCGCCGTTTCTACCTGTCTATAGCAACTTGAACTTAGATTATCAACTTGTGTGTTTCATCCAGTCCACCACAACCACGCATTACAGTTCCTCCACAGTTGACGACAACAGCAAACATGATCTTCTCCAAGGTCCTTCTCCCCTTTGCGGCCATCGGCTTTGCCGTCGCTATGCCTACCGAAGTTACGGAAGTTACCGAGGTCGCGGCACGGGAGGAATCTGAAATTGCAGCTCGAGCGTCTTGGGTGGGTTCTTTACCCTACCTACACCTTACCTCACCTTACTTTTACACTCTGTCCCCCTCCCCAAAAATACACTTGAGTCAAATCAATCCACTAACCCTGACGGGAAAAAAAACAGACAGTAAAGGTCTACAAAAACACCAACTGCGGCGGAACGCCCGACTTCACCTACACTGGCACCAGCTCCAAGGCCACAACCAAATTCAATTTCAACTACCAAGTCAAGAGCGTGCTACCGCTGCCCGGCGCAAACTGCAACATGGTCCTCAGCCCCAAGGATGCGTTTCCGTACTTTGTGTTTGAGAACAACACGCAGTGTTGGGCGTATGGCCATGTCTGGGATAGCTTTCAGGTTACCTGTTCTTAGACTAGACCTGGACTCTGTAGAGACAGGGTGTTTGTGCTATCCAAGGTAAGGTAGCCAGCTTCTTTTCAGTGTATATAAGTTGCGCGCAATGAACTGGCGGCGAAGAGAATAGGTTGACAGGAATTTGACTCTTCAGCCTGTTTGAAACAAACGAACCAGATGCCAGAGAACAAACAGAACCAGACTTGACTCAAGACACAAACTCAAGTCAAGTCACATCACTGCTTCAACCCCGGCATCCCATAAACCTCCCCCTGCTGTGCACCCCTCGTATAGATATACTCCTCCTCACCCTGTCCTCCCGCTCCCGGTCTCGCCACGACCCCCACGGTAATGACCTTCAACCCATTAACCTCCCTCCACTGTCTCGTCTTCATGGTAAGGGTACTTTCATCCGGATACAAAAACGTCGTAAAGACCCTCCCCACCGATAACTGTCCGATCCTCATCCTCAAAACTCCCATCCCCCCTCTTCCAAAACACGTCGTGCCAAATACCAAGACGATAACCACCCCCAGCGCTAATACCAGAAACGCCGCGGGAATCCCAAACCGCACGTCATAGGTAATCCGACTCCCCACGGGCCTAATGATTTGCTGCGCGGGGACATCCGCTCCCGAACGGGTTCCGACCACCGCAGACGCTGCCAGGTCCGTCCACATGAGGTTAATCGCCTCTGCTATCCGGGCAGCATCACTGGATAGTTCCTGCCAGCGACCAAAGAGCGCGACACTCGATCCCCCGGTATAGTCAAATGGCCAGTCAGTACTCCCACCCATCATGTCAATGACGCGATTCATGACCATTTGGGCAAAGCCGGCGCCGGGGAGGTTCTCACGCATGGCGATGCGGGTGGTGATTTTGGATGCGGAAAACCCCGAGGAATGGCCTGGTAAATGGAGATGCGGCTGGCGTACAGAAGAAACGTTGGGACGCGACGCGTACTCGGGGGAAATTATGCCCCAGATGGGACTGATACCCCCAAGAGCGAAGCCCGAGTCTTCAACCCCCCAGAGCGGGGCGTCGACAGCGGGATTGGGGTAAGTTTTGAGGTTGATGGATTGCACTTTCAGATTGGAGAGGCTGGAGGTGGTAGGAGAAGAAGAGGAGGATGTGGTGGTAGAAGAAGAAGAGGTTCCGTTGAGAGCAAAGTGGACGGTTTTGATGGTGGCCCGGACGGCGGATGCGCAGACATGCAGGGGAGAGGACCATTTGCTGCCGTCTTCAAAAAGGTAGGGGTCACCAGAGTCGATGCGTTTGGGCGCGCCGCGCAAGAGGGTGCATCCGACGTAGATGTTGGATATGTTGGCAATATCGTCCTTTCCGGCACCCGAGCAGAGTAGCGGAACCGCAGAAAAGTCCCGGCCGGTAATGTTAAAGGGGTTAGAGTAGTTGAAAACGCCGTCCAGCCCAGACCGGAGGCTCCCGAGATGAAGGTAATTGCCAAACTGTGACGACAAGGACAAGCCATCGTAACTATCGACCGCCGAGTGCGGAAGCTGGAAGGTTTTGCCAACTTCCGAGTTCATGTACGAAAATGATTTGATCCCTTTTGCCTGGTCCTTTTGGTTTGTGATGTTCATGTACAACATGGTAAGGGCATTATTGAGCCAAGCCGCTTTGTAGGCGCGTCCTGTGAGATCTGGGTTCGATTGGGCGTTGGGGTGGTCAAACTCCGGGCGGGTCGTGTTGAGTTTGGCAAAACCGCCCTGGTCTCGGATGAACAGGTTTCGGATCCCCCCCGCCTCGGATTCGTTGGATGTCATCTCGAACTCAAAGGTAAGGTTTGTGTTGACACACTCGGTGACAGGCTCGACAAATAAAAGATCTTCTTCCCATGTAGCGCCATGCGCCAGCCCCACGGGGATGGTGTGGTTGCGAAACCCGACACCGCCCGTCTTGGCATCGATCACCAGACCCTCCACAAGCTTGTATGAGTTATCCAAGATAAAACTGTCGAGCTGGCGGAACATTCCCACATCGTGCGGCTTTGTTCCCCTCGTCCCCTCGGTGGTCTGCGAAAGCTGGCGCCACTCAATGTCGAAGAAGTTGGACACGGTAGCGGTCGACTTCATCCCACTCGAAAAGATCTCGCGCAGTTGGTTCGGTATCGTGTAATTGTACTCGCCAACAACTTCGAACCTGTACCCTGTTTCATTCGTCTGGATGTCGACCTTGGTGTCCGAGTATGGACATGGCAGAGGAATGCCGAGTCCTACGAGCAAGGTGCATTCGCGAGAAAACTGGTGTCGACCGCGCTGCGAGGTGCCCTGGCCATACGGGCTTTCGTCCTTTGCATATTGAAAGCTGGCGGATGTAGGCGGGAGCGTGCTAAGTTCTTGTCCCAAGCCCAACGGCGTGACGATGCTCGTGACGGCACACAGAAGGACCAGGAAGGGGATCGCTTTGGAGACGAGTTTGATGCTAGTTCGAACCCGGCTGCCGTTGCCAGACGTGTCTGTTCGCATCAGTCGCGGCCATATCGAGGCAGCGAGATCAGCACCAGCAACAGTCCAGGTGCTGGCAGTCTCGGTGTCTCGAAGCAAACCGGAAAGGACATATGTCAGTGCGGCTGGACAAAACAATTGAACTAGACCCTGTTAGTGCCATGCGGACGTGTGACGCGCAAGGGTCAGCGCACTTATAACCAACGCTGCAGCAATTATACCGGCGACGTGTCCGACTGTGAGTTCGGGGATCCGTGAAACGAGTGAAGACATGGTCGGTGATGGATTCCGTAGTCGTGCTGTGGCCGTCGCCGTACTCGAGTCCGACAAGTCAACGCGCCGACACTGCTGTACTTATCGGTGAACCAAAGCGTTCCAAACAGCCCCAGGGGGGTCAAGAACCCCATTCTGGCAGGGCAGAAATTTGCAGCCGGCCTATTTGCAGCTCTGCAATCTCAGAAGACAAAGGTCGGTGCCGCTCTCAGGGGTTGACAACATTGCCAAGCCCTAATGTCGATCCCATCACCTCCCATCGCGATTGGTCACGGCCAACGCCGCTCATATCTTGGAGCTCAGGCACGGGTAGTAAGCGGGGGAACTCATGTCCGCGGGGGCTGACTCTGCAACAGAGTGTGTGAGAAAAAGGACCGCCAAGATTCATGTTCTCGGATTTACTTGAGCTGAGCACCAGGGTCGGATACTTTGACGGGAACACAGTCAAATGTCAAGATAAACGTGAAAAGAGGGCATGAGCCGAGCCTGTTCGCTGATTTTCTGTGACCGAATTGAGGATGAATTCCTAGCCGGCTTGCAGCGCGTGGATTGAACTCGTGGTGATTTGTGGTCATGCTCAAGGCCTGAGGAACGGTGTGGGTAAGGTATTGGGAATACCGCGGAGCATGCCCTACCAGGCAAGAAAATGCAGGGAGTGAGCCGCTCTGCCGAATACCATGTTCCTCCTGTCCCAATAAGCGCTAGCATCACCTTCTGGCAAAACCCCCGTCGGATTCCCAAGTACCTTCCCCTGCATCGACGCCACCCGCCCGCACGGGTACAAATCCAGTTCGGTCTGTCTCATTCCACTGCTGACAGCAGATGTGACTCTCCCAACCGCGTGCTCTGGGGATTTAGGTATTATGCCTCGCCATGTCTCGATCTGTGGCGTCTCAACGGTCGTGGGGGTGAATCCCGGTCGTCACCAGTCTCCAACCAAGTGCAATGACTTGGCTCAGCTCGCCAGGGGCTGCCCGCCTTGACAGGACCATCCAGCACGAGGACGTGTGTGGATGACTTCGACCTCCTTGATGCAAGTTCAACAGGTTCGGAGTAACTTCCATCCGCCATCAATGTGAAGGAAATGAGACCCAGGTTCCCAGATACCGGTATCCCGCCTCTGCCAGCTACTGTTGTTTGACGAAAACCAGTTGCGGCGCTTTGGCGCTGCTCTTTCGTGGTGAGTATACCGCCATAACTTACCTAGAGATAGATGAGGAACTGTTTGCGCGCGGTATCCGAGAAAGAAAAAAAAAGGGGGGAGGGTGCCGAGCGTCGGTGGTGATTAGCTCTAAGCTGGGGAGATGCGGCACTAGGACCCGCCGACTCTCCGGTCACTCAACGCCTCCTCGGTCAAATCGGCAACATAGAACCAAACCTTCCCATGTGCCAACGCCACCTAGTCAAGAAGGAACGCTCTCTTCCCTCCGTCGAGGATTAAGTTCGTCAATGACTCGAATCTCTCGCTAGCCCTTCCAACTCTTGGAAAGCGGCACCCGGCTGGGAAAACCGAACGTTATCCAATCCCGTGTCGTCATTGACTCTCCCCACATCTGGAAATCGTGGAGCTTGGCGGGTGCTTGCAAGGTCTGGATTATCGATACCTACTCGGTTTTTCCGCAGACTGTGCAAGCCATGGCTTTAGCACAGCTCCAGCCCTACTCTAACCCCGCTCTAGCACAATCTAACCCAGCTCCAGGCATCATTAGCTGAGGATCCGGCCCCAACAAAATGTATATCTTCTGCTTATTCACCAACGGTCCCGCTTCCCATTGTCGAAATTTCCCTCGCGCAAGCCCGCTTCTCAAACCTGATGTATACCGGACTGGACCTCCGTTTATCATGACGCCGGACTTGATCTCTTTGTATCATGACCATGGTCGACCTTCCAGCCTGTGCTGTGGATTGGTGCATCGGTAAAGCACACTCTTTTCGATACCAACTCAATGTACCACAACTCTGGGCAACAGCCAACGCGGCCGACAGCTGCATATGCGTTCCCCTCGAGGGTGATCCAGATATCGCTGGCGTCGGGGTGCGCGAGTCCGTTGCCCCGCGAAGAACTCGGAGGCTAAACCTCGAACCTAGGTGACCAACGCATTCATCGTCGCAACAGGCCTTTCCCTCGCCTCCGCTGCCTTCTGCCTCCTCCTCGGCCGCGAAGCCCATGGCGGCACCTCACATCCAGACCATGACGAGCACCATGACGCAGCATCAGCGTCTGATAAAAATGGCCCGAAAGTCCACAGTTTGGCCGAGCCACCCAAGTCCTTCAATGCTCTCGATCGTTTTGCACGCCACTGGGTGTGCAGAAATGCCCAGTATTTTGTCCGGCGCCTTTCTGGTGGCGACCAAGCCATGCTGGCTATCCTGGCCCGCTGCTTCTACGACGTTGTCATTGCCCTTGGTGACCTACAGCTCGTGATGGGCATCGCCATCATGATGACTGCGTTGATACGCATGCAAGACGGCGAGAAGCCACTCTCAACGCACCATTTCATAATTGTCAACAACCTGATTTGGTTCAGCTCGAACGCCCACCTCCTCGCCCTCCTCCTCATGCGAAACTACGATGAGAGTGCCAAGCCAGGCAGCTTAGAGCGCAAGGATAAAGCCCGGACGAAAAAGAGCGCCTTCGTTGTTCGCGCTGTTCGCGTGTTGTTGATGTGCGTGCTGGCAGTGATGCTGCTTTGTTCATCGGTGCTCCTGGGCGACGAGAATCTCAATGGCCGCCTTCCGTGTCCGGCGGTCTGTTTATCCACTAGTGACGATGAAAAAGGTGGAGAGCCGAAGCAATGGATGATTGTGAACATCTTTTACGTTGTTTACAACTATCCCGTCGCGTTCTTCGTGCTCTCGCGTACCCTGCGGCGGCTTTGGATGGAACGGGTTAGCAGACGGATTCATCAAGGCACCTTCTTGGATGGCCCGAGGACCCGACCGGTCCGTGGCCTGCTGCCTGTGTCAAAGGGTACTTCTGTCGGGGGGAAGTTACCAGCGACCGCGGCATTGCGGGAAATTGCCCGCCGCGCAGGGCCGATTGTCTTCATCGTGAAATGGATCCTATATAGTGTTTGGACTCTCCTATCATCAGAGTTGTTGAATTTCGTCGAAGTGGGCGTGTGGTACAGCCTTGAAATCGGGTGGAATCGGGACGATCGAAATTCTGGTCAACAACTGATGGAGCTGCCACAAAGGTATATCGAGGACGCGTGGGGATTCGGCCAACTGATGCCGTTGTTTCTCCTCATTCTGCCATTCATGCGGTTTTTTGAGTCGTACGCAGCGTATTCCTGCGAACAGGAGCGTCTAGTGAGGGAGGAAAGTCGACCCATGGACGCAAGGAATGAAGTCGCTACCGATTTTCTCAGTCTCTTGTGCTGAAATTAGAGACGTGACATCTGAGTTTCTCCTAGTCGAGTCAAACTTCCTCCAGACCCCTGAAAAGTTTCAAAAATGAGTGTTCCAGCATAGCTGCAGCAGGGTTGTCACATTGCAAGCTGAGATGGGCGAAATGGAGTCAGCCTTGGTCAGGCTGACTGATTCTTGAAACTGCTCTGCGAATGTAGGTAGATGAACTGCTGAGATCGATTCGAAATGGCAATAGACTAAGAAGAAAAACCGGGCAAGCCAAGGCGAGGGTAATAGTACTATGCCTTGACAAATGAAACGTCTTCTTTGCGGAAATGTGCGTACGGTATGCTGGGCGACCTCCACTCAGGCGTGACACCATGTTCCACCTTTTTGGTCTCGTTTCGAACGAAACCGATGACAGGACGCAGTATGCTCAGCCGCTTGCCAGCAAAGTTACTATGCTCCCAAGACTGAAACCTTCCGCTGTTCTCGGCCAGGTACTCGCTCGTCGGATGCGTCTCGGTCCATCCGGTCCAAATATTTCGAAGAAGGTCGAGTACGTGATGGGAGCCGCGCATCTCGCCCCACCCAAACCTCTCCTTACCCTGGCGAAGTGTCTCCTTTGGGTACAAGCCAACCTGCTCGCTAAGGACAAACGAGTTGATGGCAACAAGAGAAGCATGTACCTCGTAGCTGCCGCCCTTTTCGGCGCGATCGCGAAGAGCGAGGAGGGTACCCACAGCGCCAACCGCACCAGTTGACATATCACTAATGGGCAGTGGCGGGAGTACGCACTCGCCATCCGGCAAACCGAGGGCGCGGCCTGTCACGTAGGCAGCACCAGAGGCACAGTCAGCGATCTGCTGCCATCCCGGACGCTGTGCGTAGTAGCCATCTGGGCCATAGCAGCTTTCGCTGACATAGACAACGCCACGACCCCGCCGAGCCGCAATCCGCAGAAGATCGTCGACCCCTAAGCCATGCCGCGCGAGTACACCGGGCCGGAATCCCTGTAGGAATACATCGGCCTCTTCCACTAGGGACATGAGGTGCGCTTTATCGGTAGGATCCCTCAAGTCGAGAGCGATGGTCCGCTTCCCAGCGTTGAGCGTCAACTGGAGCGTATTAATGTCGCGGAGGTGCCTCGCGTTGACGCGGATAACATCCGCACCAAGGACTGAGAGGAGAGCGCCGAGTTGGGGACCCGCAATGATGCGTGTCATTTCAAGAACCTTGATCCCAGCGAGGGGACGGCGGTCGCCATTGGTCAACTGCGGAAATGGCACAGGGGGTGTCGGCTGAGCGTGCAACAATGGTTTGACGTTGATGAGCGGATGCGAGGCCAAGGCACGTCCCATGGCACTGTCGTTCCATGTCTTTGGTGTGAAGCAGATGGTTCCACAGAAACCATTGTAAATCATGTGCATCTCCAGCTCTGCGGGGCTGAACTGGGAGGTGTACTTGGCGATATGCGCGGCGGCTTTGTCGTTCGTATCGATTCCCGGCTCATCGGGATCCATGCCGAGAGTCCGGAGCAGCGGCGGGATATCGAGTGAGCCATGAAGGCAGTACCATGCGCCGGGGGTGCGAGTCGGGTAGATGCCTGTGCCCCGAAACTTGAGTGGTGTGGAATGCCATCCCTGTTCCCAATCGTCAAGGAGTGATGGCAGCTTTCCTTGTTGGCCGAGGGATGCCAGTGTCTCGCCTCCGAGGTACACAATGTTGACAGATGCGAGCCAGAATGCGACCTGGGTAGTGTCGACAGTTATCCGCCTATCAGAGTCACCCAAGCCGCGGGCCGACAAAATCTCGTCAGCGACCACTCCAATCATACCATGCAACGCAGCCGCAACCGAGATGGCTTTCATGGGGCCCGGTAGCACAGGGTAGTCCTCTCCGTAGAACTGGACCTTGTTCAGGAGAACCTCATCCTTGGTAAATCCGGGAGTCTGGGAGGCGAGAAGACGGAGAATGCGGGCCGAGTCGAGCGGAACGGGAACAAACTCCCGGTCCACAAATGTGCCCGGTCCGTAAAGATCTGGAATCCTAGATTCTTGTGCCATTATCCAACTCTCTCATCCTTGTCTCGTCACGAGTAACCGTGACCGGAGGCAGCGGCTATGAGGGGTAACGGTGGAGGAGGTGGCACAGCTCGGTCACGTGAGTCCAAGACTCGGCTCCCGTTCCCGTTTCCGCTCCCCGCGGCTGAATGACGAGAAACACACTGAGTAAAAGCATGAGCGCTATCAGCGGTGCTTTCTCTGAGGAAGTAAGACTTGAGATGGAATGGCGAGCGCGTCGATTGTTAGCATCGCGATTTCCGAGATGGGGCCACTCTGCTGGAGGGCCGAGAGCAATGGGGAATGAACCATCATAGATGACCCATGAGCATAATAACCATGGTGTGTCGATGGCCAGTTAGCATGGAGCCCGGTTCAACGGTCTCGCATGCAACCCCCGCAGATGTCGTTGCGAGTGATAGCACCACCGCGGGCGCTGATAAGGCAGCGTTTACTCAGGGCTGTGTCTAAAATATTCTCCTCTCGCGTCGTGTTGACGTACTTCGCAGACTGGGCGTGGGGCGATTATCGCCTTTCTCTCGATGGTGCCCTACCAGCCACCATGTTGCACGCTCTTCTTCGGCCTTTCTGCTCCGGACGAGGCACCCTGGACTTCTGGCTAGCGAATTTGCGCAAGATGGTTTTTCCGCCCCATATTATAGGCTGCAGCTGCGCCTGTTGGGCGCGGTCCCATTCAGCTAATCAGGTTATGCTCATGGCTACCGACAGCTGGAGGGAACCATGGCCTGTGTGACATCATCCAGTCAAGCCACAACCTAGGAGAGGGCCTGACCGAACCTCACTGGGCCTCCCTGATGGAAAACTTGAATAACTGCACGTGCTGCAGCTGCCAATACGGTGCATACGTATTCCATACCGTTGATGAATCCACCGGTGTCGCCAGCGTGGCCAAGCCTGAGGCGATCCAGTAATCTTGTCGTTCGTCACTGCGGGCATTTGTCCCAGACAGGATGCGTCCCAGACTCCCACGGAAGCCAAGACGGCCAAGAATGAGCTTGTAGAACGTCGATTTCACGGCGCAGCAGTGGGTGGCTCCGTGTCGCCGATCCTATGTCGGCAGACAACATCACGCCGGATCGCTTGGCGATAACATCACGGGTTCGACCCGACGTAACTCGATCATACCGCCGCTGTCCCCACCCTCACTAGGCCGGCCCCTAGAGACAGCTCTGAGTACGCCCGTCCCGGACGGTGCAACGGAGGGAGCGGCGTTTCGAGACATCCCACGTCAATGTTGCGAGAACTGCGGAATGCCAAGATCATTGGATCAGCAAGAGTGAGCGGCTTGGCAGCTTGGCGGCCGACACGCAGACACGGGGGCGGCAGATGAGGCTTGGCGGCGGGAGTCGGAGTGCTGGTCGGAGGGTGGAGGTTGGCTTCCTCGCGCGGACCCGCGGTCGGCCCCAGCAACCAAGACAAGCCCGAAACTCAAATCATTTACCAATGTGGTCTGTCTGGCGAAGAGAATTTCGAAATGTTGAGTCCGGCGGGCATCGGCCTTGGGAGGTGCAGGATGCAGCAATCTGGCTTCGGACAGCAGGAACAGGGTATTCTGGAGGCGGGCATCCTGTTGTGAACCCAAATCGCATACGGTTCGCGAGGCACGAAGCTCTTGGCAAGAACAGTTTCTCGCTCAAACATTGGTGTCTGCGGACGCTGTGCGAGTGCAACCGTCAGTCTACCAATATCCGCCACGGACAGCATATCTTGGCGATGAAGAGGGTGCGTAAAGCTTTGGTCATCACCATTTTGTCAACCCAACAGCGCCAAGCTGATGGTGCCACGCAAACGGGGAGCGTCACCGCCGAGCGTCGGTGTCGATTTGGGACCGTCTGCTGTCGATTTGAACGCGTAGCGCAGGGGCGAAGCGCATTCTCTCCTGGCAGCCCAGAGCGCCAAGGTTCAGAAATGAGAAGTTTTAAGACGGTTGTTGCGGGAAGAACCGCCCACCCAAAAGCCCAAAGCGAATCAGCGCTAGGTGTGGTTCTAGTGCACACGCATTTTACAGCGTTTGGTGTCCTTCCCCCCTGAATCAGCAGAGGTCGCGGCCTGCGAATCTTTGGCAGTGCTGCACGCCGCGTAGGGGTGCGCCTGCCGAATCGGACCGGAAGGGCTTGGCCTGAGATCTGCAGTGAGGATAAACGCCTTGGCCGCTTGGCAACATGCCAAGATATGCTGTTGTCCAAAAGCCTGTTGCACCTTGAGCTTCACCGTAAAGCTTTTCGGAGTTTGGCGTTCCCTTTTTGCAATTCCCGGTCGTCTTTTGCCTGCAACACGCCGCTGCGTGGAACTTGCCGTGGCGCGCTGTGCCATTGTACGCTGCTCGCTCCCTGCTTGGCAGTGTCAAACGCAAATGAACCCCGCAAACTCTCTCTCGCGCGGTTGTGCAAGGACGAATCCACCCTAATCTGAGCTCTGCGCCTCCCACGCTTTTCTCGCCGGTAGATACCCCGCCAAGCAGACTCCTGGTTGGCGATGAAGTCGGTTGTCTCACCCCATGCCACACATATATATATTGAGCCTCCACGGCAGGGGAATAGTTTGATCCTTTTAATAGCCACTCTCCGTCGGCCTGCGCTCACTGTTCACTCAAAAGCTCCAGCAAAATACAAATCTCAACACTCGATCTTCAACCTTACTTGCCCACCTACCAGCCTCCCTGCCTGCCTTCCTACCTACCTAACTGCCTACCCGCCTGCCCGCCTACCTGCCCCCCTACCCCCTACTCAGCTTTCACCTCATACCTCTGCCACCAGACGCAACATGGGTGCGGCCATCTCCAGGTGCACCACAAGGAATGCGAGGAATTCTGGCCCAAATCTCTCAGAAATCGGGCAGAGGATCCTCGATAGCCAACCAAACTGGTTGATCACGCCATCCAGATGGAGATCCAGAAGTTCCAGCCGCCATCCAGTCCGATATCGTACACCGACCCCTTATCCAAAAGACGACCGTCGCCCGTTGCCACAGTTACAAGAGGTGCATCTTTCAGAAAAGGCGACCGTCATCGAGACGCATTCCTCCTCAGCACGCCACATTGAAGTCGTTGAGCCACCAAAACGACAACAGCCCATGCAGTCCAACATTCCACACATCCAGCTCCCACCAGCAGCCGTCACAATAACCTGGGAGCGTCACCCGCGTCGAAATCGGTTTGAGCGAATTGTTTGAGCATTCTGCGGGGGTTGCAGCGTCACCCGAGCGGGCAGCATCGCCGAGCCCTCACATCACACACACACGGCCATCAGCCAAGACGAGCCAAGCACACGGCAAGCAGAACAAGCACTACACAGCGGCGCAATCAAGCATTTAGGGGGCAGCCAAGACGGAGGCGACGGAGCCCTCCTCGGTCGATAGGAAGCAAGCCGCCCTCCACGACGACATAACGGCCGGCCTGCTGCAGCCACTCCGATGAGGATCGCCAAACCTGCTTTTTCAGACGCGGCCGATGGCCAACGCACACTTGCAGGCGCTCGCACTTTGCCAGTGTCACGTCCCGCTGTCTCGTACCAAGACTGGGTGCTATTCTGGCAAGATTTAGGCAGATTTGGGGTCGTTTCTCCCACGGCCTCTCAGCGAACGCAGCGTCTGCTGCCGCGCCTGTCTATGAAAGCGATTGAGGCTTGGCGCACGCTTCTTGCCTTCTTGGCTAGCTTGGCTGCATGGAGTCGCATTCTGGATGAGCTGCGGCTGTCATCTGGGGAAGGAGGGGCCGCTAATGTGTATCTGATGGATGAGGGTTCTCACCCTCGGTTTCCTTTGTCGGCAGTACAGCTCATCTGTCCTTTGCAGGTTCGGTGACATATATCGCTCATGCATTCTGACGTGAGCATCATTTTGGACACCCTTTGCATAGATACAATGTTATGGCGTACTCATAGATTGGCAAGATATTCGGTAAACGGGGTTTGGATAGTCAATCCTTCCGTAGCAAATGACAGAACCATGTCGCTCCATGTTGAGATAAGCACAAAAATTCTTGTAGCCTCAACTTGAAACAACAAGCCAAGACCCAGCCGTGCCGTGACCGGATGTTTTTTCTGCCAGGATCCCGCCAAGCCCAGATGCCGTTGGAAAGAATACGTAGGTATAAGATGTGGCAAGAACAATTCTTAACTACCAGTCCCTATGGCCCCCGCTTCAACCGTATTTAGAGCGGAATGAACGAGCGAGTTTTCTCGCGAGAACCCTGGCTCATATCTACCACCATTCTTTGCCTCCTATGTACCTGTTGTAAGATTTAAATCGGGATTTTGCAGCCGCTGCTTCACGGTCCCTTTGGCAGGTAGGTACGTATCTTACCGATAGAGCGGCATGGGTGGGTCATCTAGAGGCTATCGCCAGGACTCCATCACCCATCTCCACCGCCAATACCGGACGAGCTATGACGCAAACCCAAGGACAGTTCCACCATTCGATGGCAATAGCTTCAGATGGAAAATAAATAATCCGTGAACCAATTCAACAGAGGGGATGATGTAACCCGAGGTTTACTTGCCGGTAAGGCCGAGTCATGGTACCTGGCTTCGGTGGCTCCCAAGATGGAGAAGGAACCACGGATTCCCCACCGCTCGTCCACAAAAGCGCCGAGGACTTTTTGCCGGAAGCTCCCGTACTTAGGGCCTCTCCGTTGCTTCTGTGAACGTCTACTCAAGTGCCATACTAGCAACAGCAAGGTTCGCAGAATACCAGAGCGAAGTAACACTTATAGAATCACAGTAACTGCTATCGACAATATGAGCAAGTACCTAGGTCTTCGCATTATTTCTGCATTTGAATATTCAAGCGACATTGAGACCCTCGTCGGGGACATGTGACCTGCCGCTCCAGTTCACAAACAACCCCATCCCTGTCAACACGCCTAGCTCCTTCCCTCGGTGAAAATTCATCGCAAAGTGTGCCAGAGGGAAAGCACTCGACTCCACAGTTCTCAGCTGGGAACCTTGCTGATCCACACAATAGTCCAATCTTGCCCTTTGCAGCATCTCGGGTCCCTCCCCCAAACCTGCACCTCTCTGCACTCCACGCTGCAAGATTGAGAATCAGATGATGGAGTCTCCACGGGGACAACATCTCCCCGTATTCAATCCCCAGGCTCACCCCAGATGGGGAATCGGACAATGAGCTCATGTTTTTGCTTTTGGGGGGGCATAAAGAGGTCTTCCCCGACGGGCTTCGCCCCAACTTGCTCTTTCCTCCCATCTTTCAAGTTAAACAGCTTGGGTCTTGGCTCCTCCGCCTTTCTTCCCTTCCGTTCTGGTCGACTAGTCTCCGCCACCCTCCTTTTTTTCCTCCAGTTATCCAGCTACGTACGAGACTCGAAATGGCTGGAGGTGGAGCCACCCCTGCGGTGGGCGACGTGTCACGCGTTGAGGCACCTGTGACGATGAAGGCGTACCTGATGTGCGTATTTGCCGCGTTCGGTGGTATCTTCTTCGGTTATGATTCCGGCTACATTGCGGGTGTCATGGGCATGGAATACTTCATCCACACCATCGCCGGCCCGGATGCCGAGACACTCCCATCGGCTGACAAGTCGCTCATCACGTCGATTCTCTCGGCCGGTACCTTCTTTGGCGCCCTCGTTGCGGGTGATCTCGCTGACTGGATTGGAAGACGTTTCACCATCATCGCCGGTTGCGCTGTCTTCTGTGTCGGCGTGGCCCTGCAGACTGCTTCCGCAAGCCTGGGGTTGATCGTTGCCGGCCGATTGGTGGCCGGTTTTGGCGTTGGCTTCGTCTCGGCCATCATCATTTTATACATGTCTGAGATCGCGCCCCGGAAGGTCCGCGGTGCCATTGTCTCGGGTTACCAGTTTTGCATCTGCATTGGTCTGTTACTTGCGTCTTGCGTCAACTATGGCACCCAGGATTACACCAACAGCGGGTCTTACCGGATTCCCATTGGTCTGCAGCTCCTCTGGGCTTTGATCCTTGGTTTTGGCCTCTTCTTCCTGCCTGAGTCGCCCCGCTTTTACGTCAAAAAGGGGCAGCTTGACCTTGCGGCAACCAACCTCGCCAACTTGCGCGGGCAGCCGGTCGATTCGGCTTATATCCAGGACGAGCTCGCCGAGATCATCGCCAATCATGAGCATGAGATGGCAGCGGTGCCAAACAACAACTACCTTCAGTCTTGGGCCATTTGCTTCAAAGGTTCACTGTGGGAAGGAAGCAGCTACTTACGCCGCACCATCCTCGGCACATCGATGCAACAGTGGACTGGTATCAACTTCGTCTTCTACTTTGGCACCACCTTCTTCCAGCAGCTCGGCACCATCTCGAACCCCTTCCTCATCTCTATGGTCACCACGCTTGTCAACGTGTGCATGACGCCGATTTCGTTTTGGTCCATGGAGCGCATTGGTCGCCGCAAACTTCTGGTCTGGGGAGCTTTGGGCATGGCCGTCTGCGAATTCATCGTTGCCATTGTCGGAACTATCCGCCCCGATGATGACGCGGCCGTCAAGACCATGATCGCTTTCATCTGCATCTACATTGCCTTCTTCGCCACCACTTGGGGCCCTGGCGCTTGGGTCGTCATTGGTGAAATTTTCCCCCTCCCCATGCGCGCCAAGGGCGTTGCTCTATCTACTGCCTCCAACTGGATGTGTAAGTGTTTGTTCTCGCCACCGGTGTCTCCATCTGCTAACCCTCTCGCAGGGAACTGTATCATTGCCGTCATCACCCCCTATATGGTTGATGAGGACAAGGGCAATCTCGGTGCCAAGGTCTTCTTCATCTGGGGCAGCCTGTGCACTTGCTGCTTCGTCTACTCATATTTCCTCATCCCCGAGACCAAGGGTCTCACACTCGAGCAGGTTGATCAGATGCTGTCCGAGACCAATCCCCGGACAAGCGCCCGCTGGGTGCCCCATACGACATATACAGCTGAGATGGGCATGACTGAGAAGGGACGCACTGGTCATGTTGAGAATACAACGAGTGGTGACGAGAGTGTCTGATCTTGGATGCTTCCAGTCTTGTCTTTATTCGGTGTTGGATGGGGTTTGGGTCTGGCTTCAGGCTTGGGCTGTTGGTTGTTGGCTAATATACTGGATAAGCAAAACTCCATTGATGGCCAAGATCTACATGCAAATGTAATATTAATGAAGTTCTCAAAGCTGGACTGTTTTCGCCTTGACTATCTGGGTGACTTTGATACAAAGCTCCTGCAAGTCAAAACTCCATCGATGGTGCTTCCTGCAAGTGACGAAAGAATTCAGAGAAGGCCCATGAGAGCGAAATACATGTAGAGCTACAGACTACTGCAAGAACACCTAAGCCATGGCAGATGATGCATCGGCCGAGATATGCGTCTCGTCTAGTACCAGTTATTCTGAAGACATCCAACCAGTCTGACGGGCCATGAAAGCCCGCCGCTGGAGGATCAAGCTCAGTGACTGATAGCGACGAGAAATAACCACAACCAAACGTCTTAGCTTACACAATATGCCACCGACGAAAGAACAGACCAATAAGATCAACAAAACCCAAGAAATGCAGTACGAAGAAAATACGTACCAGTACACTAGAGCGTCCCCGTACTAATGTGTGACGGAAAATCGACTTTCCAATATCTGTCTTCGTCCGAGTCTCCGTATCAAAATACAATGGGCGATGGAGAAAAGACTGGTTCCCAGGCTGCAAACAACAACCAGAATGGCATGACAGATTATTGGAAAGGGGGACTGACAGGGTGACGATGACCCAGTGCCAGGGGCAGAGGTTGGGCATCCAACTTTTGCCTTGATCAAAAGCGGATCAAACGGTTCCCAGAGACCATGTCTCCGATGCGCTTCTGCACCGCCTCAAATTTAACGGCTCCGCATGTCTCGCTTTCCAGGTGGTTGATAACAGCGGCCAGTGTTTTGAAATCGGACCCGCACCCGCGGTTGGGGCAGTGATACAGATTCTGGCGATCTATGTGTCGGGCGGAGGTTAATGGTACGTACGCTTGGCTGATGTGATGAAGAAGAAAAAACAAAACTTACGAACGGGGGAACTCAGATGCTGATTGATGCCATGAAGAGTGCTGAAGGTCCTGTGGCACAGGTAGCATTCATACGCCCAGCCGTTCCAGCTTTTCTCGGTGGCTTCGTACTGGAAGTTTGACTCTTCCTTCCAGCCGAGCAGTTTCTTGGACATGACACCCTTCGGATCTTTGGCCCGGATGATTTTGTAGATTTCGTCTCGGCCGATATTAGGGGCCCGGGGGCAGGCACTTGACTCGACGTGGTGGACCATGCCAGTCGCGGTGGTAAAGGTCCCTTTGCAGAAAGGGCACTGGATATTTTGTCCTCGATGTTTGCGAGAGTTGAGGTGCTAGAGAAGGCAGGAGGATTAGCTGAAAGTCACGGACCGGAAAGATACCATACGTGGTGTGGTGTCTTACCATCTTCAGGTTGTTACGGTTGTTGAAGAACCGATCGCACTCGTCGCAATACAAATGCTCGTCCCTTTCGTGTTCCTGGCGCTGTTGCTCGGTTGGCCAGGTCTCGCCGCATTGGCTACACTCAAACTCAAAGTGGTTGTATTGCACCATGTGGCCCCAGTGGCCGTCTTCGTCGTCGAAGCCATCTCCACACTCTTCGCATTCAAAGTCTGGGCGGCAGTGGCCGGTGGCGCGACAATGCTGTTCCCGAGCATGCCAGCCGGCTGGAAACCCTTTCCAGCAGGTACCGCACTCGTACATGGTGATTGCGCGCTACTGTTGAGGAGCTTGTCAAGTGTCAAAACCCGGGGCGGATCGGTGTGGGCTAAATTGGGCGAATTTGTCGGAAAGATTGACTTCCCACAAACAAACGCGTGTGTGGATGGAGGGAAAGTTTGGCAAATTGAGGTAGAACGCCGTCGAGACGACTTGCGAATCGGGGCGCGCCCGGGGAGTCAGCGATCCCTCGAGGGGGAGAAGGAGAAGTCTGCGAAGTTGCAAGATGGATGTTGAGATTCCTTCTGGGCTGCCAGGAAGGCCAGGAAGGAAGCAAGGAATGAAGGCAAGGTTCCAGGTTAGCGTGGTCCTGGCTCCACATCCTCTCTAGTGTGCACTAGTGGATGTAGTGTTATTAGTGTAATCCGGGGTTCCCGGCTCGCTGGCACTGGGCTGGTCAGCCTCAGGCAACAAAAGGAAACGCCTGCAAACCGCAACAAATTCGTCAAGTCATGCATGCAAATGCACTTGATAGAATTTCAGCTTCCAGAGTCTAAAGAATTTGAGCCCTGGGTAGGTAGCGCGTGTTGTCTTCAGCTTTGGCATGGAAGTGTAGTCTTCTTTGTCGTCCCGAATCAAATCCCCTGTTCATTCAGGTCATGGGGCCTGCATATGTCAGGCCTGCTTACCAGCCAAGCGGTTGACAAAAAACAGAGACTGCAAAAGTGGCACGTGCCCGTCAGCACTAACAGTGGCCTTAACAATTCTTCCAAATTCCATCAGACTCACCTTTGCTCACCCTAAATTATCATTTTCGGCAGGCTGCGGCGCAGTCTGCGAAATCACTTCAACTCTAGCCCAGGGGCCCAGAACTGGTTCCATAAATGTGGCCAATTGTGTCCCACTTTTGAAACTAGCAATGCGTTTAGAGCTTTTGTTGCGCCAGTGAGGTCCAAATTCTGGCAGGCCAAATGGTATGGCCCGAAATGTGGCTCCCGTGGCATACATTTGGTTACTTTCCTTGATACTACATTGTACCATTCCATTACGGTTTATTTTAAGTACGTAGAGGTGCCAGTGGCTACGTTTGTTGAATATATACCGATATTTCTCGCCGTCTTTATTTCAGTCCAGATTATAAATGTTATAAAGGCCTCAGAATAAATGGTCATCCGTTGGGACATTTATCTTGATTGTTCTCTCGTAGCTGATGATTCGATAGTATATTTTAGTGTCTCTCACATATATATTAATCGCCTTATACGCTGCTCCGGAATGGGCCGAATGAATGAGAGCAGCCCCTAGTTATCACGAACACCCACTACCCACTAAACCTGTTACTCCTCCTGGCTTGACGTTAGTGCAGGCGCCCCTAGCACCCGACGGTGTGCCATTTTTCGACGCTGCGAGACTGACGTCTTCGAATACAATATTGTAGCATGGCTTCCTCTTCGAACACGAGAGTGAAGCTGTGCGACCGTTGCTAGTATTGATCCAGCCAGTGAAGTTTTTGAATATAATGTTGGAGATGTCCATATTAGACGTCCCCGCCAAGGAACCTAGGAGGTTAGGCATTAGTTCCGGACACTTCTTTTTTCTCGCTGCCCCCCGGTCTTACAAAGCAAGGAGTCCTACCATTATTTCCGCTGTTCTGGTCGATGGTCGGACCGCCAGCTGCGCCTTCGATGTAGAAGTTTTCGAAGCGAAGGTTCGACACAGAACCCCTTTTTTTTTTTTGGTTGTTAGTCGGATCCAATTTTTTTTTATCATCAGCACTACGCTCTTCACCTACCATCCGCCGCCGCGGGGCTGTCCTGCGCTCTCGTAGCTACTCCCTTGAGACGCAAGCTCTCCGATCCACGTCTTGATGTAGGCAGAGTTGTGCATATCGTCGTTGTAGGTCTGGACGTGAACGTCCTTGATCACCACGTTCTCCACCGACGAGTCCTCAAGGTACTGGCCCAGGCTCCCGATGGCGATGCCGTTTCCCCCATGACATGTCACCTCGAGCAAGGGTTAGCAAGGGGGTTTGCCTATTGTGGAGAGTTTCGGGATGTACTCACGTTCTGAATAAAGATATTGTATGATCGCGGCTTGATGGCCACACAGTCGTCGCCGCCCTGGTAGTAAAAGTTGGTCAACTCAACGTTAAAGGCATCCATGGTGTTGAAGCCGTCCGTATTCTGCACCCAGTTGGTGCCGTATGGGGCCTGCAGGGCCGTCGATTTGCACGTGATGTCGTGGAAGCGCAAGTGAGTGCCATTCATGATGTTGAGCGCCCATAGCGGGGAGTCATTTACCGAGACTATTTTTGTATTTTTTTTTCCCTGATCAGCTTCGCTTTGTGTAGACCCGCCCGTGGAGAAGGACGTTTTGGGGGGAGGGGAAACTCTCACAGTGCTCTACAGTCACGTCGCTGACGTTCCAGAACAGGAAGGGCATGGGCCGGCCGGGTTGCGTTTTCCCCTTCTCAGCGTTGTACCAGGCGTTGCCGTTGCCGTCTATGCCGCCGGTCCCATGGCCGTCGATGCGGATCCGCTCCCCGGAGATGATGAAACCTCCGCGGTGGTTCTGGAAGGCGATGGGATAGGAGTTAGCACGCCAGTAACCTAGATCATCGGAGAGCTCATTAGAGCCTCGTTAGCTAAAGTGTTGAAAGCGTCGCTGACTTTAGCGTACCAGCCATGTGCCGCGCCAATCGATGGTCACATCATGGATGGCAAGACTCAGTCTCGTGGCGATGTTGTATGTCTCGCCCTGTGGAAAGACGACAGTTCCCCCGTTGTTGCAGTCGCTGAAAGCAGCAAGGATCTGGGGTACGTCGTCTTGTCCGTTCCCTAGTGGATTAATGGTGCAAGTCTTGGACGGTTCCGCGCGCGGAAGAAGCGGGGACCGCAATTGGAGCGTTGACGCTGTCCAACCCAAGTGGGTGAATGAGGCTAAGAGAAGGAGAAACTTCGAGGCCGACATGGTGTTAGCCCGGGAAAGAAACTTGTCGGCGACCCAGCGATCTACTGGAATTTTATTGCACTCCTTGCATGAGGTCTTGTCCTCGCTTTTCTAGGAACCATACCGTGCCCAAGCCTTTAGCCGTGTCGAAACCCCCTCGCGATTAGAGGCAGTACGTCTTACAAAGCAAGGTATCGTTTGAATTCCCCTCTCAAATTCCCCCCTCACTCTTGAGTAGTTTCTCCGCACTCGTTAAGTTTGAACCAGGTTTTCTTCCGTCAATAGCGTGTGCGAAACTCTCCCGGGTAAGTGGGGCTTGTAGCGGGTAATGTCACCCTCTCGGGAAATTAAACGAGCTGAGAGACGTTGGGTGCGCTGGTGGATGAGCATGGCGAAAATTTCTTATATAGAAATCCATTGCCGTAGACGCCAATCCCAAGAAGAGTTCCGTTAGCCGTCACATATGCTCGAGACGCTCATCCTACTGAGATGCTGGAGAGGGGGCCTGAGACGATGGCTAATCGTATAAAACAATCATTGGTCCTTGGCTTTGCCATTTGCTTCGTCGGCATCCAACAAGCAGTAGCGGCATCATACTGGAAGAACATACCGTGCAGCTCCATTACCAAGATAACCTTCCCTGGACCCCTGGGAGTCCAACATTTTTGTACTGTCGTTTCGAACCGTACGGCCAAAATTTGTTATATTCCTAGCCACGGGGCGGGTTGTCTTAAGATATAAGTTGACCCCCCCTGTTCTGGCCCCCCCCCTGTTCTGGAACATTCTGTATCATTCACGACAACTTGCCCACCGCCACTTTAATAATACATTACTTACCCATTTCTTTTCCAATCTTCTTCATCTTTTCAACGTGCTTTCTCCATTGATTTAAGATGCCGTATTCCGAAGCTGATATACGTAAGGTATGCGAGGCCTATTGAAAAGAGGGCAGGTTGCGGAAGCAATGCCTGGAATTCAATGTTCCATGCAGTACCTTACGCCGGCGATTAATAGGCGTACTTCTACATACTATGGCCTACCAAGACCAACAGAAGCTCTTTGTAGCTTTGGAAAAGTCCTTGGCCGACTAGGTGATCTTCTAGGCCGACCTAGGGCTTCCAGTAACCCATACGCAAATAAGGGGGCTGGTTTAAAGGATTTGCGCCGACTGTAGTAAGCCTATAGAATTCGGTAAGCGATGGGTAGTAGCCTTTTTTCGAAGATATTTAATCCTAAAGACCTAGAGGCTACGTAAGATTGACTTGGCTTATATTAAACTAGTTACAGAAGAAAGAATTCGCTTATAGTTTAACTACCTAGTTATTCCAGCCGTTAAAGTTATTCCTCCTTAATATCGGTATAACGTCGATAAAGCTGGGATTATAAAAGGTATTGGTAATAATAAATTAGTTATTGGAAGAGTTAAGACGAAGTTTATCCTGGTTAAACAGCCTAGGTTTCGTAATTAAACCTTTTTTATGGAAATTATTTCGGTTATAAGGGTAGCGTTTATATTGGTAGTAATTTAAAAAGGAAAGACCTAATAATAATAGTAGTATTTAAAAGCTTTGGGGCCTTACGAAGGCTGGTACTTTTGCTTAACGGATAAAGGCTGGATAGATAATAAGATAGCTTTGGAATAGTTAACGAAAGTTTTCCTTTTACAAACCCGACTAAATAACCTTATTTAACGCTAATTGTTAATTCTAGATAGCTACGGTAGTTATATAATGGATGAATTCCTTTGGTAATATTATAGAAATAACGTCTACCTGTTATTTTTGCTATTATACTATTTTTACGTCCTCTAGCCCTTAGATCTCGGTATATTTTTTTCCCTGAAAAGGGTATATCGAAAACGGCTTTTTGAGGTGGCCCCGGGGGGGTAGGATTATAGCTTTATTTACGGGAAAAGGCTTTTCTTAGAGGTCTATTAGTATATACGTTAGTAAGGCCTTTAAAAAGAAAATATCGTAAATGGGTGGAAGGTGACGGGGTTATAGTTGGTATTTATTATTAAGTCCTTAATAAGCCCTTTATTAGTAAAAAAGAAGATTCCCGGTAAAGAAAATACCCTTTAAAGCGTTTTTTGGATTATTACTGCCGCTAGCGCTATACCTGCCGCTTACGGAATTAACAAGGGTGTTATATTTACACTTAGGAAAGTTAGGGAGGTAGGGGCTTAATTAAAAGCTATAGTTGGAAGGTTAACTACTTAACGGCTTTTATTCCGGAAGGTAGAAAAATTACTAGATTTTAAGGATTTTGAAATAATAAGGCTAAGGTAAAAAATTAAAGCCCTGGAAGTAAAGGTAAAACGGTTAAAGCTAACGAAACAAAAGAAGGTGGTTTTGGATCCAAATATCCGCTTTGCTACTATTGCTAATATTCGGAAGGCGTAGAGGGACGCGGGGCGGGAGATTAAAGAAGATTCAGAAGCCTCAGAGGGCTTAAAATCGGATTCTGAATCCGAAGATTGTATTATTGTGGGCGTTAGCAGTTGAAAATAAAAAGATTGTGGACAGTTTCATGGTGTTGAGAATGATACAGAATGTTCCAGAACAGGGGGGGGGCCAGAACAGGGGGGGTCAACTTAATAGTACCATAAGGAATTATTCCCCCGGTAATCCAGGCTAAGAAGAACGAGCTCATACATAAGTACCGTTAGCCTCCGCATTAGAGAAACCGGGGCGCGGCCGTTTCCACTTTGAGAGTCGGACCAGGCTGGGGCGTACGAGCATTGATGATGAGGATAAATTCGGCGAAGTGGAGTCTAACGAAGAGACAAAGGCTTTTTTTACCTGACAAGTGATTGAACACGTTAACAGTAGCAGCTCATCCAACCAACAGAGCACGAGGCTAAGCTACCTAGTTGACATACTAAGCTAAAGTACACTAAGAGGTTTAATATTAGCCATAACCCTTGGTGACGCCTTGGCGCTTGAGGAAGGCCGATTTGGACGTCACCCACCGACACTGGACCCGAGATAAAGGAGGTCGGGAAGGAGGCGAATTTTCTCCTCATAAGTTGGGGGATTAAATTAAACTAGTTGGTGCAGAAAATCAAGTACACCAACCCGTTTAATTGCCCCTCAGTTTAATACCGGGGCACGGGGTCTGAGCCTCTGGGATAAAATAGGGTTCCATTTGGTCTCAGTCTAATACTATGAACTCTCTGTCACACAACGCGGTTCTCCTCTCCAACACGCCGCCTACTTCTCCTTTTCCTTGATACCACTGAAGATCCTGCTTACAACCAGGCTGGAGTCTTCGCCAGACATGCAGAGTTCACAGCTGCATTCGGCGTGTGATGCATCGTGGCTTATCAGTTTGGTGCCTCCACACTGCCAAGTGTATCTTATCAAATGCAGGTCGCCAGAAATTGACGCGACTAGGGCATCGGCAACTTCCGTGTCTGTCCGCGTCGAAAAAAAAACTTGCTGCACACCCACGCTACACCTCTGGCGCAGGTTGGGCAGCACGGTGGTGGGGAAAGAAGTCATGTTTCTCAGCAGCGCACGATTCGGTGGTCGCTTCTTGCCGAAGTCAACCATTTCGGCAGGCTTCGCAAGCTCGAAAACTCAAGCCACGGCGCTCCTAGCAATTCCGCGACGAAGCATCTCATCGACCCACTCGACAAGCTCGCCTCCCCGCAAACCTGAACCGAATTGGCGCGCCATGGCGGAGCAGGACATTACCAAGTATCTGCGCCAGACTCACGATCGCGTTTTTGAGCACAACAAAGCCTGGGCTGCCGAGCAAAAGGCCAAAGACCCCGAGTTCTTCGCTCACCTCTCTGAGGGCCAGAATCCCGAGTACCTGTGGATCGGATGCAGCGACTCGCGCATTCCTGCTGAGCAAATCACCGGGCTCCAGCCCGGCGATGCTTTTGTCCATCGCAACATTGCCAACCTAGTCTGCAACACGGATCTGAATGTTATGAGCGTTATTACCTATGCTGTACAGCACCTCCAGGTCAAGCACATCGTCGTCTGTGGCCACTATGGCTGTGGCGGCGTCAAGGCTGCGATGACGCCCAAGGACCTGGGCATTCTCAACCCCTGGCTCCGCAACATCCGCGATGTTTACCGCCTACACGAGAAGGAGCTCGATGCCATCCCCAATGAGGAAGCTCGCTACAACCGCCTCGTCGAACTCAACGTCATTGAGCAATGCCGTAACGTCATCAAGACGGCCAGCGTCCAGCAGAGCTACGCCCAAAACCGTTTCCCCATTGTTCACGGTTGGGTCTTTGGCTTTCACGATGGCTTGCTCAAGGACCTTGAGATCGATTTTGAGAAGGTGCTGGGCGACATCCAGAAAATCTATAACCTCACTGACCAGTGAATTGGATGTTGGCATGGACTTGCGGGACGGATTTTGGTTGTTGGATCAGTCGCGAGTTTGACACGGGAGCCACGGGCATGCAGGCAATACACGGAATACCTATATAACACAACGTTGAATGCTGGAGAGCAGACAAATAAACACTGTTATCCAGAGGCAGCATCACTTTCTGTTGACAGATTGGTCGCATGCCACTACCTGATGCCTCGTGACATATGTCCAGGTGCCTCGACCTCTCAAATTTGGAATCCGGGTATTACTGGACAGACTGCTACTCATGGTGCGACTCTCGGTTGGCTTGACAACCTTGGCCCCAAGGCAGGCTTATCTGCCGAGACTGAATGACGAATCTTCCAGGAGCCTGACCGCTGGGCCACGAGGAAGGCGTGAACAACTTCGCGCCCTGGCAGCTTCCATGCAGGGATGCATTTGGATTCAAGAAGATAGGAAAGCTTTGGTGTCTGTTGCTGTTGCTCTTGCCTCCAGAAACACTGCTGATGGAACTTGCGCCCCATATAACGTTTCTGGAATCGAGAGCTGCGTCATGGAAGGAAGGAACAACTCCCGGCCTGTCTGGTTCAAATTCCCGCCAGAAATTTGAGATCTTTTCTCCTCCATCATCCAACAACCAGCATCTCCAATCTTGGTTATCGCACTCGTCACTCATCTTTTGGCAGTGAATTTTTTGTCAACTATCCTTCTCCATCGTTACTCAGCCCTACAATGGCTTCTAGATTACTCCCAGCACTGCTGGGCGTCGCCTCGTTGCTTACGGCATCGACGACACTCGCCAACGCGCAATTAGCCGGCCCTTTTCCAGAGACTGATCTCGACACTGCGTTACAGAGGATCCCTTCCATCGATTCCTTTAGGTGTTTGTACGCAGTATGTGGCACATCTGCATCTCCGGTCACCTTGTTGACTTCATGCTAATCGGGGCAGACACACCGAGATATCTTCGCAGATATCACGCCAAACAGTGTCACGGTCAGCCCTCACAAACGCTCGTGGAGACAATCTAGTGTTCTGACAAAATACTAGATCCTTGTTCCAAACGAGTTCGCTTTCAGCAAGGCTTCACGTGGGAAGTGGTATTCCCAAGATCTCGACCACGGCAACGCACGGGCGTTGCTCCAGTATCACATCCTGAGGCGTCCCATCACTCTGCAGTCCATTCTCCGTGGTGATTCCATCTCAGTGCCGACATATCTGCAAGATCCAGTGTACACCAACGTCACTGGAGGTCAAAGAGTCATCATCACGAAGCAGCCTGATGACAAACTTGTTGTCACCTCGGGGTTTGCTACACGCGGGACGGTTATGTCGCCGGACTCGTACAAGTTTGACGGAGGATATATTCTGGTCATCGACTCGGTTATGTTTGCTCCCCAGAGCTTTGAGTCTACGGCGATGAATGCATACACGGACTTCAGAGAGTTTGCGAATGCGTTAGCACGGACCGGCGTGTGGGAGTTTCTCGACACTCGAGCCGACGTCACAGTTTTTGCACCTACCGACGAGGCCTTCGAGCGTATCTCCAACTGTCCGATGGACAGTCTGAAGCTGCAGCAAGTCCTTCGGTATCACATTTACCCCGACACTATTTTTCATTCTTGGGACCTCCGAAACGGCATCGCGGTCAACAATTCCCAAGGCCCAGGCGTTAACGTGACGCGCCAGGGCAATTTCATCTTTGCCAACTCTGCCCAGTTGCTGCAGACCGATGTCCTCATCGCCAACGGCGTGGTGCACATGATAGACAATGTTCTCAATCCGCAGAACACACTCCAGGTCCCAGATCAATCACTGAGCCACCAGGACCCTGTTTTTGGACCTGAATGCGATGCCAGCAGGAAACCTGGTTCTGGAAGTGGGAGGAGTGGTACTGCAACATTCTACCCGTTGCCATCGTCCACGCCAAGCGACGGCGAATCAGCTGCCGCGCGTCATGGCGCTGTGGGCTTTGTTGTTGGTATGGGCCTGGTAGCGGGGGTAATGGTCATTGCGCTCTAATGTAGGTATCCAGTGCTGTAGAGCAGCAGGGGTGCAGGAGAAGTCATTCATCATTAATTCTTTTTCGCTGGTTGGCTTATGATGGCATCGCAGAATATTATTTCGCACTTGCTATTCGATGAACTTACATTGGCACCGCTTTTCCTCAGTGCGTGTGATGCAATGGGTGCACATGTCCGGAGGAGATCATGGCTCAGAAAACCCGTGAGATACCGTTCAAAGGCGGCCGGAGGACGTTGACAAGCTGTGAGACAGAGCTCTGTGGTCACGCTTCAAGCTAAAGCATGTGAAGACTGTGAGCTTCCATCGCTCCTTCCTCTTTCTGCCATATCAAGGGACGTGCATTCTCCATTCCTGCATCGTTTGCCACAAAGTTCCGTTTTCTCCAAACTGACGCGTACGATACTGCGCCTTGGCTTGGACGAGCGGCCACACCGATCCAACCAGTTGTCTCCCAGCTTCCTTCTTCATGCAACTAAATTGCCGTCACAACGCGATGGTTTCATCACATTGCCTTTTTATAGGACAACACCGGCATATAAGGAACCAAGGGACCCAAGCTCTTGAAGTGCGGGAATATCCTCATCAGCAAGACCTTACCTAGGTACCATTCTTACCTTTGTTTCAAACATCCGTCAGTTTTCACCGAGTCTCAATTCGTCGAGTTGCGATAGCAAAAGGTATGAGCGGAGCACTCCATTCAAGGCGGAAAATGTTGGGAGACGGGAAATGGATCCTTGTAAGTTTCTTATTTTACATGTACGCCAGGTAGCCGTTGTTTGCATTAAGACATATACCTGCTGAATGAGGTCTGATCCGATTTTTTACAGACAATAACATTCTGTTCTCTCGGGCCGCCCTCGCTTTGCCGAAGCCAGCCTCCGGCCGATACAGATATCTCTAGTATACCACAGGCTGACATCCCGACCAGTTTGCGAGCCCCGAATCCCGTAACAAGCTGGGTAGAGAATACCCTATCTCCGAAAGCGGAGCCAGCGTGAATCGAATCACTCTATCAATGTGCGGGCAAGTGATTCCCCAGATCATATCAACGGATACTGTGATCGGGCCGGATAGCCGTTATCTCTCGACTTCTCTAGCACAACACAGAGGGCGAGGGGTTGGGGTGACAACTTCTAAAGCCAGTTGCTTTGGCGGCTTGGCGTCTCGATAGGCCTCAGACAACAGTCTAAGAAGGGTTCTGGTTTGTTGACGCCAACGGGATACTATCTGCGCTTCCTGAGCTACCACTAGGTATCCAGTCGGCCGCCAGATATTGATGCTGAAGAAATGCATTGGTCATCGGCGCGTCTACCACATTCGCCAGCCCTTCAGTTCAGTCCTTATCAAGGCCTTGGAATAGTGGATCTGGAGCGGGGTGCTCAGAGGGTATCGTGGGGTTTGGTTGCGCCTATTCCGAGCTAACTGCTTTCTAGTGTACAAACGAACAAAACAAACGAACTCCGCGCTCCCCGTCCACCCGTGCCAGGCATCTCTTCGTTCCTAGACTTCTTCGTGGATCCACTAGCAGCAAATGTTCCTGCCTCCTCAGATCCGACAACTCTCAATCAGAATCGTCGCCGAAGTCGCAGGAATGCAGGTTTGGCTCCAAGACAACTTTGACATCGAGAATTCCGCATCAATGACCACCACGATCGGTGTACCCCGAGAAGCAATATTATACATCTTCCATCAAAAGTTGGGACTTGGATAGCATTGTGCCGACGCCTCCGTGATACCTCCATGTTGCCTGAGGTCTTAGGTACCTGAAATCTCACGAACCAGTCTATTGGAACATGGATCCCTAGTTACCATTTGCGGGGGCCACACCGACATTGCGGAGATCGTGAACAGAATATCAGTGTACCAACAGGATGGAATGGTTATCACCTGCACTCCATATGCCAAGCTTGACGGCGCCGATCGTTGATGCTTATCTCTGAGGGGACCCGGTTGCCCGGCAAACCGATGCGGCCGACGACAATGACGAGGAGGACTCGACTCGACATCGCAACTCCGCACTCCGATGCCAGAGAGACTTCGGCTATAAGAAGACTGCACGCTCAACTCTTCGGAGCTGATTCTGTCATCCCCATCCTCCCATCATCCTCTCACCGATTCTGGCTAGGGCTCGCCTTTGGATATAACCCACTCGAAATGCTCATGCAATCACTGGCGGTGGCCATTCTGGCTGCTGCTGCCCCCGCCGTGGCTCGCCCCGACGTCAGCTTCTGGAAACGGCCAATGAGCTTGGTCAACGAGACACGATCTTGCGGTATCTACGACAATGCCCCGACTGTCAAGGCTCCCAAGGTCAACCCCTGGGCTCAGATCTCCCCTGCCGATGTTACTGCTGTCTGGAATCTGCTACATGCCACGGAGACTGGCCTGAACCTCACGGCTCCTTCTAAGGCCACAGTCACTGACAACTACGTTTACTTCCTAGACACATTGCGTAAGTTCATACGAACCACCGTCCCAACCACTGTAATTTCGTTATCCAGGGCGCGACTGACAGACTTGTAAAGATACGAATAAGTCAGCTGTCCTGCCTTTCATCGATGGTAATGCTCCCCAGCCCGCCAAGTTTGCCCGTGCCGTCATCTTTGAGGGTGGAAAGGTCGAGCCTGTTTCTCAAGAGTACATGATTGGTCCTCTCCCCGTGTCCGCCGAGACCACTGTCCAGCCCCTCGACTACATATTCAACGGCGGCAAGGGCGGCGCTGTTCCGTACAATGCCCGCAGCTTTGATGGTCCCCGCAGCAAGGCGTCAGACCCTCTTCTGACCTCGGTCATGGTCGAGATCGCCGACATCACGCAGGCTCTCTACGGTGGCGCTTATTTCGGCTCCGGCAACAAGAACACCACTTTGGCCGCGGGCTCCCCCACTCCTGTTTCATTTGATGGCACCTCCTCCTACCGCACCGTCATGTTCCGCTACCCTGGTCTGGCCACTTACTTGACCCCCATCGACTTCTTTGTCATCCTCGACGTCAGCGGCACCGACGCTAGCAAATACTTCCTCCGCGGTATTGTCACCAGCGAGCGCTTCTTCCCCACCGTCGCTGAGTTCCGGGCCGCCTACGAGAAGGGCGAGATCATCAATGAGTTCCCTCAGACTCGTGAGCAGGACTGGGCTCTTCTCAGCCTTCAGGAGGACATGGGCGTCCGCGACTTGGATGACCGCATGGCCCCTCAGAGCATCGAGATTGGCGGCAAGCGTTACAAGGTCGATATGGAGCAGCAATACGTCGAGTTCATGGGCTGGAGCTTCTATCTGTCTTTTACGCGCACTCTCGGGCTGATGCTCTTCGACATCAAGTTCAAGGGCGAGCGCATCATGTACGAACTGTCCCTCCAGGAGGCCGCTGCCCAGTATGCTGGTTTCCAGCCCAAGGCCGCTGGTACTGTTTACCAGGACACCTACTACAGCATCGGCACTTACTCCTCCACCCTTATTGAGGGCTTCGACTGCCCCTATGGCGCCACCATGCTGAACATTAGCTTCCCCGAAGGTAACGGCACTCAGGTTCACCCCCAGGCTCTCTGCCTGTTTGAGGCGGATTCTGGTTTCCCCGTCGCTCGCCATCGTCACGGTTCGGGCAGCGACTACGGTTTCTCTAAGATTGGTAGCGTTAAGGGCTCAGCTCTCCATCTCCGTCACATTGCCACCATTGGTAACTACGACTACATGTTCAACTACGCTTTCCACGTCGACGCCTCCATCGAGGTTGAGGTCCGCGCCTCGGGCTACCTCCAGAGCTCGCCCTACTACAAGAACCAGAGCAACTTCGGCCCGCGCATCTACGAAGGCACCCAGGGCTCGTACCACGACCACGTCTTGACTTTCAAGGCCGACTTCGACATCCTCGACACCAAGAACAGCCTACAGGTGACCGAGCTCAAGGTTGTCGATCAGTCGCAGCCCTGGTTCCCCGAGCTTGGTATCTTCAAGCAGATGGAGCTGCAGACCTCGAACATGAAGGAGGAACAGCAGTTCAACTGGGCTCCCAACGGCGAGTCCATGTACTGCATTGTCAGCGACAAGACCAACAAGTGGGGCGAGAAGCGTGGCTACCGCATGGTCCCCGGAAAGAGCAACATCCACCTCACCATCCAGGACTCCCCCTTCAGCCGCAAGTCATCCGAGCTTCTCAAGTCGCACCTGGCCGTCACCAAGGTCCACGACACGGAGCCCTATGCCAACAGCTGGCAGAACGTCAACCTCCCCTGGGCTCCCCAGCAGGACTTTTCCAAGTTCTTTGACGGCGAGAACGTCGAGAACGAGGATCTTACCGTGTGGTTCAACCTGGGCATGCACCACTACACTCGCGCTGAGGATATCCCTGTTACGCTCTACTCCGAGGCCGTTAGCAGCATTGTCTTTGCTCCTCAGAACTTCTTCGACCGCGCTCAGGAGGGCGATCTCCGCAACCGCCGCTGGGTCTCGACCACGTCCGAGCCTGGTGTTCTCGAGTATGAGGACTATGGTGTTCCGCTTGCCTCGTGCAATGTCGAGATTGAGGAGCCTGCTAGCAAGATCCTCCCTTGGGATACTGTCTACTAGTTGAATAGGCGCGCACTATGAGGGTCGTGGTGATTTCCTCTTTCCATTTTCTCTACGGTCTTTACTGTCTTTGGGATGCTTCCTCTGGACGACTTATGATTTTATGAGCCATGACATGTTATGACGGCCTCTGCCGCTTTGGGGACGAGTACATAGAATGGGGGGTGGATTGGTGCATAGATGGTATATAGACTCGGACAAGAGTGGAATAGAATAATGCACTCTTTACATATTCTCAGGGAGCAAATGTCAGGGGCTGGACGGAAATGACTGTGGATCCACTGCTGTGGGGAAGCAGCAAGAAGGCGACCGGTGTTGAAGTCAAGGCAGCAAAGGCGCGCACAACCCCGCTCCAGCATTCCATCCCGTGCCACAAGATTGTCGCCAGTTTCCCAAAATCGCCTCACAACCGCCTCAAAATGGTCTTGGCTGCCGCGGCCGTGCGGTCACCTGGACTTTGCCGTGGTAAGACGGCAGGCAGACCCGTCACCAGCAAAACCTCATTCGCTCTCTCTCCCGATGTTATGCCGGATCTAACCTGACCAGGCCTCAGATGGGTATGCTGCGCGACCGAGACGCCAACTATTTCCTCGGAGCCCACACTATCGTCGCGCCGATGCTTCTCCGAGAGGTGGTCAGAGGTGGGGCACCCGAACGACGGAGCCGGAACACGGCCCTGAATTGCCTAATCAACATTACCTACCAACATAAAACGCCCAGCACCGCCCGGCTCCGAGTTGAGGTTTTTGTTTTGGAAAGGGGTTCAGGTCAGGCAATAACAAAGAAGAGATTTTTTTTTTTTTTGTTTTTTGTTTTTTGGTGACCAACATGTTTCCTCATCACGCCGAGTCCATTGAGAATATCAAGAAGCACTTTGAGGCGGACCCCAAGGTTCAGGCTCTGCTCTTGACGGGTTCTATCGCTCATGGCTACCACACGGCGGAATCCGATGTCGATGCGCTGATTGTTCTCGCCGAGGATGAATACCAGAAACATGTCGATTCGGGAAACATGACCGTCGTCCTGCATGACCTCTGCACGTACGAAGGAGGATACGTCGACGCCAAGTACACGAGCATTTCCTTTATCAAACAGGTCGCCGAGAGGGGCAGCGAGCCGGCCCGCTGGGCTTTTGAAGGCGCACGCATCCTCTTCAATCGTATTCCTGGCAGCACCACCGAGCTCGAAGACGCCATCCGCGCCGCCGTCACGTACCCTTTGGCCGACAAACACGATCGGTTGCGACGGTTCCGCGCGCAGCTCGAGATTTGGCGGTGGTATACCGGCGAAGCGCTGCGCAAGAAGAACAAATACCTCTTACACACGGCGGTGTCGAAACTGATTCTGTTTGGGGGACGGTTGATCTTGGCGCACAACGAGATTTTGTACCCGTTTCACAAATGGTTCATGCGGGTTCTACAGGACGCACCGGATAAGCCCGAGGGGCTGATGGAGTGCATCGACGAACTGGCCACGGAACCGACGTTTGAAAGGGTCGATGCGTTTTATGATCTGATCAAGGGATTCCAGGAATGGCCCACGGGTCCGTTTCGTTTCGGCGCAGCGTTTATGGTCGATAGCGAGCTTAACTGGCTGCATGTCAAGACGCCGGTCGAGGATATCTGAAGGGGAGGGGGGTTTTTGCATGTGGCTTGCATTCCAGACATTCGGGCACAGAACTGACGGGGTTTGTTTTACCAGGTGGTCTACACGAGGAAATAAATTTGCAATTACAGTTTTTTTTTTTTTTTTCTAGGTACGAAGTACTTTCTAAGAGAATAGAACTGGATGACCGATGCAGGCCCGGGGCTGATCTAGCTTGGCAGGCCGCCACCAGCACCGGTATGTTCCAGTTTAGAATGAATGGCCAATGAAAACTCTTTTAGAGTTGGCAGTTGACTGGCGAGGCGTCGTTATCCCCACCGGAACTCCCGAGTCCCCCGAGTCACTTCAGCCCCGACATGCCTGAGACATGCCTGCGTAACCTCTCTCTCCCTCTCTCTGCGTATCACTGCATGTCTCTTTCTGTCAGCCCCATAACTTCGTTAATGTGCATGCATGCCAGCCAACCACGCACAGCGGACATTATCGTCGCACGACGCCACGCCATGCCATGCCATAACCGACCGACCGAGCGAGTCCGCGTGTCCGTCCATCCTTGCAGATGCAGACTGACAAGCCCGAATGGTGCATATTTAAGACCGACTCTCCCTGCCTGCCCTTATAAACCTGCGTATCGCATCGCTCGCAAAGAGAACTGAAGTTGTCACTCTGACATTGATCTTGTAGTGTGGCTCAATTCGATTTCATTTTCTCGGCAGTCAAACACCACACCCAACTGGAAAAAAAAAAAAAAAAAATACTGTAAACAGAGAAATGCGCTCCCTCTTCACTCTCGCAGTTAGCTTGGCATGTCTCCTCACGGGAGCTCTCGCCTTGGCCATGCCCGCGCCAGTTCCTGCGCCGATTGCCGCGCCGGTTCCTGTCCCGTTTTCGGGGCCGCTGACTTCGGAAGGGAGGTTTGGTATCGTTGAACGAGATGCGGACTGGTAGGTCTTTTCTTCTTCTTCCTTTTCATCTCGTTTCCACTTATCTCTGTGTGTGTGATGAGTGTGACCGATGAAGGGCGGTGAAGTCTTTTTTTTGGGGGAGATGAACTGGTGGAGATGTATGCTTACCTTGGTACTTGGCTGACTTGGCTGGGATTGGATTGTAGCAGCGATAAGGCCGTCAAGTTCAAGAAGCGGAGTGAGATTGAAGTTACGGTGGGGAGGATCATCAAGGAGTAATCTCATGAGTGAATTGTCATTAGGAAGTGACGGGTAATTACGGAGTGAGATGTCAAGTAGAGAGAGAGAGAGAGAGATGCAGATAGGTCTCGATTAATGAGTTATGATTGGCAGCTATTCGTACCTAGCCAAGATGAATCATGGAGAAACGACAGTACGTTGCCTTATTTTGAACCCTGAACAAGGCCCATTTAACGCAATGGCTTCGTCTTTACAAAAATAGCGCTTCTTCTTCTTCTTCTTCTTCTTGTCCCTGGTGACACTATTCCAAGTCTGGTATCGAGATACATTTTTCACCGCACCAAAAATGATCTCACTCCGCTCGACCACACATTAGCTCGGAAGGCTTGACAACCACTCCGATCAGGCCCCGTTTGGTCCCCACAGCACAGCTGACAGATATCATTTGTAAAGGAATGCAGAGTCAGCCCACTGGTTCCGGGCTGCCAGTTTACGCTTCTGCCGGGGCTTTGGCCTTCGGGAAGCACAATGCAGCCGGACGGGCCGTTTCCACACCAGAGGAGTCGGTAAATATGTTGGTGAAATGAAATGTTCAATGTTCAACGACAGTCTCTTTATATTCTTATATTAGTACCTACCTTTCCTGTAAACCAAATCCGACGGATCCCAGAGGGTCCGGAATACGAATCAAAAATGGATGGCCAGGAGAAACAGCCGTGCTTGAACTCCGCCCGTCATCTCGACTCCAACTCTTGGAGGGTGCTGGGGATCCTTTGTGTCTTCACTGAATGGACTTTTGCGCTGCCACTCAATGTCAGTCTAGACCCCCTTTTCTCCCGTACGTAAGGTAAGGTACGGATCTAATCCCGCAGGAGCGCGCAACGCAACAGCCCCTTGCGAGTCTTTTTTTTTTTTTTTTTTTTTTTTT
>Ga0247765_1000334_pt1 | contig 37891 bp, 29 predicted proteins | sample UWRJL106311C6_FD_179949 | JGI IMG/M metagenome (GOLD analysis project Ga0247765, IMG submission 179949) | Plant litter microbial communities from Arlington Agricultural Research Station in Wisconsin, United States - UWRJ-L106-311C-6 | ecosystem: Environmental > Terrestrial > Plant litter >...
AGTGGGTGTGGGTCAATCTTACAGGGGGTGAGGGCCCTAAAACACAAAAGGAAAGCCTATACTACAGAGGGAAAAGTGCTTACGTTGGCGCTGGAATCCAAAGGATTCCAGGGCAACGAGTTGGCTGTGCTGACGTAACAGTGGTGGTGGGTCTACCCCTGTAGGCCAAGCCTACAGGTGGTGGGTCCTCGGAACTCCCCGTCGGTTCTAGTGGGTTCCAGTGGGTCCAGGGGGCTTGGCAGCCCCCCTGAACCACAACACCAACTCCTTGTGGTTGTGGTGACTGCACTTTACCATAGTGCAGTCGGCAGCACTCCCAGGGCAGAAGATCAACTAGGCTACAGCACCCAAGGGTGCTGTAGCTACAGGGCAACTGGGCTGTAATTTCAACACCTATATTAGCTGGTTACGCTATTTATTCGTTTTGCATGTCTTACAGAGAAGGAAGAATTTATTTGCACAACTTCCAAGACGTTATCGCAAAGTGTGTGCTACTTTGATAGGTTAAAGAGCCGCTGCTCGTAGCTTTTTTAGGTGTGCTGCCCCTTTTCCGGAGTCCTCGCCTTCCCCTAGGAGGTTGTTTATATACTTGTTTACATTCTCCAGGGTAACTTTTTCCGTCGTTAGAGCAAGCCGGCAGAGGCATATCTAGAGCAAAATTGCGAAATCCTTTACTTGAGTGCTGAACTTGTACCTATGTGAAGGAGGAATGTCACATAGGAAAGAGATAGATTGAGCTACAGCAATTCCCATTGACCTATTCCTTAGCTACTAGGTGTTAAAGTGTGGCTTTCTTGTGCCTTATTTCTTGACCTCGCAAACACACTTCAGCCCCTGACTTAGGGCGGAGGTAAACAACACCTTAAACGATCCACTTAGCGCACGGGCCTTATTTCTTGACCTTGTAAACACACTTAAGCGGGTGACAGAATAAAAGAGGTCTATTTACAAAGGTACAATTTGATTAGAGAGAAAACAGGAAATTCTGTAGGGTTATTGGGCCCAGCAGAGCGTGGAACAGGTTCGCAGTCGTTATGTCACGGCAACCAAAAAAAAAAACACGAGACAGGGCTACGCGGTAGTTGTGGCAATTGCGTAGAAATTGCAAGGTAAGGAGAAAGAAGAAGAAGAGGAAGGGATGCAGCGGGGTTGCACCTTCGGAGGTGTGGTGCCGGCCCACTGCAGGTCAGGACCCATTGTTGACTGGCCCATCTCACAACAACGCACGGTCACGCTCACAACGCACGGTCCATCTGCACCACGATAACGAGGTGATAACGGGAGGAACCAAAATGCCTCCGCCCAAGGTACGTTTTGTGCGCATTTTCCCTCTCTTAATTACTGGCGACGACCACATTCACGCCCACCATGGATGGCGACGAGGATACCCGTGATGCCTGCGATATCCGCGGTGCCAGCGATGCCAGCGATGCCAGCGATGCCTTTGGCCCCGGCAGTTTCGAAGATCTGGTGGAGCTGCTCGAGGAGCTGCGCCACGACTCCCCACGCGAGCCTCTCGCCGGAATGGCCTTCACCGTCTCGCCAGCCCAGTACCTGACACTTCTCCAGATGGACTTGCCTTGCGACGTGGGCGCCTCCGACTACAGTTGCAACATCCTCTACTACAAATCGAAAACGAGCTTCATCCACCGCCTCCTCGTCTTCTTCTTCGCTCGGGTCCTTTATGACCAGATGATGAATCTGTCGAGAAAAAATATTACTGCGAAACAGCTTTTAGGCAGCGCCTTTCCCTTTCCCGTCGAGGTTCGCGATGATCACGGTACCCCTACTGTCGACCTGACACCTGATGTGGCTGTTCACTTCCCAAAGCACGATACCGACCTGTTCCGCAGCCCACCTCTTGTCGTTGAGGTTATGTATGCCCACCAGTTTAGCCCCGACGAGGCCGAGAAGCGTTACCAACAATACTTTCGCGCCCACGACCGTGGTGTAAAGGTTGTGGTTTGCCTCTGTCTGTACTATGGCCGTGGTGATGATCGCGCCAAGAAGACGGCCGAAAAGCTGGAGCACTCTGCCGTGAGCATGTGGAGGATGGATAAGAACGGCAGCATCCAAACGGTGATGCGCTAGGTGCCATTGTCGGAGGAGACGGAAAGCATTGCCATCTTTGCTTCGGATCTATTTCCCCATCATGATTTGCCCTCTGAGCTTACTCGTCCGACGTACGTATTCTTCCCTCAGCCCTTGGACTCATTCTCTCTTCCCTCCCTTGGACTCATTCTCTCTTCCTTCCCTTGGACTCGCTTTGCTCACGAGGAAGATACAGGGACGATACCAGCAGAGACATGCACATCTGTATTCCGTTTGCCAAGATTGTCGAAACGCTTCAAACGGCATGTCAACAGCAGCTTGAGTCGGATAAGACGGCCAGCATGACCAAGAAGCCGCAGGCCAAGAAGAAGATCTTTCACCGGAAGAAGGAGGAGCAGAAGCTGCGTAAGCAACTGCGCAAGCAACTGGGCAAGATGAAGGAGGAACTGCGTACGATGAAGGAGGAGCTACGCAGCAAGGATCGAGAGCTACACAACAAGGATCGAGAGCTACACAGCAAGGATCGAGAACTACGCCTTGCGAACCGTCACTTGTCTTGATGGGAGGGGGGGGGGGTTATTACGTCCACTGAGCAGTAGTAGCAGATTGAGCGGTAGCAGCAGATTGAGCAGTAGTAGCAACCTGAGCTCCGTCAACGACTTGGTCAAACGTGTCTGTGTGGAACTCGGCGCATTTACAGGGAACCTGCAGCGAGCGAATCGCCAAGGTAGAAGAGATAGGCGATGGGACGTGATTGATCCGATAAGAAGAGATCGTCAGGGCAATGCGAAGCAAAGCTCCGTTCACGGAATGCGGGGTTGGCGACCGCGGGGTTGCAGGGCAGAACTTGAACAAGCGTCGCCTAATTTTTTTTAGTTTTGCTAACAGCTGCATCACATCTCTTCTCCTTTATTCATCTCTCCTCGTCCTACATCTCGTCTCCTAACACGTGACTTAGCAAGTTCACATCTCTCTAATCATTGACTCTGCTTTGTAACACCCCGACCACCTTTGCGGAGGCAGCTAGGACACCGACAATAGACGCAGTCAAGCTAAGAGGATCCATGGTGAGGATTCAATGGACAAGGTGTCGAAGCAGCGTCGCAACCCGACGCCGGACGCGGTCCACGGGTACCGCTCCTTCAAGGTTGGGCCGAGGCGTAAGGCAGCAGCTATGGTGGGGCCTAGGTGCCTCAGCTGCATCGCGGGAATGCAGACGCGGGGGCTGAGTGAGAGTTGAGCAATCGCGGCGGTTGCACCAAAGTTCGAGCCGCTGCAGATCGCATAGGTACATATGCAGGCATAGGTTGGTACATTGCAGGGGATCTGCGAGCTCTCGCCGCCTGCCGATCCCGCGAACTGTTCTGGAAAGTCTGCACAATCTCGGATCACGCCATCTCGCCAAATCTCGGATCTCGCAATGTCTCGCTGGCATGGCGCCAGTCCGCAACACCCCCAGCTTCGCGTGCACGGTACCGTGGCGCATCTCTCGCGCACCCAAGACCGATTCTTAGCTACACTTTTGTCAGCAAATGGTACGCACCCCGCCTGATGGATCCGCGATGCGCTGACCGATGGAGTAGATGACGCCGAAGTAACCTGCGAGACGGGAGAGGATGCCCCCGAATGACCTGCAAGCATCGAGTGGACGGATTGACCTACGAGTATCGAGCAGCCCAATACGGCGCAGGGCAGCATTCACCGACCGATGGACGTTGCGCAACCATTTTCTCGCGCGTTCCCGCCGCCGTAGACGCCGCCGAATGCTGCGATGGATATAATTGGCTCGGACGCGCCCATCGCAAGCCGTGACGGCGCCGTCAAGCCCTACTCCCATGTCAGCGCCATCACCACCGTCAGTCTTGTCTCGTCGTCGCGGTTCGGGTACATGTCGTCTTCGCTTCGCCCGTTGGGCGCACCGTCTCGTCTTCGACCCGTCTCGCAGCTCGCGCATCCCTCTCTTCGACTCTGCTCTCCTCCGTTTCACCATGTCCGTTTCTCCGTTCCAGCATCTCCTCTTCTCGACTCTCCGCACCTTCTCGCCACGGATTCGCCTCACCCCGGATGGCGCCTTATTAACTCGACCACTGGCGAGCGAATGGGCAGTGAGTGGATGGACCTGAGCCCGGGTCCGCCCTCGACAACCCCATCCTTATCCGCGATTCCGAAGGCAGCAGTGACGATTCGGTTCGAGCCTAAGGTCCAGCTCTGCCCCTGTGGTCGCTACTACTATAAGTATCCGTATTACAGGAATTATAGAAACCGCAGGAACAGGAGCAGAACCCAAGGTGGATAACGGTTGGTCATTTGACGGTCCGCAGGCAAGAAGACCCCAGGTGGATGACGCCTGGTCATTAGACGGTGCAACGGTGATGAGCGTTGGCTAGCAGGGATACTAGGCATTGGCCAGGAGTCATGGTCGATGGGTTACTGTTTTGAGAAATGAGCAATAGGCATGGGTTAGGAGTTTGGCCAATGGGCATTTTTTCGAGGACGGGTCCGCAAGTGTTTCGATGAGTGATTACTTGGAAGAGGACTCATCACCCATCTGCCCTCCGCATCATTCCCCGTCATCACATCACGACATGGAGCGGCATCACGATGTAGAGCGACATCATGACGTTGAGCATTATGATATTGAGCATTATGACATTGAGCATTATGATAGCCTCCTGTCCTGTCTCGGCGCCCGCCTGGATCAGCTCGACATCATGGCGCCCTGACGGCTCGGGTACGATTTTGCGTCCAAGACGGTGCGTCTCGATATGGCCGAGACCAAGCTGCACAACCCTGTTTAGCTGACATTCCGGCTTCCGCTCCCTCGAGGCTATCGGTCGGCTGATCCCTGCTGTCCCCGACGCTGCCGTCCGCCTTCGGCTCAGAAGGTCGTCAACTACGCCGTAAGCCGGTAAAGATCTGTGTCCGTAAAAGCGCGGAGGTAAAGACGCACGCCCAAATTCGTCGAACATTATATAGATAAATAAACCATGACATCAGCGCCTAACTAAGGAAGCCTATGGATAGGTAACTCCCTTCGAACTGACCTAGATGACAGCTCCCCCTTCTGTATCGAGACCGAGTTTGACACCTCCTGGACTGTCTAACCGCTGGACGAAACTTTGTGAACAGCGTGAAGCTGCGCGGCCGAAGCGAGCTCGCTTATCTGAACTGCTTCGGCGGGCAGTTCGCCCCTTGCTCTTAGACTCTCCAGTTCAGCCCCAGAGAGCTCACCAACCTGATGGTTGGGGATGGATGAGATGTCCCGTGCTCGTCAGTTGCCTCTGGATGAGAGCTCCGCCACCGGCCGAGATAATATCTGCCTTTCGAGATGTCCTACTAAGTCTTCCCGAATCGGACACAACAGATAAGATCTTTGGCGGAACAGTAGATTGTCTCCGCGGAAGAATAGACTTATCGGCAAAGCGCTCTTTGTCACCGAGCAGGGCAGCTTAGGTGTTCAGTGGTGGAAAGGGAGAGTTCTACAAGATGGCGACGTCATCGTGCTCACACTACGAAGTGTCGCCCCTCTCATACTACGGCCAGACTCCATGCCCCGCGAAAACAAGCAGTCAGAATACTACAAGATGATGGGAATCGCTTGCATAGATGGGCTGATTGACAGTTTTGAGCCAAACTGAGAGTTGATCCGGGAGATCCAAGAGAAGGGTTTGAAGCGGTTCCATATTCTTTGACCTTGTATGGTGCTAAGCGGTTGACAAAATAAAACGCACTCACAAAGTGGCACGTGCGGTACCCCACTAACAGACCCCCTAACAATTCTTCCAGTTTCCACTCAGGCCACCACTCCCTGTCAAAAGAGAAGGGGTCCCAACCACATTGTCAACAAGATAGGGGTTCGACCCCTGGGTCGAACCCAGGCACTATAGTCAGCTTGCGTGAGGATGCCTGGCATAGCCAGCAATCCAACCACCAAGCCACCAAGGCAGTGTAAGCTAGTGGCCAGGTGGATCATGCAAAGAGGCCTATAAAAGGAGGGTTTCTGGCGCTGCCAGAAACCCGACGAACAACAAGACAATAGAACCAACACATAAAAAACACTGGATTCAAGGTGCCGTGCTTCTGACAGGTACTTCACATGTATTATAAGTACTAAGCCTTCATCGAGGCTTCTCTCTGTAGCTTACTGCAATTTTAGCTACGGTCAGCCCCTTAAGGCACTACTTACATCTCTACATCACTACAAATAATAAACCAAAATGGAAAGGAAAGGAATTAATTATTGTAATTTCTTCAGCTAATTACGCACAAAACAGTGCCAAGTGCACCATTTTGGACTATTTGTTCTGTGTCCCTATCTCTAGCAATCGCATCAAAATGAGATACACAACTTGCGCTGCGCCAGGCGTAGCTCCTCGTCCTTGTTGCCAAACTTCTCACGCAGCTTCCTGCTGTTTTTGCGCATCAAGATGATGTCGGTCAGAATACACAAACAAGACACGGACCTGGACCTCTAGTAAGGCATGGATGTGGTGCAATAAAAGACCTGCAATCTATCTCGCAGCACAAAGCCGCGAGCCTAACAGCTAGTTACCACCTATGTCACCCAGCCAACCAGTAAACTCGCATCCATGGCATCCTCCTCTGTCGACGCTTACCACTTGCGAGGAAGGCGAGCCAAAAGACGGGCCCAAGGAGCCAGGATAGTGGCCTCAGCCGGCTTCGTCATGTGAGTAAAGCGACAAAATACGGCAGACTCCGTCGGAAGCTGGTACGCGTTGCGGCCGCTCGGGACCCGGCTGCCGCCAATATTGCCCAGCATGTTGTTGTTGGCCTCGGCTTCATGGTAGCCCGCGAGTGCCGGCATGGTCGATAGGGGTCGCTTGCCACCGCCCCCGAATCTCTTGTGAGCTATGTTGCCGGCTGCAAGAGTCGAAAAGGCGCGCTTGCCGCCGTTGTTGCCGCCGCCGCCGCCGCCACCGCCGGCCTTGAGGCCGTTTCCACCGCTCATGTGAGCGCTACCATCCATGTGGACAATACCAACCTCATACCGCAGGCGGAGCTTGGAGAGGATGGCGGCGTACGAGATGGTCATGTTGGCAGGACGGTTTCTATTTGAATCACGGTTAGGATATAGGGGGTCTGATCGGAAACCCAGAAAGAAGGTTGAACATACTCGTTGTGGAGCGGTCGGGTAAGCTCGTCCGGGAGGCACTCTGCATCATCTCGCTTGACAAAGTCTGAAAACCAAAACTTGATGGCTCCGTCCGGGGTGGATAGCGACTCCCGTTGCACAACGGCCGTCATGGGTCGTCCGACAACGAAGACCGAGACGTGGGAGTGCTTGGCCAGACGTCGCACTTGTCCGTCTGTCTCGAGCTTCATTGGGAGAGCGAGCTGGACCACAGTGATAGTGCGGAGGGATGGATGCTCAGTAACGTAATAGGCGAGTTTGCCTGGGCCCATGTGCTCGTTGGTAGCAGTGAAGATAATGATCGAGGTAGGCGTTTTCGCCTTGGCGAATACCGTCAGGTGATCATGGTCTTCATCGGGTCCATCCTCTTGCCACATACCGCGCGCTAGCGGGCCAATAGGGGCGGGAAGGTGACTGATGAGCTCAAGGCCAGCGGCGATAGCGTGTTGAGTGCTGTACTTGAGTGCCGTCAACGATTTCTGGGGAGACATAGTGGCGAGCTTTCCTGTCGACGGATCGAACGCCTGAGGGAAAAGGCAATTAGTTGGAGAGATAGATTTATTAGAAAATGGGATGGAGGGTGCTAAGGTAGACGTACGAAAGGTATCTCCTTGTTGATAAAGGCCGCGAGCTTCTGTAGCTCAGGGAAGCCGTCAGCAAGGCGGTGGTGATCCTTGCTGTCGACAGTGAACTCAAAGTAGAAGCTTCTTTCTCTTCCCGGCGCAACCTGATAGCAGTGAAGGGCGGCGAGGACTTTGTCGAGAGGCTCAGGCTTGCCTGGGTCAAGGCCGACCCAGAAGAGATGGGTGGAATCTGCCTAGTATTTATCAACCTTGGTCAATTCTTCTCTCTGCCTTGCCGATCAATACCCATTTGTTTCTACTCACCATGGCTGATTGCTATGTACGTCAAAGACGAATTTGGCGTCAAAGGTACGATTTTTGATATGTTGAATGTGAAAGAAGAGCCTAAGTTTTGTGCGATGAGGAGTGAAGAAAAGTAGGAGGAACTGAAAGGTGCTGAGGATCCGTGCGTGCGAACATGGGACGACATTCACACAAAAGTGGCCATGAAGTTGTGAATTCTGTAAATTTTAAGTGACTAATTTCTTGCACCATTGTCTCCTGGTGCCCCTGAGGTGGACACGCAAGCTGTTGCCAAAATAATCGGCACTCGGTACCTTGCAGTACTTTGTTGAACCCTTCAAGTCGCCAGGCTGCCAGGTATTTGCAAGTACTGTCACACCACCGACGGATCTCCTGACGATATCAGACTAACAGCCTCTGGAGCAACACTCGATAATTTCTGTTAGACGTTCATCGTCCGTACAGGCCAAAATCTTTTGCAGTGCCGATTATTTTAGCAACCGCTTGACACGCTAGGCCCTGGGGAAACAGCTAGTGGAATTCGATGACGCAGTTGGGCATCTGGTGCCATTTTGCAGCGGCTACTTGTGGGGGTTCACAAACATGATGTACTGGCTACTGCGTGGCTCATGGCTAAAGCATCTGTGGGCGTCGGAAGCAGGTTCTTGGATTTGGGATCTGGTTGGGCCATATTTGCCGTAGATCTGACCCGCATTCTGGATTCTTGGCTGCATCTGCCTTAACCTGGTCTTGGGAACACTAATTCGGCCTACATTCCGGTTAGGGAATGGCTGCGGCTGAAACGAGCCAAGATAGCGTTGCATTCTCCGTCCTTAACCCAACGACAGGCCATCTCCTCTCAGATCATCGGTCATCTTGGAAACGCCTCTCCTAGGACACCGAGCGGTCTCGTTGCTTCGCCTGTGCGGTGAAATGGCAGCGACCGCAAGCAAAAGCAATCGAAGTCAAACGCTGGCCCCTTCTATACCGCAGCCCCCCATTTTCAACATGGACAAAGTCCCAAACACTTCGTGGCCTCCCAACAGCTCTAGCCTATTTTGTCACATGGCTCGCTCGTCCAGTTCTCGAAGACTTCTCTGGGTATTAAAAATGACCCAACACGCTGACGGATTGTTCAACGACGAGAGGTCCGCTTAATCCAAAAATTCGACGATCCGCCTCTGGAATGCCTGGGACGCTCTGGCCCCCGGCTTCAAGAGCTAGTTTCAGCCGCATCGCAAATTGCAGTGCCAGAGTTCGGTCGACAGGAATTAAATCATGGACCCCAGATGTCGACAGGATTGGATTCTGAGACTCATCGAAAGGCCAGTTCGTGAACTTGCACCCCCCTGCTCCAGAAGCGCGAAGAAGAGGGTCGTCGGCTCATTCGTGTCGGCCTCATTGGTGCCGGCCGCTACGGCACCAAGTACTTCTCCCAGGCGCGCAACATCCCCGGCATCCTGCGCGCCATCGAGATCGGCAAGCACATCATCATGGTCACCGTCGAGGCGGACGCCCTCGCGGGACCAGCACTCGCCATCGGTGCCGAAAAGGCCGGCGTCGTCTACTCGATGGCCTATGGGGGACCAGCCCGCGCTCATCACCCATCGTGGAACTCGTCGATTGGGCGCGCACCAGCGGCTTTACCGTCGCAGCAGCCGGCAAGGGCTGGGAAAACTGGGAGTTTTCGAAGGAACTCACCGATTCCGGCCAGCTCAATCCATACATGCACACGTCATTCCGCGACGGAACAAAGGCGTCAATCGAGATGGCCGCAGTCGCCAACGCCGCCAGTCTCGTGCCGTCGGACAATGGGTTCATCTTCACCCCCGGCAACATCGAGGAGATCGCGACCATTACGCGCCCCTCCTCTATCGGCGGCGTTCTCGACCACGACGGCAACGTGGATGTCATGTCGAGCGTTACTCGCGCGGGCGAGTGGATTCCGTTCAACACGTAGGAAGGCGTCTACGCCGTGGCCAAGGCCACAAACGAGTACGTCGCCAGCTGCTTCGTCGAGTGCCCGTGGCACCCGGACCCCACCGGTCAGTACGCAGCGCTGTTCCGCCCGTACCACTACGTAGGTCTCGAGAGCTAAATATCTCGATCGCCAACGCCGCGCTGCGCGGCATCGCGACGGGCTCCCCTGTCGGGTTCTACGGTGACGTGGTTGCGACACTGAAGAAGGACCTCACGGCGGGCGAACACCTCGATGGCGAAGGCCGATACACCGTCTGGGGCAAATTGGTGTCGGCACGCTCGAACGTTGACCGTCACCTTCCAATGACGAAAGGAAAAGCTATGCTTGGAAGCATCCACACATTCGCCGGAGCCGCTACCGCAACCGTCCTTGTGGTCACCCTAGCTAGTTGTACAGCTACCGCCGACGGCGACGCACCCGCAGCAGGAGGCGACAGCGATCTTACCGCACTCGTTGACGCCACAGCCCAAACCCCCCATCGAGGACATCCTCGCATCGCTTGGCGAACCGACGGGCGACGGCGTCACCGTCTGTTACGTCACTGTCCAACGAGTTCTGGGGCTTCGAACGGGATGGCTTCGAAGCCCGCGCTAAGGAACTCGGCGTCGAGTACAAGACGTTCGACGTGACCGACGAGCCCTCGATCACTGAGCAGCTCGACGAGGCCAAGAGCGCCGCCAACCAGGGGTGTGACACGATTCTCGCCTCGCCGATCTCAGCCACCGGTCTTGAGACAGCATGTTTAGCACCGCGATCTCCAGCGGGGAGATGACTTAAGGCAGCACACTCTTGGGCAGTACACCAGAGGATAAATCTCAACGTATTACCTAGTGTGGCTATGTATCTATACTACGGTGGAGCCACTCGTACATGCTCGGTGATAATCTGCTGCACGGTAGCGGCAAGATGGTGTGAGAGCGTATTATACGGCTCAAATGCGAGCTGGCGATGCAAGACGGCCATTCCGAGGGGCATATCCGGGCTGTCGATGTCGCTGTTATCAGGGCGACGTGAGGGACCATCGAGCTTCCTGAGAAACTAGGGCGAGATGTTGCTGGTGTAAATGTGCAGCCATGTGGTATCGCTGGGATTCGTCACAAGGACTAGACAAGGATGTTGCTGCTCCTGCGCAAGCGCGATGACGAGGGCGACGAGATAGGGGTCTTGGTAGCAGTTGGGGGGCGTGACATGTCGCGTTGCACTGCCGTCATTGGGGCAGTGCAACGTGGTGAGGGAGGCATGGCGTAAACGGTCGGAGTAAGAATGCCGCCATCAGTAAAGGTGCAGCCCAAAAGGTGAAGCTGTCGCTGCGTCCAGAGAGCGGATGCACAAACAGGCGCTCGCGGCCATGCATGGCGATCAATTTGGAAATCGAAGATTGTTGGTCAGCGTCGTCAGCGTCATTAGCGGCGTTGGTCATTGTCGCGGCGATGGTCAGCGCATTGGCAGCGTTCAGTGTCATTGCCGGCGTTTGGTTATTGTTTTGTGGAAGAGGGGCCAAATATCAGACCGAAGCTTGGCAGCCCCTCCCTGGCTTTCCACATGAAGCAGAAGCTGCCGGCCGCAAGCGACTGGAGCACCGACAAGCTGTTCGCGAGCTGAGTTGTGGTTAAACGTAGCCGCCCCCGCGCCCTCAAGCTCGGCCAGCCCTTAAGCGCATTCCAACCCGACGCTGAGTTGTCCAAGATCATCGACCCGCTCCCCCTCGACTTGCGAGACCTGACCGAGACCCAATTGATCCATCGCCTGGGAGGCCTCGCAGGCCTGTTCTGGGGAGCGCTCTATCGCTTTACCTCTAGTATTAGCTCCAGTACCAGTACCGATGACGGTAGCGATATGGATCTTGATGTGGCGGATGATTCCGACCTCCCGTTCCTGCCCGTGTCGCGGCTGCAGCGCGTCCGTCCCCCTCGCCAAACCAGTCCCCCCTCTTTCAGCTCATGACCCTGGCCGAGGAGATGCCCCGCTACCGGAAGCGTCGCTGCGGACAGCGGATCGGGGCCACTGGAGCAGAGCCCACGCTGCTCAGGTCATGGATCAAAAACTGCAAGGAGAAGAAGCATGGGCCAAAGTGCGAGATCGCATATCACGGTCCCAGAAAGGCGGAATGGGCTCGGTTGGCGCCGCACCTGGGGGCGGCAATTTCGCTTTCGGTTGATAGACGTGCGCCAGAAGAGAATAGTCGAGGCCCCAGAGGGATGCAACTATGTGGCTCTTTCCTACGTCTGGGGTCAAGTCCCAGGCGGGGTCTATCGCGGTAGAAAAAGCGACTTGAAGGCCGACCCAGACCGTTCCAGGAGCAACATATCTAGATGTCCCGGATGCAGGCGTACCAAAGACGGTACTGGACGCCATGCAAACAACGGCATTCTTGATGCGCGAGTATTTATGGGTCGACGCAGCTTTGCATCATATCCAAGACGACGAGGAAGAGCTATCGGCGACGTTGCGCGCCATGGATATGATTTATACCCGCCGCAGATGTCACCCTAGTTGCTGCAGCGGGTAGCGATGCAACAGCCGGGCTCCCAGGTGCGCTATCGGGGTCGCGGCAAGTGGTTCAGCCAGCTGAGAGAGTTCACCAAGTCACGCTGCTCCTCGAAGCAGCGCCGCTTTCCGTCGTGTTGGCTGCTTCTTGCTGGAGGACGCGCGCCTGGACCTTCCAGGAAGAACACTTCTCCACGAGGTTGCTGGTATTTACTGACGAACATGGGAGACGACGACGTACAGGCCTACTACCTCCTCGAGTCGGGCCCGATAACCAGCGCCATTTGGCTCCGCCCTCCAAACCGGTTCTCGAGTGAGGAAGCATGCAATAGCAATCTGAAAATATGTGCTGGGTTAGGCATGATAAGTGACGGCTAAGGATGGATGAAGAATGAAAGGGGAAGATGGTCTGCAGCCGTGGCTTTTTCACAGCGACTATGGCCCGTGTGCCTTCCTGTCCTTTTAGAGATGCTCCTTCTAGGCCTGAAAGTTATGTAGGATTGAGGATGTTCTTTTTCTTGAGTAGAACAGGTAGCGTAGCACCTGCGTGTCACAATGTGTGTGAGATGTTGGCCTTGTGGTCGATGTATCCACTTGTCGTGGAGGTGGTGTTAGCTTCTCAATCCCGGTGGCTGCTGGATTCTGGATTCGGTGGGTTGAGGACCTGGAAGTCATGGTAAGCCTCGTAGGTAACAATATCGAGGACGGAATTGTTGGGAAAACATGCAATGTAGTTCATGTTGCGTGTAGAGAAGTTTGGAACCTATGTGGGCCAGTGGAGACGCCCAGACTGCTGCTTGGCCGTTGTCATCAAAGTCGGAGAGCATGGAGAATCTGCAGTCCAGACTTTCGGTTGATACCACACAAGAAGGCGTCCATGTGAACCTCCTCCACGTCTTTGATATAGTTCACAGGTATGTTTTCTTCGTCTTCAACACGACAAAGTCCGAGGTGGCCGTAAGCCTTGATTTGTGTCCAGCAATCAACGCGCTCTGTGAAGCAGGTGTCAATAGGCATTCCACTGTAAACGCTGCTCGAAAGTGCTCGAAAAACAGCCCTCGTTTCCGTGACCATGTTAAATATATGGTGGAATAAGTGGTGAAGCTCGATAAGCATAGGTATGATTACACTACAGCGTATTACTCTCTCCTCTTTACAAAACCGTGACTGCTACCCCTTGTCACACATCCTAGGCCGGAGAAACCCGGACTAGTGGATTCTATCAAGATGTAAATTAAAAAAACTCAGTCGCCTATTATCCATTCAAGTTTTCTTCCCATAACATCCCTCTACTGGACAATCTCCGTGCCGTATAAATCTATCCCTAAGACGCTCATGCAACGCAACCCCTCCCTGTACCTCTCCCGCGCATACCCCTGTAGCAAGGGAACACGTGTGTGTTCACAGCCTGCTGTATCTCCTTTCGTTGTCTAGAACTCTTAGGCTTCATGACCCTCGCGAAAACAACTTTATCGTTCAAGTGCCTCGGTACTCTGTCGTACCAGTACGCCTCATAGAGAAGCAGAAGGACTTTGATTCGTGGTCTACCATCACCGTCGGCGAGTATCTCGTGGAGCTTTTGAATAAAGCTGATTTCGGGATCCAAGTCAGCATGGACGGCCGCAAGATCTATAATGAGGTAGATTTGTCTTGCTGGAAGGCTTGCCGTAGCCTGCATGAAAATAGAGAGCATCTCCTTCAATGTTTTGGCGTCATTGAACTGATAGCGGCATACCGCCATTTGTTTCTCGGACGGAGTGACGGAGGATCTGTCGCTGCTTAGTTTGAGCACTTGGCACGTCAAGTACTTCATCAGTTCCACTGGAGTCAGAGTTTGCGACTTGGACTTGTCAAGGCCTTTTAACGCCCAGAGAGTAGGTATTGCTGAAGTTGACAAGGTCTGAATGATGCTAGTGCCAAAGTCCAGGATGGCATGTCGGGAATTGAAGGGTCCTCTGACGATTACGAGCGGGAGTGTGTCCTTGGATGACCATTGTGCGAGTGTCCGGGACAGCCAGAACTGATTGGTTAAGACACTTGCACCTGTTCTCGTTGCCCGCCAGTTTCGGAGGAGTAGGTAATGTCTGTAGGTCTTTTCAGGCTCCTCAAATGAGATCGCAAATGTGGCGAGAACGTCGGTTAGTTGTAGGCGTTGTATTGACTGATTGGTGTCGACGCGGGAGCTCGTCTGGAGATAGTGGTGTGCTGCATCCGTGTTAGCGGACAAGTCAACATAACGAAGAGAGTAGCGCCTACTTTCGGTTTTCGCCAGCAATTCGTTGACAGTCTGGCCAGATGCTTCTAGCAGGGAGAAGACCATGTCCAGTTTCATCTCTAACCTCTCTTCCGATGTTTGCAATCTTGACACAACTCGAGCGAGCCCTTGGAGTTGATGCTCTCGCTCCTTGTTACCAACTTCTAGGGCGTTTAGAATATCCACGAGTTTCCGAGCTTGCGACGTGTGCATGACGCGGATCTCGGTTTGACAGCCAAGAGTGGCTAGCTCCATGACGTTATTCGAACAGTCGGTAATCCTGTCAAGAAGCCGCTGGTACTGAAGCTTGTGAGGTTGTGTAAAACTACGATAAAGATGGCGGAACTTGGATTCGTTGCACCACGAGTGGGCAATGAGGAGGAACTCCAGGATACAAGAATAGAGATTATCAACGGCCTCGCGCATTTTCTTTGTGCTATACAACTGAGAGAGCATCTTAACGCGAGGAAGGCGGTTGGCGATCTCGGTTGTGGACTTGGCAAGCAGCTTGAGTGTCTCTGCATGATTGACCACGCTCTGTTGAAAACGGGTTAGATGACAACAGCTTGAAAAGTAGGTAGATGTTGGCGGAATACTGACTGAGAAGAGCAGCTTGAACGTCCCCCAAACCAGCGACACGTACTCCGGGTTTTGCTGGACGAAAACGTCAAGGACGGTGCCATAGTGGCAGATGGTCTCCGAGGTCCTGAGCAGCCATTTGCGTGTCTTGGACGAATCGCTCTTTGATTCGTACTTGGCCACCAGGCCGGTGACAACTTGTTGGACATCTTCGATGCAGGTTGAACTAGTGATGAGTCTCTTCTCTCGGTCGCTCAGGCTGGTGCTGCGCTCAAAATGAGTCTTGACGGCTTTGAATGAATCGCTCGCAACAGCTGAGTGGTTGCCCTCGCCGTCATCGCCGGTCCAGGAAACGAGGGTATCCTGATCTGTGTGGATTCGAAATGCGATGGATTTCAAATCATGTAACGTGGCGTCCATCTCGCCCCCTCGGCCTGAGCGGCAACTGAGTCCACGGAATGTGTTCTCGGATCATCACCTGCGGCGACTGGAGTTCTCTCCACAGTCAGCTGTGGCTGAGCAGTTGCTTGCATAGGATTGGACATTCGACCAATCAGCGAGAGAACATGAAGAAGGACGCCACCCTCTAGCCGCCAAGGCATCCATGATCAGGCAGCAACCGCCGACGCCAGTTTCATGTTCAGGCCGCACGTCCATCTCCCTCAATTCCCCTCAAACCTTCATCCCCTCACCCCAGGCCTCGCATCTCGATGAACATGAACGCCGTGATGCCGGGCACAGTGACGCGTCCCCCGACGCAACAACAGCGGTCGCCGTCTGCAATGGGCGGATACGACCCGTCCCTCGGACCAGCAATTGGGCCGACTGCCGCAACAAAGTCGGAACCCAAGCCCCCGCGGGCCTCCGGACCCCATGCCTGCCTGGACTATCAGGCGCAGGTCATGCTTCTCGAGCAACAGACCAAAAAGCGCCTCATGATGGCCCGCCAAGAGCAGGAATTCAGTCAACCGTTACCGCCCCCGCAGCAACAACCGTCCACTTCGGAGGAGCCTCTCAGTGATTTTGATTTCGACAGCTTCCTGCACGATGATGGGCCAAACACATTCGGTTCGGCGCTGAACCTGCAACCCGAGATTCCTGCTCGCGAATTCGTTCCGCAACCTCATTACACCATCTCTGAGGATGAAGTGGGCCGTGGTCAGGCCAACAATCTGGCAGCCATTCAGTCCAAGCCGGACCTCAAGAGCCCAAGCCCAGGCAGACATGTCCAGAATGAAGGCTACTCCAGCGCCCAAAAACAAGCCGCTCTGCAGGCTTTACAACAGCAGGCTTCAAAACAGCGGGCTGCACAACAGCAGGCTTCACAACTGCGGGCTGCACAACAGCGGGCTTTACAACAGCAGGCTAAACTTGCACAACAGCAGCGAATACTTGCCCAGCAGTGGCAGCAGCAAGCCAGACAAGATGCGCTCATACAAGGTCCACCGCAGGGTTTCCAACAAGGAACCATACAAACACCAAACTCACTCCCCCGAATACAATCTCAGTTACAGACACCGTCTACCCAGCAAGCACAACGATCCATCCTCGGAGGCACTTCAGGTGCCCCCTATCCTGCTTTGGACATCACTACACCCCCCGGGCCGGATCACCTTCATAACATGCTGGAGTATATCCGTACCCTGGAGAATCAGCTCGGAATCGAGCCGGCTGTGCTGACTCTTAACCACCGTTCCGCCATCAACATCCAGGAATTCCATTGTTTGGAAAGTCCCGGCAGTTTGGGCACTAGCTTCTATCTTGCCGAGCCTGAATGGGTTGTGCGCGACGAGGACGTAATGCTGAGAGGCCGCTTCCCGGTGCATGATCCTGAAAGCTACCTCCAAAAGAGGGGAAATATTACGTTCGCGGTATATAAAGACTACAACATGCGCCACCAACAGGAGAAAATCAGCGAGGCAATGAAGGCTAACGAATGCCTGCCAGTCCCAGAGCCTGCCAGTATGTCTTGCTCTCTCGTCTCGGCTGAGATGACTGAGGCGGCGAAAGCCTTTATTTCCCTTCACCCCAGCTTCAGCACCGAGTTCCCGGAGCAAGCTTCGGCCGTTAAAAATGGCGATAAGATATCAGCGCCGTTTATTTGGTGGTATCACTATCGAAAGTCTCACGGCATACGGAACTTACCCCCTCGACAAGCCGAGTTGATGACTGCCCTCACCGAGTGGATTGAAAGAAACTATGGACATTTGTATGACAAGTTTGACGCACAGTTCCGCAGTGGCCGCGTTTCGGCCGAGTCTCTCGAGTATCTCATCCGGCCAGGGCACGTTCTTGTGAAGAAGGAAGGGAAAACACTTCCATTGGGGTTTGTCGCAACTTCCCGACCGGAACTTATGGAAACCCGTGTGCGTGAGCCCCACGAACATGACAAAAAAAAGTATAACTGGTCGTTCGCTGTCAGGGTTAGGTCCTACCAGTACAATGGAGGATTCTTCCGAAGCAATGACACCGTGGATCTAAACTTCGGGGCCGACGTCAAGGATGGAGAGGTCGATATCCGCAGCATAGACGTTGTACCACTTCAATATGCGGATCTTGAGGTAAAGGAGCTGTTAGCGCGCCGAGGGAAGACGTTCTGGAAATGTCGGAACAAACGTCTCGTTTCCTACGAGGGCAGTCCGAACTCGACAGACCAGAAACACGCGGTATGTGTGCACTTGCAGCAGATTCCATCATCCCAATAGCTAATCCGCGTCACCGGAATAGGGCCAGCGGTTCATGACCGATTTTAGCACATACAAGGAGCTTCACCCCAACAACAAATATGTGCTGAGGTCTACAATAGCCGACGGCGGTAATATATATGCGTCAGCATTCGGCAACGCGGGTCGTAGCAATGTCTCAGCAGAGACAGACAGTTCTTTACCAACCGATGACAGCGAGCCGGAGGCGCCTGAAGTCTATTTATTTCCGACGAGCCTTCCAGGCTTCGATCTTCGCAGAAAGAAATGGGGTATGTGAAACCACCGTTGGGCGTGCTTTACCATCCCACTGACAGTGAGAAGTTGACCTAGAGGTTGATCGAATCCGGGACGTGACTTGGAACGACCAAGCGTTCCAGAGCCTCGTTGCTGATAAAGAGATGAAGCAACTTGTTCTTGCCTTGGTCACCAACCAGCTCGCCACCGAAAGCGCAACAGATCTGATCGACAACAAAGGTAACGGCCTCATCATGCTTCTACACGGCTCTCCCGGCACGGGAAAGACTTTTACCGCCGAGTCGGTGGCGGAGATCGCAAAGAAGCCGTTGTACTCGGTCACCTGTGGCGATATCGGCACCGAGCCGGAGCACGTCGAGAAATACCTCGCCTCTGTCTTCCACCTCGGCAAGATCTGGGACTGCGTGGTGCTCCTGGATGAGGCCGAAGTATTCCTAGAGCAACGAACCCTTCAAGATCTGAAGCGCAACGCCCTCGTCTCGGTCTTCCTCCGCGCTCTGGAATACTACGAAGGAATTCTCATCCTGACCACGAATCGCGTCGGCACATTTGACGAGGCATTCAAATCCAGAATTCAACTGGCACTCCGTTACGAGAAACTGCGGGACGGACAGAGAAAACAGATTTGGCGAAACTTTTTGGATCGGCTGCGCAGCCTCGGGGAGGCAGAGAATATTGATTTCAACGATGTGGAGCTTCATCTGGACGAGCTGGCGGCCCACCCAATGAACGGCAGAGAGATCAGGAACTCCATCACCACGGGCAGACAACTGGCAAAGTTTTTGAAGGAGAAGATGACGTATTCGCACCTCAAGAAGGCTATTGGGGTTGCGGAGAAGTTTGATCAGTATTTAGCGGAGGTGAGGGAGGCAGATGTTGATGAATCTGGTGTAATGGGGGTGAATGGGAGGTATACGGATGATTTCTTTGCCAGGCAGGAGCAGTTGAGGTAGTTGGTTGGGTTCAGCCGTATTTAATTCTCTACTTGGTGGGAGCCTGATATTTGACTCTCGGTGGTTTGACGAGAGTTGAATTGTCTGCCTGATAGGGAGGATAAGGAGCAAGGCGACTGGATTAAGTTCTTGGCGTTTTGGACCATTCCAAGATTTGATTTGGATCTCTCATTCAAGGGACTTTTTTTTTTTTTTAAACATGTCCAAGCCTCCTCCAATGTGGCCGAACCTTCTCCTATGGTTGTACCTAGCTACATTCAAGATCTGTTCCGATTATCCTTATGCCATCCATCGCATACTCATTCCACTAAGCCTCTCTGGAAAGCATCGCTACTACATCGTCCGATTCATTGTGGTGTTCCTCATCGCTACATCACAGCTGCGATCACTGCCAGCGCGATCAGAAAGATGAGGGCTGTAATTGCTTGCTTCTGCTGCCCCTCTGACTTCGCTAGAGGGCTGTCCTTTTTGATTTCTACGCGTATGAGCTGGATCGCCAGGATTTGGATGATCTATGATCGCCACGCTTAGCCAGCTAGGTCCAGTAGATAAAAACGCTCAAGTTTACATATTGGAGACTGACGCCGTCCGAGATTTGTCTCGTCGACAAACTCTCTCCAGGGACGAAGGACAGGAAGGTAATGTCAAAGCCCAACACAAAGGCTACGAGAGCGAACCTCCCTCCTGTATAACAGCAATATCATCATACGGACTTTTAGACGTTTGAGAAAAGTCCGTCTTTGGTGCAATTCAGTTATGCGGCCCCCCGCCGTTCTTGCCGCTGTCTGCAAAGATAATGCTGGCAAAAAGCCACTCCCCACTGCCTTCAACGAGCCAAGTGGGCGAAATTACCTCCACCACATCACCACTTTGCATCAGCTCTTTTACCGCGACCTGGTATTCCACGCGGGGCTGTGATGTGCCCTGCAATATGATGCCAAGCTGCTGGGCCGACTAAGAGTGACTCAACCCCGCGTGAGATAGTATCATATGCTGACATGGTCTCAAAGTGACCGTAACCGTCCACTGCGGATGTAAGAGTTACAACTTCGACATCACGACAACCACAATATGCCCTGGCCTTACATGTTGCTAGCAGTATCATACGGGGTGGAGGGGATCATCCGTGCGGCTGCCGTGTCCAATACAACCGCCAGCACTGGCAGCTCCGACTGTATTGAACTGAAGCGGTGGGAAAGGAGCCGGCGATTCATTACGGAGATAGCTTCATGATTACTTTAGACTTTTTCTTTCTTACCCGGCGCGGTCATAACTGTCACTTCTCCCAAGGGTTTCCGTCTTGCTTCCTCTCTCACCTTTCCTGGAAACACCTGGCTCTGGTTTGTTCTCCTTCTACCCTTGAATTCTCGAATCTTCGCTCGACCCGCACCAATCGCTGCGATGGCGATCGCAACCCCCCCAAGCCCCTCGGAGCGCCTCTCGAACTGTCAGAAAAGCCGACAAGTACGGCATCAGTCACGCGGTCGGCAGGTGACCTCGCCGACAGCTCAACCGATTCTCAGGCAGCAGCAGGTTGACGTCGCGGGGAAGACACACTACGGCAGGCAGTTATGGGCCGTGTTCGCGGCCCTTGTCGCCGCTACGCTGCTGAGCGCTCTGGACGGAGCCATCGTCGCCACCGCCCTGCCTACGATTGCTCTTTCTCTCGATGCCGGGCCTTCGTTTGTATGGATCGCCAACGTCTAATTCAATTCAATTCAATTCAATTCATTTTAGGGTGGCCCACCCTGGCCGTAGGCCAGGGTTAGCAGTGCTACCACCTGAGTAATTACGTAACACCCCCCCGCTAGTTCGGGTCTCGCTCCCTCCACTACCTACCTACCGCCCTGGGCGGTTAAACGCACTAAGCCAACCTTTCTCGCGCCAGTAGGGCTCGTAAACCAGTCTTGGCCACTACTTGGGGAAGAACCGTAACACCTACCTTCCGACCATTACTTCATATAGTTCCTTAGTACCCAAAACTGTTTCTTTCCTTCGTTTCCTTGCTCGGCACACCTCCCGTACCGCCGTTCAGTAGGCTGCTAGCTCCTGGTAATATAATAGGTGTTATAGCTCCTATAGTACGCCGTAGCTATACTTTGGGGTTCCTTCCCTACTAAACCTCCTTAAATAACTTACGTACGGGTTATACCCCGTACGGTATTGTACAATCTTGCCCATCCTAGGCCTTGTAGTACTAAGGGCGTCCGGGTAGGGGCTGAGTCCAAGATTGGTATATTACTTAGGCCGGGCTCCGTTCCATTACTCCTGGACTCTTTACTTATACCGTTTCTTTACCGCGGCTTTAGCGTACGTATAAGTAGGGAGTCCTTTAGGCTTTACCTCCGGGGCTGTAGCAAGCTTAATTAATTAATCCGCTCTCTCGTTACCCTTAACGCTGGCGTAAACCGGGTATTAGTATAGGCTAGTACCGGGGTAGCGTAAGCCTTTGAAGGCCCTTTCCACTACGGGCTGGCTGGAGGGGGAGAACCCTTTGCTTACGGCGTTTACTATTACCTACGAGTTGGAAAAAACTAGAGCTTGCTCCTTAGTAGCTACTACGTCTAACCTAACGGCTAAAATAACTACCTTTGCGTTAAATACTTTAACGTAATTTAATTTACCGCTAAAAGCCTTTACTTCCTTGCCGTCTTTCTATATAGATATTACCCAATTAACCTCGCCGCGTCCTTTAACCTTGGACCCATTTGTATACAAAAACGCCAACCCTAGCGGGGCCTCGGTCTCTAGTTTTTTAACCGTACGGAGCTACTCCTCCTTACTTGGCTACAAAAATCTAACTAGTAGTAACTAATCTGGGGTAAGGAGGCTTTGCCGCTGGGTTTTCGTTACCCCTACCTACAATTTCTATAGGTTTGTAAATTTAAAGGCGGCGTTTTTCCTAACCTTAACTAATCGCCCCAACCGTCCAAAGGCGTAGTATGGGGAGTATACGGGAGTAGCTACCAGCCTAAGCTACTACCGTTCTTATCTTCTAATTACCTTTAAGGGCGCCGAAAAAACGCCGCTTTTTCAATATAACGCCACTACCTACGTAATATAATATACTAATACTACCCCCCTAGCCGCTTACTTTAGTAACTTATCTACTGTATTCAAATACTAGGCCTAAAGTTTACTCAGCCTTCTCCAGACCTCCGCTCCATATATGTCACGGTGCCGACCTCAGGTCTGGGGAAAGAGACTTGTTATTGCACGAAGGGAGCCAAAGGGAACTGGCTCCCGAGAGGTAGGCTATATACTGGGTGCTGGGGAGGTTACATGTAGCTGCTAGTTCCGGGCCGAACCGGCCCCGGTTTGGTACCGTAATAGTACCCCGGGCTCCAAATAGCAGTTGCCCTTAACTACCTCCAAAGTTCAACCCGGCCCGGGATATTCCTGCACCGGACCCTACTTTATTTTAATATAATCCGTATACCTTCCGTTTCTAATTCGGGTTACCCCGTATAACGCTTTACTATATACCTTCCTTAAATAGCAACGGGTACTTTTATAATCCCCACGCCTTATTCTAGGAAATTTCCTTTTTTACACTTCCTTTAATTCTTCCGTACTAGTTTTTATTCCGTACGCGTACCCCTTATATTTTATTACGCTTTCGCCCTCGTTTCGTTTTTATCTCCTATTTCCTTATTTAGCTATTTAAAATACCGAAAATACCTAAGCTAATTATACCGTCGACCCCTAAGGGTTACAATACGCGTACGGCTAAAGCTATTAATAAAGTAAATAAATTTCTTATTTCCTATTCCCTTACGTTTCGCTAACGCTCCGCAAGCTATCCGCAAGGAATTTAAAAACCTTATCCTTATAAAAGAGTACTCCTACCTATATTACCTACGTACCGTTTAAGATATTTAGGTTCCGCTAGCTAATAGGGAATTTATAATCTTATATTACAATTACATTTCCGCTATATCGAAAAATTGCGACTAGTACCGTAACCGCAAATAAGTCTACTTAATTATATATATCCCTTAATTTTATAATACTTTAGTTACTAATTACCCTTTAATTAAATACGAACCTAACTTGTAACTCCTATAAGTTTTTCCAATTTTTTTAATAGGTTAAACTCGTAACGTAGGAGAAGGATAACAATAATAACTACGTTTAATTAGCTAAATCCCGTTTAGTTATTAATATTACCCTAAAAACGTTTATAAATACGTAGCTTAGGGCTAAATCTAATTATTACTTATTTTATAATTTTACTAGTATAAAAAAGAGTACTTAAGTATATATTTATCCTTATTTTTATATAATCCAATTTTAATCCGCTAATTATCTAAAGGAGTTTTAAAAGGCTTAAGTAGCTTTAATTAAGTAGTATTATCTTATTTATATAACGATATTTCCTTATTTAGCTACAACTTATACTACGCCTAAAGTTATTTAACTTTAAATTAAGTATATTTAAAACGATAAAGTAACGTTTTACCTATTACCTGGAAATAAAGGTTATACACGGCTAGTAATTACTTAATTTATTTTTTTAAGATAAATAAAGGCTATTTTAAACCTAAAAGGTAATAAGGCTGTTTCCATTTCCCTAAATAAAGTAGATTTTATAATTCTATATCTATATAAGTTTTAGGTACGGTAGGTTTAGTAGTAGTTTAGTTATAATTATATTTAAAGGGGTTTTTATTACTTTGGGTTCCTTCCTACGTATTTATAATTTTAATTAGGTACTTAAAATTATTAAAAGTATAACCCTGCTTTAGTATTCCCCGCTAGGTATCTAATATATATTTATTAGTAATTTATTAGTATAATAGGGTTAGTATCGGTTTTCCGTTTCCGAGGGTATCCCTAGTGTTTTGGTTATTTTATATTATTAGGTTGTATTTATACTATATTACTTATAAACTAGGCTAAGTGTAATAAGCTACTAGGGTGATCAAGGAAGAGCCCGATGCTGCTGCGATACACAGGTGATTCACTAGCGATGAGTTGATAAAGCAGACTCCATTCCAATACAGTGACTGATTCTTGCAGAAGGGAAAAACCCCCTGCGAGCGCCAACTACCTACAGCGGCTTTTATGCGTGTGCTGACCTATTGCGTCACTGCTGCCCCCGGCGCTGCGCAGGCGCTGCGGCGGGGTTTCGCAGGTCACATTACACTAAGGGTTCTGGTTTGGTAAGGTTTTAATTGTAAAAGTTTTAAATATCGCTATTATACCCGCGAAGGTTCTTTACTAGTTCCTAGGTAGGCTGGTATAATAGCTACTTTACCTTATATTCCAATCCTTTAGTAATATTACGTAAGTTAAGGATTTTATTAAAGTATTATTCGTCCTTATCCTTTATTTCGTCCTTATTCTAGGGGCTAATTACTATTATTACGCCTATAGTATAGTAATTATATATCTCGTTAATAACCTTTTATCCCTAGAGATCGGTTTAATAATATTTAATAAAAAAGGTATAAAAAGTGGGGAAAAGCCTGGATTTTTTAAGTAAATTTAAAGTTATTACCCTAAAGTAAATTAAAATAATTTTATATAGGCTTTACTACTTATTATTAAGTTTTTCTAAGGGGTACCTAGTTTTAAGGTTCTTAATATTAACCTAAATTAGGTCCCTTTCCTAAAATATCCCGGTGTCGGATTAATATTTATTTACGTAATTTGCGTAACGTTTTTAGGCTTTAGTTATAAAAGCGTATACTTATTTATAAACCCGTTAAATTTAATTAGTAACGTTAATAACGTTTAGGAATTCCCGTTACTACTAAGGGGTTTTAGTAGTAGTTAAGTTGTAGGTAGGTTCCGTTTCTATAACGGGGTACTATTCGTAGTTAGCGAAAAAGGGGGAGAAGCTAGTAATTTCGGAGGTTTGGTTATTAGTAACGAATTTAGCAAGTAATAACCAGCTAGCCTAGTTATTTTAATAAAAGGAATAAAAGGATTTTAAATATTATATTAATCCTACGTTAAAGATTTCCGTTTAGTTATTAGTTTGGGGATAAAACGCTATTAAGGCCTTTAAAATAATACCTATCCTTTAGCTAAGTTCTTTCCAGAAGGTAAAAACAAATTATATACCTTTATTAAAGATTATAAATTATAGTATACCGTAAAGCTAGTATACGTTTAAAACGAAGGTATCCGTAAGTCCCTTTACTATTATATTTAGTATAAAGATAAAGTAGTATATTTTTATAAGTTAATTAACTACGACTAATATATAAGTAAATTTAAGTCCCTTATATTTATAAGGGGGGAGTAATTTAATATAGTTTATAAAGATATTGGTTTAAAGCTAAAAGGGTATCGGGAGCGGATTTAGGAATTTAAATAAGTTGGTTTTAAAGCTTTTAATTTTAACGTATAAGTTACAACCTTAAATAAAGGTAACGGTATCGCGGGATATCCGTAACCAAAAATATAACTTATATAAGATATTATATATCTTAAAGCAACTAGGGTAGCCCGCGGGTGCTATAATATAGTTTTAGTAAAGGACCTGGAATTAAACGTTATTAACTAGGGGGATGTAAAGCCTATTGTAGTAGTAGACCTTCCCTTAAATTACTATATAGTCGGTTATAGTTGCTTTAAACTCCTATTTAATTAATCTAGGGAATTTTCTGCAGTTGGGGTCCTTAATAGCAACTCGGATTATCTTTACTATATTGGAGGATTTATATACTATGTTAATATACTTATCGATATAGTGGAATATATTAAGGGTAAGTAATTTAAGGGGGGGGTTTGGATTAGTACTGGGTTATTAAAAAAACGGGGGCAGGAGGGTACGGAATCTATTTGTAATCCAGTTATTAGTAATATCAGAGGTCTTAAGGGTATCGCCTAGTATACGTATAAATATATCGGGTATTGTAGCTTTTTTACCCGGCCTATAGGTAATTTAAAACCAAAAATTGGAGAGGAATTCTAATTAGTAAATTTAGCGCTAGTTTAAAAGCTTAGTAGTAGTAAAGTATTTAAGGCTTTTATAATTTATAATTACCTTAGCTACGTCCTTAAAGCCTTATAATTCTAGTTTTTATTCCTTAAATACCTTAATAATAGCTATTAATTCCTTATTATAAATTTCGTAGTTATACTTTATAAATATATATTTGGTTAAAAAAAACGTAATGGGGTAAAGTTCTCTGGTTTTATTATATTAGGAGAAAATTCCTTCGGATGCCTAATTGGAAGCGTTAATTTTTATAACTATTCGCCTTTCGGGGTTAAAGTAGTTTAGGACCAGTACTAAAATAAAGGTAGTTTTTAACTCATAGAATATTTAAAATACTTTATCCGAAAATACCCCTAATTACTTCTTATTACTTATAAGGCTGGTTAGTAATTATATAATTTTTAAGAAGTTTCTAATAAATTATTAGTAAAAATTTACGAAATTTATAAAACGTTAAAGGTCCTTTAGTATTTTAGGGGGCTTCTAACTAATAATAACGCTAACTTTCTTAAGGTTTATTTTAATACTAAAGGTATTAATAATAAGGCCAAGGTACTTAATCTCCTATACCCTAAACTCGTATTTTCTAATATTAATGGTAAATCCTACCTTAATAAGTTACTATATTACTTTCCGTACGTACCTGCGGTATTCCGCTTATATTTTATTAAAGATAAGGATATCGTTTAAGTAAGCTGTAACGAATTTATTAAGTATATTAAATAACGTATAATTTATATAGTATTAAAAAAAGCTAAATACCCCTATTATACTAAAGTTTACTATAAGGTATTTATAAAAGCCAAACCTAGTAATAAACGCCGTTTTTTATTCGTCTCCGGGTACGATACGTAATTAATTAAACGCCGTAGTAATATCTAGTTTGGTATAATATTTAGCGCGGCTAAACAAATCCAACGTTTTGTAAATAAGTGGTATAAAGTATCTATTTTTAATTATAATATTATTTAATTTATAATAATTTACGTAAATTCTAATCCCCCCTCCCGGTTTCCTGGTAAGGAGGATGGGGATTACTACTAATAAGGTACTAAGGCGGATAAAGCCCTTATTAAGGTATTCGTCAAGGTATTTTCTAATAACGCGAAACTCCAATACTAATATAAATCTCGCTTAGTAGTTTAATAATATTTTACCTATTATAATCTTTATTTAGTAATTAAAGGGGTAGTAGGGTAGTAGGGTTTCGGCTTTACTAGGCTGGAATACCTGGATAAAATTATAATATTTTAGTAATAATTATACTCTAATTTCTTCGTTAGTTATAGGTAATTTACTTTACAAATATTTTTTAATATCCTTTTCTTTTACTACTTAAAGCTATAAAACCTCCTTAATTTAGTTTTAAAAGGTATAAAATTGTAACCCAATAAATTCCGCGGGCTTTTCGTTAAAGAAAATAAACTAAAACGTTATTAATATAGTAATAAGGACAATATTATTAGCGAATTTTAAGTTAGGTTAATTTAATAAGGTATTTAGGGTTATACTTGTAATAGTATAAAAAGCGGCAAACGACGTCTTAAAAACTTCCGTACCTTTGCCTTTTACCGAAAAAAGGAAAGATACGGCGTTAAAAAGGGCAATATCGGTTATAGGTACTAAATTAGATTCGTATAAGGTTAGGGCCAGTACCGGGTTAGGTCCAGTATAATTTATAGCGTAAATAGTATAACCGTATATAGTAAGGAATCCTAATACCTAATTAATAATTAGGTTATAGTAATATAATTATAGTAGGCCGAAAATAACGTTAGGTTTATTTAGTAACTAAATATAAAGTAAAAGGCGTTTATAAAATCCTTCCAAATTATAATTAAAAAGGTAATATTCCGTAACTATACCAGCCTCAATCCCATCCGTAAACCAAAGGATCCGGGGGCAGGGGAGTTTATAACAGGTAAAATTATATTATATTAAGTAGGTTTTATTAATAAATCCGTAAAAAAAGTACCCTAAATTAACCATAATACTAGTATTAACCAGTTACGTTTTTAAAGTGGAAAATTTAAAGGGAAGAGTAAATATTGGGTTTAGTTTTATAAAATGTAAATACAGGTCCTTATTTTCCCTTTTTCTCGCAACTTAATTAGGCCTCTAGCGGCGACAATTATTAAAGGTTAAGCTTTTCCCGCGCTAATAATATTCGTTACCGGCCCGTAGGAGTTCGGAGGCCTACTTAAGCACCTAAGCGTTTAGTATCCTGGTTTTTTATAATATATATAAAGGTTATTATCGTAACAGCGTTACCGTTTCTTCGCTATTAATTACCCCTACCTAAAACCGGCCGCGTTAAGGTTTATAATATTCGGATTAGTAATTAAAGTATTCGTAATTAGGGTTAATACGGTACCGGTTTAGGTATAATAATTATTATCCAAGATATTATTATAAATTCCGCAAAATAAGGTTACCTATACGTTAAAATTATTAATAACGGGAAATATAGTATTATTAATAGTTACGTCGCGGTATAATTTAATAATTTTGCTACGGAGTACTTTTACCTTTTCGTAATTATCTTTTTTAACTAAATTTCCAAGTCAGATTAAAGTAAAGATAAAATTGGGGTAGGTCCGGCCTTTTATTATTAATAAAGTAAAATTATAAAGGGTTTAGACGTAAGTATCGTATATAATATAAATAGTATTAAGGTATTTTATAATATCCTCCTAATCGTTAAAAAGCTATATTTCCGGAATATTTAGGTTATATAAAATATTATTAATATAATCCCAAATCGTAACGTACGCGTTACTTATAAGGCGTTAAACGGTATATAAGATATAGTTAAGTAAGCTAGGGTAGGCGTATTAGTTAAGTATAAGTTTATTCGCAAGTATAGATTTTTAATTAACGTATTCTTCCTATTAACGCCTCAAATCCGAGATCTAGCCGTTAAAATACTTTAGGTCGGTACCGCGGGCCCGTAACGTTTCGTAAACGATAATAAAGGGTATTTATACCAGGGGGCCTTATTAGGTACTAGGGTTAAGGTTTATACTAGATATCCGTTTTATAAAGTTGGGTATATATAAACCTAGTATAAAAGCGGGTATTTAGTTATACAAGATATTATTCTAAATGGTAAGGTTATCGTTTTCGGCCTTATAAATATTTACAGTATATTCAAATATTTATTAATAACGTTCTATTTATTTTAATACTTCCTTACTTTTTTAAAATTATATTTATAGTTTTTTATTAATAAGTTAAAAGGCGGCTTCGCGTTTAATAACCTTATTTCTTTATTACGTTAAAATTTTCGTAAGGGTTTTTCCATTATTAAAAACTCTTTAAAAATCCTTACAACGGTCCCGCAATTTAATTCCTAATTATTTAAATTCCTTTCATTACCATTCTACCTCCTTAATTCGCTTAGTTTCTATTTATAAACGGGCTATTAAGTTATTAATAACATCGTTAATTATATTAAGAAAAATAAGGCAATTAGTAATTAATTTATTAGGTTCGCTAAAAATATAGCGGGTTAAAAATACTAGGTTTAAAAACGTTCCGATTCACGGGTCCTTTACGTTCTTAAATAGGTATCAGAGTTAGGATTAATCCGTAAGGATAATATTTACATCTACCAGTTCCTGGAATTATTTATTAAGGGTTTTTAAGTCGGGGTTAAAACTAACCGGTTTAAATCCGGTTTAATTAAGGCTAAACGGGTCGGAATCGGGTAAATCGGGACCAGGGAACCCAAATCCAAACTTAGCCATTATAGGTATAACGTAGTACTAGTATACGTATTAAACGAGGCGTAGTAAATCCTAGGCAGGTCCGGGTACGGGCCGTAAAATTAAATAAAACGCGCTAGTATACCCCAGTAAAGTCCATCAATAATTAACTACTAAAGTTATTACAGTTATTACTAATTAAGGGTCCGTTAAGGGTTAAAGGGGTTTTGTAACTAGAAATCTAGCGGGTTCTAAGTATCTAATTATTAAAATTATTCTTAGGGGTATATTCGTAATACAATCTAGTTTCGTATATATTTTAAGTTACCGCTCCAGTTCTATAGTAAATCAGTACCGTTTCTTAGTAGGTTCTAGCGGAAGGAGTAATTTGGGATAGGAAAGGGCCGGTAATAATTACTGCTCCCGAAAGGTAGGTACAATAAACTATCATAGTACCGACCTTAAGTCTGGGGAAAAAGACTTATTATTATACAAAGGGAGCCAAAGGGAACTGGCTCCCGAGAGGTAGGCTATATACTAGGTGCTGGGGAGGTCACGTATAGCTGCTGGTTCCGGGCCGAACCGGCCCCGGTTTGGTGCCGTGACAATATAGGGCTACCTCGCCTACGCAAGCTTTTATAACTACCGCCGCCTATACAGGGGGAACCCCCCTTACAATTTTACTAAACCTGTGTAAATATATTACTATAACTCCTACCTTACTAGCCTAATATTTAATATACGCGTCGAATTTTAGCCAATTATTAAGCTAAACGCCTAGCTATTATATTTTAATCTTTAGGCGTAGTATTAGCAGGCCCGTTACTAGTAATAGCTCCGGGGGCGTCGCCGCGCCCGGGGTTACTACTAGGTACTTTATTTTAACCGGGGCTACTAAGTAGTATAATAACGTTAATATCTCTAATACCCTGGAGACTTTAGCAACTAAGCCTACCCTTATTGCCGTTAACGTTCTTACGCTATACTTAACAAATACGTCGTTTATATACCCGAAGAAATCCTACCCGTATATTATACCCGTAAGGTAAAGTATAAAAAGAACCGGGGAAAGGGGTAAGTTTTAAAAAAATCCCCTATCCTATAGCCGCTGGTTTAAAAAAAACTACACCTAGCGGGTTAGGCCAGTCGCGAAACCGAAATTCTCCAATTATCTAGCGAGTAAATAATACTATACGTTATTAAAACCTTTTTTAATATCTAATAAGTAAGCTCCCGTATACAACCTTTTTACCCGGATCTCCTTTAAATTATATATTAATACGTAAGCTAAATCTAGAATCCTAATTACTAAAACTGCCTTTACGTATTAGAGTAAAAGTAACTTTTGGGTAATTACGGCGTATGCGAATCTTTTAGCTACTAATTATTCCAGTCCTTTACTAATTATTAAAAGTAAAGAGATTAATTAATAATTAACCGGATCTATTAGGTTTTTACGCTTAGGCTTCGAAATAAAAACTACTTTGGTTTTTTATAACTCTTTTAAGTAATACCTAAGCCTTGAGGAGCCCTTGTAAATACAGTAAACTCTTAGGCCTACGGAATCCTACGCTACTACTAATATTTTACCTATAACCCCATCCTCCCCGGGTACTTTATCTAGCGCTTATAACGTATAATAATTCGTTTTTTATTTAGTAACTTTATACAATACAGGCATATACTCCGTAAGCTTTACCAGCGGGGTTTCCAATTATAACTCCTCTACTTATTTACCTAAATAGTACCGTAGGAAATAAACCTTTAATTTTTCTCTAGATAACGTTACCCCTTTAACTACTACTAGGGGAGGTTCGGCCTATAGTTTTATTAACTTCTACGCTACTAATTGGAAGGTTTTCTAATTACTATCCGCTTTATTAACTAAAGTAGCCCAAAACTCCTTTTTTTCCTTCCGTAAAACCGCGTAGTATTATTATCAGCTTATAATACCGTTCCTAAACGTATCCCTTATTTTTACGTAATTTAGGGTATACTATTTAAATAGTTACCTACCTTTAACCTTAATACCTATAACCCTAGTAACTAGTGTTAAATCCTTTTACAAATTCCTAATAGCTTTATTAAATTCTACTATAATATACGTAAAGGCCACCTCCTAACTTAAAGTACGTAAAGCTTATGCGAAATCCTCGTAACGGTATTTTAATACCGCCCACCTACTTTATAGGCAGGCGTTACCTATTATTACCTTAATCTAAACTACCTTATAATCTAACCCGTACTCGAGCTCACTAACTACCCGTACTGTAATAGCCTATTATCCTCGGAAAATGAGGTTTAATATTCCTTTGTAATCTTATATTACTTCCCCTTGTAATACTAGTTGTAAGCCTCGTTCCGCCGCCTACTTTACTATTTTCCAGCCTTTAGAATCTTCGTAAGTACTTAACCCCTAACTAGGGTACTTAACGTTAAAATCCCCTACTATTAGCTATCCGGGACATAACAATTTAACTAGGAATTTTTCGGTAACTATTCTCTCCGTAGGGGAAAGGTATACGTTAGTAACTACTTTCTAGCTAACTTTAATATCCGTCTAATAAGGGCCTAAAATAGTTATATTTAAGCTATTAAGTACTTAACTAACGTAAATAACGTACCGTAACTTAGTAAAAATTACTACGTATAATTTATATAAGGGGTATATTTTAAATAACCAGCTACTATTTCTCTCGCAGGTCTACAGTTTTTACAACGTTACTATACTTACGCCCTACTTAAAAGTAATCTATAAGGCCTTATCCGTAATTAGGCCCGAATTTTAATAGTTAAGTTAGAAAACTATAAGTAACTTAATTATTTAAAATTAGCTTCCTTAAGGCTTTCTAACGCCTCTATTCCGGATTTAGCGAAGTAGGGTAGTAGGGCCTAGGCTAAGTAAGTTGCGCCTAGCTAGGGTTAATAAAGCGATTAGCTTGCTAAAAAACGGGGGGTATAAGCCTTATATATTAAGTTTTGGGACGGGTTTAACTACCGGGATAAAGGTATTACGTTTCCTTATCGCGTATACTACTACTTATAGAGCCGATATAGTAATTAGGGAGGGCTTGGGTAGAGTTAAAAGTAAGTTTTACCACTTTTTAACGTATTATTTACCTTTTTTTAAGCTAAGTTAGTAATTAGTTAGGTTTAACGTAATTAACCCAGCGTCGTCTATATTAACGAAATTGCATTAGTACGTATTAGCAAACCCTTTAACGCAGCAATTGTAGTTTACTAGGGCTAGGGTTATTTCTAAGGCGGGGAGGGCCCCCGTTATTTCTAGGTTTAAATAATCTACTGTACGGATTAAAATCCTATTGCAAATTACACTTATCGTAGGGAAGGGGGGGGTTAAACTACTTTTTGGGCTAGGGGTTGGGTTACTCGTTACCCTAGCCGTAGCCGTAATACGGGTACCAAAGGTATAAACCGCCTTAAATTATTCTTTACCGGGTCTAACAATTTAACTATTTACAATTAACAGACACGCCGCATACGCAGCGTAATCGGCTTAGTACAGGCCTTAACAATTAGCGTAAATAGGGAAGGGGTTTTTAACGTACCTATAATTTAGCGCCAATAAGCCGTAATTTTTGTACCTAGCGGGTTTCTCGCAGAGTTTCGGGCCGTAGAACTCCTAATAATTAGTATACTACTATACCGCAGCTTTTTATTCTATAAATCTTACTAGCTTAAAATCGAACAGCTTAAAACCAGGTCGGACCTTCTCTCCCAGGGAAACTAATTACGTAAAGTAGTATAAATCGGTTCCTATATACCTAAAAGAAGCCAATTAAAACGCCTTCTGCTTTATTACCGCTAGTACTTTATCTACTAATAGGTCTTTCGTTAGGCAGGTATTATTTATAATCCAAAGCTCGCTAGGAACCACTAATACTACGTAAGTATACTATACCGTACTCGGTACAATAGTAAGTCCAGTCACGTTCAGGAGGGCGGGTCTTACCTTATCAAATACAATTATTCCCCAACCACTCGCCACCTTAAAAATAGAGGTAAAATTAACGTTATTAACCTTGGCCTTATTATATAAAAGGAGTTTGATTTCGGAGGCTCGGAAATCGCAAATCTAATCGTTCTAATCCAATTTTAAAAAAAATTAGCGGTTAGGTAAGGGGGTAACGGCTCTAATTAGTAGGTTGTTAATCTTAGTAAGCGGGGGAGTTGGGAACTTAGCGCCTGTAGGTTAGTTCCGCTAATACGGCGGGTTGCGCTAAAACCATCCTTCTAATGGGGTTGGAGCTAACTCGAAGAACTGGTTCCAGCTAAACCTAATTACATTAATATAGGTAGGGGGTGGCGAAAAAGGTATTAATAACGGCGTTAGGCTTGGAAACGTAGCAACGGTAGCAATTTAGGCTGGTTTCCTAGTATCCAATTTGCTTAGGGTCTAACCCGTTTCCAGTAACGGGGGGGGGTTAAGTATCGTTTCCGGGGATTAATCGCTTTCTTAATGGCGACGAGAATCTCTTGGTTGAACCGGAAAGCCCAGTACTTCTTTTGGCTTCGTTTAAACTATAAAAGGGCCGAGTTGAGGTAAAGGGAAAGGGCTAAGATAACCTCCCCTATTACTTATCTATCTTCCTCTATTTCGGCTAGGAAGGCGTCGGTAAAGGCGCAAATTGGGCCGGGTTCCGGCTATTATTAAGCGAAAGGGGGGGTTCCCTGTATTATTTGTTACGTAGCGGGTGCTATAGTAGGCGTAGAGGCAGTCGGTAAGGACCGTATTTCAGCGGGAAGAGAGGGGAGTAAGTAAGGCAGGTTGCCGGAACCACTAGGCCGGCGCGCGATAGAGAGGAGGGGGTTGAGGTTTTCCGTTGTGTAGAGAGGTGTTGAGAGCCTACTGCCCGCGGCTTCTGATTGGTCAGAACAAGAAGTCGTGAGTTGTAGGAAGAGAAGGTGGTGATCGCCAACGTCTACTTCCTCACTGGGTGCGATATCTCCCTCTCCCCTCGATGACATGGTGTCAGGGGTTAGGGTTCACTAACACGGCGGCTCGGGCTGCAGGGCCGTCCTCCAGCCGTTCCTGGCGCAGCTCTCGGACCTGTACGGCCGTCGATTGGTGTTTCTCGCCATCTTGGCCATCTTCAACCTCGGCAGCGTCCTCTGTGAAATACCCGAGTCTGTTCCCATGCTGATACCGAGCGCGTTCCCGATTTGTGCTGGAGCATGCCCGTCGTGAGCTCGATGAGGACCTTGACCTGGATGGAGACGTTATTCTCGAGCTGGAAATCGCCAAATTGCAAGTTTGGGAGGCTCAGCAAGGCGCTGGACCCGGACTGCGGTGGGACCTCAAGGGCTTGGTGCAGACGTGTGAAGAAAGCGCGGTAGTTACGCAGCAAGTTAACGTAGGTGGTAACCAGGTGGATCATGAGCAGGTGGTCCTGGGGCCTGGCTGCAGAAGGGGGGGGGGGCGGCGATGATGACGAGGCAGAGAAGCTCGAGTCTAGATCCCCGTTGCCGTTGAGGTTGAACAGGTTGGCGCTGCTGCCGGCGCTATCGCCGCTGCTGCTGCTGGTACCATTTCCCTGCGATTCCGTAGAGTTCGATGACAAAGGCCTTAACAATGTCCCAGAACCGGGCCGTCTGGTTGAGAACACTGCTGACGCTTCTATGCTGCACTGTTGACGAGCACGTCAGTGGTGGGTTGCTCGGCCTCGCTGCTAGTGGTGCCTGCGTGTCGAGGATCTCCCGGTATTCGACCAACTCCAAACTAAGTTTCAGCAGCTCCTTGTAGCTGCTAGTCGGCCAATAGCGTGTCAGCGTCGGAACAGGGCTCTAGGTGTGCGCCATGCTCAGCCCATTCTAGGTTTGTGTCGGGCCCAGGCCCACAGAGCATCGCGCTGTCTTCGACACGTGTGGGAGAATAGGCTCCCATCAGCAGGCTAAGCTCATTCGCGTCAAAGGCCATGTCGGGGGATGCTGAAATCCATTGGATGAAGCTCCGGTGATAGCGGCGGATTTGAATCCAACAGCATGATTTCTCTGTTGGATTCAAATCCGCCAGTATCGTCCCCGACTTGCAATTGGCCATTGTTGTTTTCCTGCTGGTGCTGGTGCTGGTTCTGGGCCTGGGAAGTTGGCGCGGGACCAGTGGCAGTGAAAGGTGGTGGTACAGGGAAGACGGGACTTGGCGCATCGCTCACACGACTTCCCGCGCTGTTCGTCGCGCTGGCAGCGGAGCTTGTAGTCGCGACAGCGGTCGCAGGCGGAGCGTCGCGAGTAGCGTTGGCTGCCAGGCATCGACATGCGGGGCCAATGTTGCATGCTGCCAAGTTTGGGGTGTCGGGGACAGTTTCTTCTTCTGTCTTTCTGAACAAGGTGAACCCCATCTTGCCCCTAAGACGAAGTCACGTGCACCATGCATCCTTTTTCACTTCCCCTCACCTCACGCGCCGACCAAGAACGACTGCTAAGTCTCGTTTTCTATTCGGGTGATGAAATTTAGGCGATGAAATTCGAGTACAAAAACCAACTCCAAAAAAAAGATCAAACTCTTATGTTGCCATAAGAAGTCTCTTCAATCTCTCCAGGAGCCGGCGGGCTGGGTCCACCTTGGACTGCAGCGGCCGGTGCCACGTTAGGGCAGGACGGCCGAACTTCTGCCTGACGGTGCGGCTGCCGCTGCCATTGGCACAGAGATCCATCATCAAGTCTGTCTCCTCGTTGAGGACCTTGTCCTTGAGATGGTTAGGCGGCCACCACAGGACGTCGATCTGACGAGGAGGCGGTGGCTGTGGTGCTGGCTGTACATGTAGCTGGCGCCGCTCCTTCAGCCACGCTATAAGCTTGTCGTAATACACGGCAGCGTCGTGATCTAGCACCACATCCGGGTGCTTAACCCACTTGTCCCGGGCAAGCAGCAGCGAGGCTTCCTCGGTGTCGTCTGGCAGGCGCTCCTCGTACCGGGTGTCTAGGGTGATGCGCTGGTAGAGAAATGCGACCATCGCCTTGAGATCGTCCCAGTCATAGCGAAACCCCCCGGCCCGGTGAATGCCGGCCATGTCAAAGTCGATCACCACCAACTTGTCGGTATCCGGGTCGACGATGAGATTCCGGGCGCTAAGGTCGTGGTGGTGGATGCCGTACTGTAGGTGCAGCTCGTCGAGGACGCCCATTAGCTCCTGGAGCCAGCGGAGCTTAAACGGCCGTGACGGCGCCCAGCGGTCCATGGTAGGCGCGTCAATAAACCGTGTAGTAAAGCCAACCACCCCCAAGCCCGTAAGCTCTTCCAAGACAACGCACTCCATGCTGATCAAGTGGGGGTGGTGAGTCGGCAGCTGTGCGAGGATCTGCATCTCTCCCACGGCTTCGGATGCGAATACTTGAAGACGGCTGTCGTTTCGTCCCTCCATCGAGACGTCGAGTACGCGACCTTGTCGAAAAATCGCCCCAGCCGACCAGTCAGGGTGAGCTGCGACCGCAGGAGCGTGGGGTATGGCCGTGGGAGTTGGTACTCGTATATCGAGGGCTTGTAAGTCTCCTGCACATCAAGACCACTACCCCACTTCTGATCGGCAGACGTCCACAAGACCTTGCCGCTGTGGCTCAAGATGAGGCCGCGGGTGTCGGCCGAGAGGTCGGCCACCACGTCGCAGAAGAGGCCACATATCGTGAGGGCTTCCGTCTCGTCAGCCTGCTCGAACCCAAACCTGTCCTCCTCGCTGTCGAACAAATGAAGGGGTTCTCCCCTCAGGTAGAGAACGTCAAAACATTCTGTTGGAGTCTGAATCAAACCAAACGTCAACTGCATGATTTTCAATGAAAGAAGCGTTCCCCTCCTCCTGCAAGGCATCCAAGGCTTTGACTCGGTCTGGACCCGCCCAGCTGTCGGCAAACCAGTGGAATCGGCACAACGGCGTTCGGTCGAGAGGTAGTTTCGTCATCCTGAACGACAGAAAAAGAAAGAGGGTAAAAT
>Ga0247765_1000335_pt1 | contig 37844 bp, 27 predicted proteins | sample UWRJL106311C6_FD_179949 | JGI IMG/M metagenome (GOLD analysis project Ga0247765, IMG submission 179949) | Plant litter microbial communities from Arlington Agricultural Research Station in Wisconsin, United States - UWRJ-L106-311C-6 | ecosystem: Environmental > Terrestrial > Plant litter >...
CCCCCCCCCCCCCCCCTTCCCACCCTCCCAGCGACCCGACCTGACGGGGAGGAAGCAGAGTCGCTGGATTTTTGGGGTTCCCATTTCGGCGATACGAGCAAAGAAAAATTCATCTGTTTTGGGGGTGTGTGATATGGATTAGAATGGCAGCGACAAAACCGAGAGTGTTTGCCAGGGCGGTAGAAAAGCTGGCAGCAGACAGCGATGACGCCAGAGTCAGACATGCCCAAACTCCGCACTGGGAGCCGAAAAGCTAACACGAACTGCCAGCTGGCGGTGTGGTGCGGCGGGCAGCTACCCAGCGCACCTCCCACTTCTCCCTTCTGTCACCAATGCACGCCAGGCTGCCGTGACTGGAACGAAGGGGGAAGGAGGGAAGCTGGCTCTTACTCGATACTGTTATTAATAAGCTTAAATCTCGCACATAGCTATATCGCAAACACGAGAGGGGACGCTTGGACGGGACTCGAGGCTCCTTTCGCATGAAGTTCCCCGATTTCTGACCCATGATCAGGTGACGACAGAGTGTATCATCCAGACGCAAGATGCGCTGTCTTTTGTCTGGAAGAATGACCACAGCCACCTGCCTGGACCCGTGGGACGAGTAGACGTTCGGCACAACCCCGCGGCTGGGCTTTGGGCTGAGTGCAGGCTGGCACCAAAAAGACGGGGGTTGGCACGGTGCCATGGTCGGCCACATCTTCTGGAATCGCTGACGGTTGGACACAAAGGCGTCAAAATTCTGGCGTCGTGAGTGGCCAAATGCACCAACCTGAAACACGTTGATGGGCATTCCTGAGTGGCCTACTTCGTGTTGATTATTGACGAATGGAAGGTAGGAAATGCAGAGGTGGCCTTTGCTTGGCTCGCAAAGCCTTCCCCGCCCCTCCATCAGCCCAAAAGTTCCCGTTCACCAGTCAGACTGTCAAGACTTGTTCGTTTCACCCAGAAAGCAATTGCGACCCTGGTCGATTGCAATGTCGCACTCGTGATTTACCGCTGCTCGCCTTCATCTCCCCTCAACCACGATGCGATGCGCATTTCCTCTGCCGCGACAAGACGGCAGACGGGCTAAAATTGCCCATTTCAGCTGTCTACCTCCGTAATGCTGACTTTCGGAGACGTCTTGAATGCAATCTTGGACGCAATCTCGCTCCAGCCCACACCTCCATCCACTCCGGACCGGAGAAAAAAAGAAACAAAATCCGACGCGCTGATGAGGCGGCAGCAGCAGCAAGCAGCAACTGCGACTGCGAGTGCGGGAGTGACATGGATAGCGCGTTTTTCCTAGACGCAGATCAAAGGCCAGAAAATGCCCTCGCCCAATGAGCAATGGTATCACAGGTGCAGCCTTGCTTCCTAGCACCCCAGCCTGCCTACACTAGTATAGTTCACAGCGGTCCCCGTTGCCTGGTTGCTACGCAGTATGTGCAAGTGCAAGGACAGCCGTGATGCTGTGACGCCCGCAAACCCCATGATCTTCAAAGATCCCATCCTCGTCCCGCCACTCGTGTGATAATGTGCAAGGCTCATCGTCGGGGAATTTTTGGCCGACCCCGTTGGCTAGTGTGGCTAGCATGACCAGCTCCCCTGTTCTTCTCCCCTTCATCATGCACATCTATTTTCACTCAGCGATGGATTCCTGCCCAACCGTCGATCTGTTTCATTGCCATTTTCTTGGAAGGACGCGTCGAATGACGTCGCCTCCCCGCGATTTCACATTGGGGAAGCTCTGGCCCTGTCAACGCCGCTTGGCCAGTTCCGGAAAGTAGCTATCCCCTGTCCAACGCGGCCAGCATCGGCGAATGGAGATGCAAAGTTGGCTCTTAGACATCTGATTCGACGCACTATGCCCATATCGCAACTGGCTTTTTGCGGAGTTGCCTCGTGGTGACCCGGCTCGTCCTGGCTAATAACATGGCGGCTGGCGCTTACACGCCTCACAGTGGGCCTTTCCGGATCCTCTGCTGCGTTATCACGAACGAACACGAGATATGATACCTGCACTAGTGGTGTTGAAAGAAAGAAAGAAAGCACAGGTGAGATGCCGTTGGTCCCATCACATCTCGGCAATGACATTATGGGTAGGCAGGCACGCAGGTGATCCCAATCCATCACTCTTCCCTGAGAAACAATGGCGTGGTGGCTGGATCTCGAACGTCCGGGGAGCCGGGCTGGGGCCTTCTGTGTCACAAACGAGGGTTCAGCTCGCCGCTCAGGTGTTTAAAAAAAAAAAATCTCCGAAACCCCGTGGCAACCCCGTCTTGTTCTATCCACTCGCGAGTCACAGAAGGCAACAGAGTGCAAAGTGACCCTGGCCTTGTCTAGACAAGCCTTCCACGTGGGCTGGACAGATTTGAAATTTGCTCCGAGGTGGTTTCTTGATACGGCTCGCGAAGATTGCAGAGTTGGCTTCCAACCTTCAGGTTCAAATAACCAGTATCTATTTTTCTCCGTGGGATCTATCAACACGCGAGGGGGGGTGGGCTCCAGGACCCCATGGATGTGTGTGAGAGAGAGAGAGAGAGAGCGCTCTCGAGATCGGCCCAGACCTTTGATGATCTCCTCATTGTTGCGCGTCTGGGGACGTATCAAGGAGGAGAGGGTTCTTACTTCGTATTGTCTTGACAGCCACACAATGGAAGGCTGGTTCGGTCCAGCCGGGCGAGTTGCCAGTTCGAGAAATCCGGGGGGATGGCCAGGGGATGATCAGCATGCTCAATATTGGTAATCCCGTCCTGCGTCCAGAATTGTCGTGCCCGATGGCGGTTGGGCCAGTTGCAGCATCTGATTCCCGCTGGAGACAAGATATTGGGTCATTACTGTCCCTTGAAATGCCAGACGAGGGTTCATCATCCAAACCTCCAGCCGGGTTACGGCCACATGGCAGACAAGAGCAACTAGTAATGGGCCATGATCCCCGGCCCAGTGTACCCGCGCAGGAGAAGAAGCCGTTACGGACTCGGGTCCGAGAAGTCACCGGGAAATATGACTTGTCATAGAGTCTTTGATGTCCCCGAGTCATGAACTTAGCCAGGGGTCAGTGGTTGCCATGTCACTGCTCGTTATCATGGTCAGCCGTCCTACCCCGGGCAAAATGATGATGGTATGGCTGCTCTTCAATGAAGCAAGAAAAGAAATGAAATGAAAGCAGTAATTTGACTGGTCCACTTGTTCCTGTGTCTTTACTGACAATGTGGCCTTGGGTGGGTGATTGGTCGGATAAGGGGCATGATGGTGATTCGAGGGATGTAGTTCGCTGTCTGGTGTCGCTCTGGCCTTCGAGGATACGTACTGTTGTCCCATCTTTGTCTTTGGGATCGATGTATTGATATGCGTTTGTGCACTCATCGGCAACACCAAGGGCTCTGATTCCATTGATTGTCGCGTTCCAGGTGTCCAGGTAGGATAAAGTGACCTCCGCTTCCGTTCCTGCCATCCACCGGCAATCCACAGAATACACGCCGTCACGACAGGCCGTGGCTAAAACTTTGGTGTGAACATCCCCTTTCCATGCCGTTCCTCTTCTTCCCTCTGTCTCATCTCTTCGGCAATTGCTAACCCGACGACACACTCAAGGAGCCACTAACTATGCAGTTTGTCGAACGACCGGCGACCTTCTGTCTCCAGGGACGTTTTCGGGAGCAGCGCGTCGGTCACAACAGCCCAGCCACGGCCACGAAGAACCTAGCGAGGCGTCAAGATACACCAGACCCCGAGTGAACCACCAGCACCAAGATCAAGCGTACGACATGGCGGGAAGGGCCATCCAATTGGCAGACTGAGACACGAGCAGTGACGAGGGATAAGCAAAAGGGAGAGTCCCAAATGGTCCAGAGGAAGACGAGACCGCATGGAGAAATCCTTGACGGTCACTCTCGCTGCAATACTGGTGCTCTTTCCGGGGTTTGCTTAAGAGAAAGAACCGCAGACAGAGCGGTACTGGATTGCAGATGTTCCTGGAATAGTCACAATTGCCAAGGTGGTCGAGTTTAAGTCCGTCCTTGCTACAAACACAACTTGTAGCACAAGGAGGCACTTCAGCAGTCATTGGGAACCCCGGGCTACGCAAGGAGGAAATAATCTCGGCCACATACCAAGTGAATAGTATCCAAACCCTTGACATTGATCTGATCCAAGTACATTCCATCCCAATGTGCATCCAGAGAAACGGAAAGCTGTGTCTTGAGAGCCGCGTCTAGTTTCATTAGCCCAGCGAGTAATACGAGCAGGAGTTCGACGGTATGTATTTAGCCTTGGCCTTACAGCACACGCTCTATTAGATCACGAAAGGTGTTTGCGATGTTCCTGAACTTTCTTCGGATATCCTCTCCATGGCATCTACTCCAGTCACGCCCGACTGCATTGCCGCTGTCATCATGACGCTATCAAGTCGAATGCCCTATTTCCGGGTATTGTCCTGGCAGCCGTCAATGATACAGAGCAACAAGAAAGGTACAAGACAAGTCACTCACCTACCCTACCTACTCACTTCTCTGTGCCACTACCACGACGAACATAATCCGGAACGCACAACCACTCGACCACATACGACCATACCCACTGGAGAACTCGGGATCCCGTCCGCTCTCCCATCGATAAACCAGTGAGGGCCAGACTAGTAGTTGGGTCGGTGACGACCAGCGAATCCCTGGTGTTGTATGTTTTTTTGGGGGGGGTCCCTTTCCCTTCTCGCGCGCCGGGTCCTGCCCTGCCTACACTTGTTTTGTTCTCAGACTTGAAAAGGGGTTTACTGCCGCGACCACACCTATCGCTGCGGCGACAACCCCCCCACATCCTGACAGTGCCAGGCGGCTGGGCTTGCTGCAGGGCTGTTTTTGTATGGAAAATCTTGAAATTTCCATGATCCGTGTCCGCGCCGGTCCAGCCTCAGTCCGGCCAAGGACACCGTTAATCCGCACCGCCGTTAATCCGTACCGCCCAATCGACTTGAAGCCAGTGCGCAATCACGACGATCGCGGCGGGTTGGATTGACGGCACCCTGGATTGACGGTGCCTTGGATCGGGGCCTTGGATCCATGGCGCCTTGTCCCGGCGATGGCATCGGCCAAGTGCTGTTTTGTATGGGAAATGTGAAAATTTCAATGTTGTTGAAAAGGGTGGGCAACATATTGGCAGGTACACTGTGGGTCAACCCTAGCTGGGCAGGACGCAGTAGGCATGCCCAAGATCACACTGAATATCAAGTAACATAACATAAATGTCAACTTTCCAAGAACCTCTGGGGGACTCGGTCTAGACTCAATGCTTCCGAGTCCTCCTAGATTCTCTACAGTCTCTATTGATGTCGGTGCATCTCGAACAGTATGGAAGGCGTCACGGGGACACCTTCCATGGGTGCTTTGGACAAGACAGTATCCTCGTCCAGGAATATGACGGCTTACACCCATCAAACCAACAATCTAGCTGCAGCAACTTGTCCAAAATATCAAAAGAATCTTGAGATTGCGTCTTGTGCTATAACCTAGACTTGTCCATTTAGCAGCAGGGCAAATCCGTCGTGGCTCTCTAGAGGGGCTGGGTTCGAAGACGGTTCATGGGTACTCGCTGCTTCGCTGCGGCTTATACGTCGGTTGGCATCAATCACAGTCTCATTATTGACATTCAAGAACAACACCCTTTCTCCCTCCTTCCCTCTCTCCTCCCGAACAGGTTCACCTCTGCCCAGTTAGGAGGCACGCACTGCCCGAGATACCCTCCAACGACTTTGAACAGAGACTATCAAAACTGCTTGACCGAGTCTGCACAAAGTACCTAGGTAGGGTATCCATGTGTCTAGTCCCAACACACACACTAGACTGTGCTTGCTGCCTCCTCGCATACTCCATTGCTCATTATTTGCCTTTGGTTGTCATGGCCGAACCCAACAAGAGTATGGTACCTAGGTACCTACCTACCTACACACACCACCCATTGACCATATCATGCCAACATGCCAACATACCAACCTGCCTGGCCGCATTGATAGATATTCCGCCTTACGGAAGGGGCACATACTTTCCGTACACACATCCGCGGAACGCATCCGCAGACATCCATCTATCCACCAACACATCCGTTCGCTCATCCGCCTCCTCCAGTCCCCTCCAGTCCTGGTTGGTTCTGTAAACGCGGAGCCACGCACCTACCTACAGAATGCCCTCCCTCTCGGCGCCAGAGAACTACGGCCAACATTGATCCTACCTAGGTACCTTCAGATGGTCATGACCGAGCCGTGTAGACAGATAGACATCCATCCATCCGTGGGAGAGGCGTGTGGGAGGGAAGAGAGAGCCAGGGGGGGGGGGGGGCGCATCACAGTTCGGTCCAGCCAATCTCCAGACATGCGTGCATACTGCCTACCTAGACGAGAAGGATTGAGGACGACGGAAGCTTTTTGCCCAAGTGTTTGCCGTGGCCGTGGCAGGCAGACGGGTTACCAAGGAAGCAGCCAAACCCAACGTTGACCCCTCTTCTTCATGACCTCGACCACCTTCCCTAACACGAACATACATGGCCTCTGGGTACCTAACGGACCCTTTCCAACCCTGCCATAGTTACATGCCCTGCGCGACAGGGTTAGTTCCTGGTCTCTCACTAGGTGCATCACATCACCAACAGACGGAAGAGGCGCTCGCCCGTCTCAAGCCATCTAGCCCCATACCAACACTGAACAAACAAGCATATGGCACCCTGGCAACCTGGCACCAGGCCAGGCCAGCAAGGCAGCGTGGGGTGATGCCCTTGAGGCATCGTCGACCTGCTGGGCTACCTGTCACTACCCAGCAGGCCATGTGATCGCAAGGCCAAAATTTATCACGCCTTTGGCAAGTCCATCTTCCTGCATGTCGCGCTAATGGTGTGCTATGTGGGCGCGCTAGCAAGGCAAGGAAGAGGCGTATTCGATAGAAGCGATAGAAGGCGGAAGGATTCGACGCAAGTTAAGCGCCTGGCGCCCCTTCGTGTCACACTGGCACTCCACTCGCAAGCAATTTCCCCCCCAGTAGAATTGGAAAAGGTTCATTAGATACAATGGGGAAATAGGACGAGGCCAACCAACGGCATGAACTCTTCAAGTTTACCCGAGGTTTAATTGATCTGGTTTTACCTGGTTTTCGGTACTTGCTTTGTCTCCAATGACTTGTGTGAACACACCGCCGACACCCATAAGAAGGTCAGCTTCGGGTGCTATACATAATCGTGTTGGTAAGGCCACGAATACTATCTTGACTTTCGTCATGACATTACGCGGTCTCGGCTCCGCATGTGTAGGTGGGGTGGTGATTTGGCGGGCAGGATGCAAGGAGAAGGGGTTGTTCACACAAAGGGAGGTGTGCGTTGTAGGATGTAAGCTGCCGCGCTTAAATCAGCGAATAAGGACAGCCTGAGAGCGCCACCAATACAAACTGACGAGGACCATCCCTAGACGGTAAGCCATGGGTTTTGTTGCTGTAGATAGTTGACTTGACCCGGTCGAATATCCATCCGAACCCGGTTGACAGCACATGAGATGGCTATCGTCTTCCATAGGCCCTAGCCCGCCGTGCCGCGGTCGATCGGGAGAGCCTTAGAGTCTTACGCGCTTGTTACGGCTGCAAGCCGGACCTGAAGGCCACACCAGGAACCAATTGCTTTCTGGTCAGGAAACCCTGAGGCGACACCGCGGCTAAGAGTATAAGCAACGAATCGGGCCTTGCGTCGGCTGGTAAGACATGACTGCTGGTCCACGGGAAAGGCAAGCGCGTCGTTCAAACCGGCAATCGGTTGAGTAAAATGCCGGGATTGTTTTCTAGAGTCCAGACCATCAGAAGGGCCACAATGTGAGACCAGAGACCATGGTGGAAGATGCGGCTGGCGGTGGCCAGGACGAAAGCCACTTGGTGAGTTGCATTACACAACTGTCGGGCTAGGGTGGGAGGCGCAGGTGTACACGACAACCTTGGCGGAAGGTGCGCGATGTGATACCCGACTTGTTTGCCGAAGCCCTGCATGGCGCTCCCGGAGAGTGGCTTTCCCAAGCGAGGCCAACAGCGGGCAGGATCACACCCAGCTTTCCCCGGAGTGTTGGAACTTACCTTCCAGAAGCAAGCTTACATCGCCAGCATACAACAGCGGTGGGGGGCAAGGGCGTGAAATTCCAAAGCGGGTAGTTGATACGCGTTAGCAGGATGGTTCTTCAAAAGATGGCGGCCTGAATGAGGTCTAATTGCCAGTGTTGATGCAGTTGAAGAACCAGTAGTGTTTCTGCACAACCTAGCCTCATCCAATGCGCGTCAACAGACTGCAACGGGTGGACGCATTCGACAGGGGCGTCTGGCGTTCCAATTCGCGGAATAAGCGCAATAACGGCGGAAGACGACGGCTAGCCGCCTTCTGAACCCGCGCCAGTGTCCAAGACGGGGAAGCGACCTAAAACCCTTGACTCTCTATGCGTTTGATCTGTCGCCATGGGAAGTGGCTGCCGATGAGATGATGCCTGGCCATATCGATCGGCCATGTTGTGAATCGATATTTTCTCTAGAAGGCGCCAAAGAAGCGCTGTTGAGACCTGGTTGCGCCGCAACTCCAGAGTAGAGAAGCTGTAGAATGAACACTCCACTCGGAGACGTGGTAACCAGGTTGTACTGTGCAAGGAAGTCCCACGCAGTTACCCGCTCATCCACTGTTTGAAAACGGGCGAGATGGCTACTCAGCGCTTCCGCCGCCGAACTCAGAACGACGGCATCCTGTGACCTGGCCGGACTTGGTTGACTGCACCAGCTAGAAACCTACGGAGCCTGCGATGAATCTCACGCTGACAAAACATGTTTGTACGGAAGAGACGAGGGGTCAGGCACTAGCTCAAGCCACATTCCCATCTCGATAGGGCGGCGGGATCGAGGTGCATGCCCGGATGGGGAGGCGCCTTGCGGACGTAGGAGAGAGGTTGACCGGCTTTCGACATTGTACAATGTTGCATGCGAACTGGCCGCGAGGGACGAGGCCTGGTGTCTCCGGCGAGATGGGGCTGTTGGGAGAACAGGCGCGCGCTCCGACCTGCCAACTAATGGCTCGAGGAACGGCGTCTGGCCAAGGAAGAGGCTCATCGGCGAGCCAATGGATAATCGGGCGATTACTGGGTCCCGAGATGGCAATCTGGCAACCCTGACGACAACGGCCAACGGAAATGCTAGTCGCGGTTCCCTTTCCGGCAAGCGAATCGACAAGCGCGCGATGTCTTGGGCGAATCGAGGCGGATTTCACGTCCCGGCCCGGGCGAGGACCGGGGCAATAAGCGCGGGAGGTCGTGGATACAGGTCGCCTCTTCTCTGCAAGATCCCCTCGTGGAGAGCTTCTCGAGGATGGCGCGCGCTCCCATGGGGCGTTCTGTGTGGGTGGGAAACCAGGTTGGCCAGTCAAGCTGACCTAGAAGATCGAAGACGTGCAGAAACTACCCGCCGTGGGCTAGCACTGCCAGCATCGCGAGAGGAAAAGCTTGCAGCCCATCGAGGCCGTTGACACCGGCTGGGCGGTTACGGCTTGAGCGGAGTACGCGACGTCGCCGTACATATACATGTCGCTCTCCTCGATCTGACCATGGGAAAGTTCGGAATGATCTTCCTTGTCCAGCTCGAACATTTCAATCATCGCCTCGGCTTGCTCGCTCTCCCGGCAGAGCTGCAGCACGTTCTCAATATTACCACACCCGAACAAATCTCGGCGGCAGACTGAACGGAAGGAGAGAGTACGAGGTTGGGGCAGCAGAATCAGACAACGAACGGACGAAGAGAAAAGTTGGCACCTACGCACCTCGAGACAACCCCGCCTTCCCTTGCTTTCTTGTCTGTTGTTTGGTCTTTCCTTTTTTCTGTCCCTTGCTGGCATCATCGTCGCCCCCCGTCGTCACTTCTCCGGATAGCACTTAGCTTCCGACTACCCCGCCCGGCTTGTCACCGCTCATCTCGGTCGTTCTTCGCTGCAATCTCGAAAGCTTGACGCCCCTCTCTCAAAAAGTACACTGGGCGGATTCCTAGCGCTCACCCGCAGCTGCGGTTGACAAGCTTTGGTAAGGAGTTTGCGCTGTCCAATCGATGACCCCTGTACTAAGAATATGACTTTAGCGCTCTGCTGCTGCAGGTTCCAGCAGACACAGCCAATCACACCCGGGCCCTCTCGACCTCGCCAGCGGTTGAGCTGCCGACGCTATCACGATCCCGCAACTCCCTCTTCTGGCCTTTTTGCCCACACCGGCCAAATTAGCCCCCCCAGATCTGAGGCCTCAGAACGCCTCCAAAACCCCCGCTGCTTGTCACGGCCAATATTGCGCCCGACATCTAAGCGCTCTCTTTGGCGAGAGATCACTGCGGATTGCGGGTGAGTTGCACGCCTTTTTTAAATTTTCGTCCCCCATTCAAAGTTCCCCCGGTTTCCCCTCTCGGTCGTTCAACCCCTGGCGCCGTGTCTCTGCCCCTCCCGAAGCCACCTTTTTGCCCGAGCGGGAGAGTAGCGGGGCCTTGCTGCATCGTGTCACAACCTCTCAGAGTCTCAGCACCCCGAAAGCCCCAAGCGTTGACGCGGTGCAAATCCGAGCCACGCTAAGGCACCGCCCAGCATCTCAGCACACTTCCACTGCCGCCCAGGGCCCTGTCAAATCGTCGCTTCTCGCTTGTCCAACGACAGCACCCTGGCCTCCCTCCCCAATTTGCCGCCGTTCCAAGCCCCGCTGACTGGTTGTGCTGTCGCCTTTTTTCCCCCTTCAAAGCTCACACGCCAGACCCTGTTCTCTTTTTATTTTCATTCTCGCGTCTTTTTTTGTTTCTCACACTTGCCTAGTTTCTGGCCTCGTCCACCAGTCCCTGTCGCCTCTGACCCTCGTTTTCCAGACCACCCCACCCGACCACCATCCCTGGCGGCCAGTGTGATAAACAAACAGCACCGGTTTGCTGTTAGCCCCCCCGGATATTGCGAGGCGCCAGACCCTAGGAGCTCCAGCCCGCTGCTCTGGAATCCCAAGACGAACCGGGATACACACCAGGGTCTTAATCCTACCACCGTGGGCAACACTCTAGGTGCCAGCTCCCTGCGTTGTTTCGAGAGAGGCGAAGGCCCCTCCATCTCGCTCACCTAGCTACGGCTTCGTCATAAAATAATTCGCCCACCCCTCCTGCACCTCTCCCGCATTCTTCCCTCCAACTTCCCCCACTGCCGGTCACCTGTCTGCCCTCTACCACCGCACCTCGCCGCAGTAAAAGAGATCCAACGACCTAGTCATTCGCTTGACTAGACCACTCTTGCGACTCGATTTACACAGGACAGACAACACCAACGCCATCATGTCTGTCAAGCCCACTCTGTCGCTGTCGACTCCCGTCACAGCCAACTTCCCCAAGCACGCACAGTATCCGCCGTCGGCTACGGACCTCAAGTCGGCTATCTCGCTGCCATCGGCCATTTCTGAGAGGACTCCCTTGTCAGCCATCTCGCGATCGTCTGCTTTCCGCGATCCTCTTAGGTCTGGCCTCCCTTCGGCTGGCCTGCCATCAGCTGGGCCCTACAGCGCCACGCTCCGGCTCGATGAGCTCCAAAAGACGCCCATTACGCCCCCTGTGGCCTACTTGGACTTTCTTAAGAGCATGTCTCTTGTCTCGCCCTGCCTCGCCTCGCCGCCCCAGACCGGCAGGAAGATACTAAACAGAACCAGTACTGCCAGCACCGAGAGCGCCAGCAGCAATGCCAGTGACGGCTCGACGAGTTCGGAGGAATCCGAGAAAGAAAAGGGCGAGCAGATCGAGAGTGCGCCCTCGACGGCGCGGTCAGAGCTCAGCTGCGAGTGCCCTCACAAGGAGTCGGAGAAGGAGTCCAAGGAAGAAGACAAGACCCCTGGCAGGTCAAAGAGCCCCAGACCTGCGCCTATCAACACAAAGATGCCACCAACGCCTCGCGCTAACGCTGCGTATCCCCTCTCAGCTCCGCCCGGAGGCGCCGATGTCTTTCCGAGTCTCAGACTTCCGGCATCACCGGCAGTTTCTAACTCGGGTATCTACTCTCCACGTTCCCCACTCAGCGCAACTTCAGTAAAGTCGCCCTTCGACTGGGATGCGGCTCTGAAGTCAAGACGCTTTGCCGAGACGCCGGGGTCCGCCTGCAAGCGCCCCGCGCAGTCAGATACGCCGAACCCCACCACCCCTACGCACACCAAGAGAGAGTCTAGGTCCAGCATACGGCATATCCGCGAGGTGGTGACGAGGACGGTTACCTACACACCACGCATGAACCCCGCTCCCAAGGGAAAGCGGAGAAAGCTTGACAATGAGACGGCGGTCAGCTCATGATGGGCTGCCACTTCCGAGATCTAAACGGTGCTGGATTTCACCACACGCACCGGTTGGCAATTGACCGACCGACATTCCTTTGTAATTTTTACTGCATCTCAACTACACCACACCACACAACATACCCACCACACACAGCATGGACGACATCCGGAGGGAAGCTCCAAAGACATGTGGAATGACGGGAAGGGAAGGAAAAAAGAACTGACGGGCAAGGCGGACCCCCTTACGCTATGGGACAGACATTTATGATGCAAGGGAATGGAGTTTTTCCGGCGTTGCTGGGCGGCGTCTACAATTTTTTTTTTTTTGGTTTCTTTTGTTTTTAACGATGTTTCACACAACTCCTAACGGATTGGATTGGGATCGATACCAGGACAGGGGCGCAGAAGATACGGAAATGGATTGGTCATGAGGGAATGGGTTGTTGAATGAAGCTATTCCCTCGTGTGTAAGGTACAAAGTTAACCCATTCATTGATCACGAGCACAAATGGGAAAACACAATATTCTCCATTACTTGAGTTGAGCATGTTTGTTTGTGATGCACTTTTTTGTTTGTGTGTTTTTGCTGGCTGTGCCATGGCCTAGGTGTGGGCCTTAGTTGGACGAATCGACTGGTGCACCGAGCTGTAAAAACGTGTAGAAACGCATCTGCGTCACTTGTTTCCTTGTGGTCTTGTGCTTGGATTGGACATGCACACGCGGGTCCGGGCTGCTGCGGCCTGTGTTTATTGACAGCGTTGGTCAAAAGCGACCCGACCCGACCTGGCCAAACTAACTTGGGTCTTTGCAAATGTCTCTGTTGGTGACGAGATGTGTGCTGCGTGACTTGTGACTTGCGCTGTGACTTGACGTGACGTGACGAGTGATGAGCGGGAAGGGGCTGCAACCACACTTGGTGCGGGAATCAGTACCAGTGATGGCCGTGGGGCACGGCGGTCTGGAGATCGGAGTCCAGACTGGGATGTGGAATTCTTTTCCTATCTGTACACTGTTGTAAAGGTTTGTCTGGTCTGGGTCGTGAAAGTCTAGCGTCCCCGCATCCGGTCAATCAGTGGACTAAAAATGTACGGATATCAGAGACCGGAAAGGGAAGCGGGAAATACAAATCTTCACAAGGACGGCCCAATGAGGGAATCCAAGACTGACCAGCCTGGGTCTTTACCAATGTCAAATCATCACTACCCTACTTGGAATCCATAGAATGTAGTGTAGATCAATCAAGTACACAACAATGAACAATGAACAATGCCTTTCACGAATGCAGGTATTCCCGATTCAGCAAGCAACACAACCACAACGCAACCCACACCTTCTCCAAGCCCTGGGAAAACCAAACTAGTGTACTCCGAATGTGATCTTCAAGATCTCGATAATCTACAACCAACCCCTTGCGGATTGTACTGCGCTGCACCACACTACACTTTCCCAGTCGCACGGCATTTCCTTGCACCTTCCATCATCAACCAGACCCCGAAGGCAATCATATCCTCCTGTTTTTATTTAAAATAGAAATAGCAACAGTTAACGAACCTGGGAAAACTGGCAGCTCGCAGGGTACAAAAGAGCAAACATGCAGGCTGTGATCACCATACCTTCATTCGCTCCCTCACCGCAACCAGAAAGAACCCCGGGGAGTGCAGCCCTCGACTACCACCACCACCACCAGCACGTTTTACTAGAGGACTGATCTGACCTGAGTAGAGCTGAACCGACCAGAGAAACCGAATGGGTATACGTAGTACAGCGGGCCTTTGAGTTTCTCTTCAGCGCCCAGCGTCCACCTCGACCATCCAGAGCCCTCCTGCCAGTCGAGTGCTATTCCGTCCAAAAAAGCATAGCGCAATCCCGCCCGCATGGCTCCGCGGTCTGGGCCCGCGAGGGGAGGGAAAATGTGACCAGGGGATGAAGCCCCGTGGTTGGTCACCCTCCAATTCTTGGCAGTTTTCATAGTGGTGGTTAAGCGCCCAGCGCTGGGGGCCTGTGTGGGAACAGAGTGACGAGATGCTGGGCGGGCAGGACGAACAAGGGTGTCGGATCTGCATCCCGCGACATGATTGGTTCGGGTAGTGGAGCAGGGGGAACGGGAGGCGGGATTTGGGGGCAGGCGAGAGGGTGTTGCTAAGCGCCGGGCTTTTGGGGACAGAACACATTGAACAGGAAAGAATGCGATGTGACACCCGAAAGGGCGAGGGGGGTTGGGCATTGGATCGATATTGTGATTCCCGACACTCTGACATACGGAAGAGGAGAAAGAAAAGGTTTAGTGCTGAAAGGGGCCTCTCCGCGGTGAGGGCATCGCTGTCCAACCAGAGGAGAAAACTGCGGGGTGGCCAAGGTGAGCTGAAAGAGGACAATCTTCAGTGTGCAACCTTTTTGCAGAAAAGGCCATCACCGTTGCAATGCGCAACCAGTCGGCAGCAGACCTGTGACCTCAATGTCCAGCAGAACCCGAAGTTGGTTCGAGTCTGCCTCGTCTCCCCCGCCGCGGTGTCCGTCGTCGGGGCCTGCATCTCTGCATCTGGGCATCTCGCATCGTATCGAAATTAAATTGACCACGATCATGTATTTTGCCCACTACCCATTTCGCAGCGCTTGCTTGGCAGTCCGGTAGACAGTTCCACGAGTCCAGTTCAGGCAGACGTTCCAACCCTGGCCAAACTTGAAACGGCAGCCCTCAGGGGTTGAGGTGATGCGCCGCAAATTCGATGTTTCCATCGAAGGTTTCGAAACAATGCCTTCTGCGATCCACGAAGCTATTTTTGGCTTCAAACCAATCTCCTGGAGCACCAACGCCGTCGGTTTCCCACGTGCGAGGTGCGGATGCGTGTTGGCGCGACCCTGGGAATTGAGCTTTCCCCGCCCCCAGAAGAATGTTTCCCGAGATTGAAACTCATTCAACTAGACATGCTTGCCTCACCTCGCAGCGACGGCCCGCAGCGAAGTGCGGGTGGAGTGGAGCAAGCACGCTGTGGGATAGCATCGGGGTTGCTATTTTCATCACCACATCGACAAGGCCGTCCGTCTGTCTCGTCTCGTCTGCTGCCCATCAGTTCAGCCAATCGTCTTGACTTCTTTCGCGACGGCGTTGCACAACGCAACTCGGATCCCCGCTCCCGTGAGGACGTGAATCCACAGTCTCTGTGTGTCGCTGAGCCGGTCGTTGGCGCTCTTGACCTCGGAGAACATGACCTCGCGCTTGTCTGCATCGTCGCTTCCAGCCGCCGTCGTCCTCCATAGCACAAGATCTGGGACCCCACCTCCTCGAGATTTGTAGTCTTGCGCCATCACCTTACAGACCGCCGCGAGCGCCGCACCGTCGAAGCAGCTTACAAGTTCCGCCAGGTCTTCAATATCAAAGTCCCAATTTAGTCCCACGACACATGTCCGCTGATCCCGTTCCCGCTCATACACCACCCTTAGCAGCCTCTCGGCCTCGCCGTTGGCAATATCCACGAGCCGGTGGCTAATTTCGCTCGCCCTCGCTGGGTAGAACGCGTCTGTGTGGAGATCGAGCGGACACGTCTGGAACGCCGTCTGGAAGACATTCGGGATATAGACGAACAGAATGTCGAAGAACAGGTAGGCGAACAATGTCCGTAGAATTCCGCCCTCGCTGTGATAGCCCTTCCAGCCTTGGGTGCGGTAGTACGAAAGGCACATCTCCTCCACGTTGACATGCAGCGGTGCCCCATCTTCGTCCGGCTCACCCAGCTCGTCGAGCCAGAGTGTCTTGGCACTTAGGCCGCGACCTGCCTTGCCTTTGGCGTCTGCGTCCTCCCGAACCAATTGGATGCCTTGGACCGTGTGCTCCTCAGGGCGACGAAGCTCGACATGGCCGAAATCGTGTTGTAGACGCCGCGGAATACGTAACCTCCTCTCGAGCTTGAGTAAGCGCTTCTGCAAGTCGTAGTGGTAAATCAAGTGGCAGTCCCGATCTTGGAGGGCTGACTCGCAGGTTGTCGCAGCGATGCGGTGCCAATGTTTCTTCTGTGTGTTGGGATCGGGTGATATAGGATTTACGTCAACCTCCCACATGTAGCGCTCTTCCAGAAGTGCCTTGCGTTGGTACCAAGACCCTCGCCGCCCAGGATGAAAGAGTCGCTGGCTTAGTAACTCGGTCAGAAGTTCGTGTTCGTCTCGGTACATATGCAGCCGACCAAGAACGTGGGCTGTCTTGTGGGCGATTCTTGTGTATGCGTGACCCGCGTTGAAGCGCCGGAGATAGCCGCCCTCCCTGAACTCGTAGACGTAATACTCTTTGTGCTGCTCTTCGCGGAGGAGTTCCCGCCACCGTTCTGAAATGGCCTCGAAAACTTCTACCACTTTGCGGAATCCCTCTTCCCCAGGTGGGCCGTTGAGCTCAAGAGCCTTGTCCACCTCAAACTCCATCCGCATCGACTTCTCGAACTCGAGAAGGTCTCGTCGAGACTTGAAGATGTCTGATGACCGGCACACTATGTAACTGGGAAAATTCCTGCGCGATATCTTGGCCAGAATAATGGTCGTGAGCGACTTCTCCGTCCATTCGGTGGACCTGTAGAAGACAAGATGGACACGCTCAAAGAGTTTGAAAATATTCTCTGACAGCCTGATCAACGGCCCGGTGGTAGCAAGGATCTTGGCGAGGAAATGAGTATTTCGATTCATGTCCTGTTTCTCCGGGTTGCCATCTCGCGACAAATTGTTCCTGGAGTCGTCTGATGCATCAGTGTTGGACCGTTTGAGTCCTAAAGACAACAGTCCAGTCTGGCGGGAGCTCATTCGACAGAAAGCCTTGAGTAACTCTGCTTTGTTCTTCCCCTGTACCTTGGCCTCTTTCGCGAGAATTTTTAGCTCATCTAGGCTGAGCAGGGACGCGGCTTCTTCAATCATCGTAATATATGACCCGGAATCATCGGCGAAGGTGAAGGAGTCACTGAGCTTCCAGCCCTGACTCTCGTCAACGGCCTCCGCTTCAGAAACCAAACCCACTTCCGGCAAATTCCGATTTTTAAGCAGATTCTTGATAGCAAGATCGATGTCGGAGACATCATTATAATAGCGCAATCGCTCGATACGGTGCCACGAGGCAGTCTTCCGCAGGAAAAGACGTACATATCTGCAATGTGTCAGTCTGTTTCGGCATTCTTCTTTGGGGGGACAAACAGGTACTGGGACTCATAGTTCAATCCTCTCCACTCTTCGAAAACACGCTTCTCCTTGTCATCGAACAAGTGGCTTTCTTCTTCCAGGACAGTTTCCAGCGCAAGGTTGAATGCGTCGACGTAGATGGAGCTCTTCCCACGGACCCAGTTGCGATTTTCTATTCTCGACCCCACACCGTCGGTATCCTGAAGATCTGACTCCGGAGTATGAGAAAGTTGAGACGCTCGCATGGTCTCGTATTCCTCAATGGCCTGCGTGTCAGTCGCGACGGCGGGCAAGGAGCTCTCAAAGGCGGTCTTGCCCCGCGGTAAAAGGGATTGGTCCTCGTCACTCAGATCGTCGGTGCCTTCTTGTGCATCTTTGGGCCGTTCGCCCAGAAGCGGGAGGACATCGTCTTCGCAATCCTGGTCGGTTGAGCCCTCTTCCTCGTCACTGTCTTTGACCTTTTTGACGCGGGAGTTCTTGACAGGCGGCCCCTCCCGCTTTTTGTTGATGCTCTTTGACTTGGAGACCAGCGGCGGCCGAGAAGTGGATGGTTTGGATCTCTGGACGAAGCGATCCATAATGTTGTTCAGCCCAGAATCTGGTCGAAGCCCGAGATGTTCAGGAAATCCGAAACAAAAGAAAGAGCTTCAATCCGGAAGCGACTCCAAAGCTATCGCAAAACCATTAAATAAAAGCATCGTGCAGATGCTTAACCACCCTGGTCAGGGTTGTTCTGGCCGATTTCAGGCAGAAAGCCAAGTCGCGACTGTCCCCCGAATTGACAGGGCAGAGCGCGACGCGGGCCCTCATTGCGCAGCAACTGCCCACCGCGCAATCCCGTGACCTCGCGGGAGGAATCACCAATCAAGGGCCCACTTTCTCTTTGCGCACCTCTCCAGCAAGCTTGGCTCTAAAGCTTCAGGTTTCAGCACCACATCTACCCAAGCTCTCTCCCCGGCACCACGTCTCAGCTGTGACTAGCCAGCCAATTGCGCGACCGCACCCTGCTCAATTGATCATGTCGGACCAGGTCCCTCCCCCTCAAGCCACCGAGGCCGGCCTCGCGGCCGCGAACCTCCCCGATGGACCTCACCCCGCAACGCCGCACCTCGAAGTCCCCGCGGGCGGAAGCGGTATTCCCATTGACCCTGCCCTGGAAGGAGCGAGCGCCCCCGAGGCCGCTGCTGCTGCTGCACCTGCAGCGGAGATGACAGTGATCACCACCAGCAATGATGTGACCATGACTGACGCAGCGGTATGTTATTTTTCTCTTTCTCCACTCGGTCCAGTCCTTCCTTCGCTCCTCAGTCATTCGTATTTCTATGCATCCCAGATCAATACAAAATTCTTGTCCGACTAAGCTAACCACCCACGAACAGCCCATCCCTCCACCCCATCCAGCCGTCCCTGCTCAAGCCCAATCGCAAAGCAACGCTCCGTCTCCAATCCCCGCGCGTGTCAGCACCCCCGTGCGCAACGGAGCCAATTCAGTAGCCAACGGCGAAGGTGGCGAGCGCTCCCGCGCAGCCTCGGCGCATCCTGACTCGGCCTTCACGATGCCGACCGAGGCGCCTGTCCATGGAGCACCAGTGAGACAGTACCTGAATACCAAAGTTACGGGAGTGTTGCTGGAGGGCATGAAGATCATAGCCAAGGATCAGTGAGTTCTCAGGTGACAAATGGTGGTTTTGACTTGGTGGAGCTGACAAGAGTTGATAGGCCCACGGATCCCCTGCGTGTGCTGGGAGAGTATTTAATCATGAGATCGAAGGAGCTTGAGAACCTGGCTTGAGAGACGACGATGGGACGGGCATGTAACAGTACGGAACGGAACATCATGGATTAATGGGTGGGGACATTCTGATTTTATTGGTTGCATGGAGTTTTGGACGGGCAAAAAAGTCTAGCCGAGATACCAATTGCATTTTTCAATTTCCCCCGTCGTCACATCATCTGCTTCCTAATGAACTCGTCGTTTTCAGTCCAAATACTGTGCGCATTGGAGTAAATCTAGAATGCAAGTTTCCTTTCCATTCCCCAACTCCCACGACCGGGCTTGATACCTGCGGCCATGCTGCAAAGAACCAGAATCCGATAAGTCATGACCGCTCCGACGCGGTGTCACCTTTCTCGACAGCCCTCACGCTTAAGCAACGATGGTGCTGGCAGTGGAGCTCTCGTACTTCCAGGTAGGGGGAAGGACGCCGACGGACTTGTAGTAGCGAGCCAGACGGTGGATACGCGACTCGATCAGGATGAGGCGGAACTTGGAGTCTTTGTCCTTGCGGTTACGCTCCAGGTGCTTGCGGACGGAGACAGCCTAGGAGGAAGTATTAGTGTATCAAACTTCAACAATCAAGACAGCCAAGGCTCTTACCTTCTTGATCAGGCAGAACAGATCCTCAGGGAGGGTCGGTGCAAGGCCTGATTCATCACTCTGTCAGCCATTTGACCAAGCAGAGGCATTGAGGTTGTTCCCATCTCCTTCTCCCAATCCCATCCATCATGTGGAGAGAGGTATTGGAGAGGGGCTCACGTCAACGGTGATGCCCCAGAGATATTCATTGTTCCTTCTCTTGTGATCCTTCTTTTTTCTCTCGAATGTGCTCAAGACATACCATTACTCTTCAGGATACGGAGAATGCGGTTGCCTACCGAGTTCCCAGTTAGCTTTCCTTATGTCCTTGTCCCACCTCTCTCCAAAATTCGCAGAACATACCAGTGACAACCCGGACCTGGGCAACACCGTGGGAGTCACGGAGGACAACACCAATCTGGGAAGGGGTGGCGCCCTTCTTCGCGAGCTTGCAGATCTGGTCAACGACCTGCTCGGGGGTGGTCTTGAGCCACGAAGGCGGGTTGCGCGAGTAGGGGATGGCGGAGCTGGAAATGCCCTTTCCCTTGGAGTGAAGACGACCCATTGTGAAAGAGGTTTTTGTTTTTGTCGGCGGGGGGGAACGGGTTGTCGGAAGGGCGCGCCGTGCGTTGGGTGGGAGAGATGGTCGTCGAGATGTTTTGCGCCTGCGAAGATTTAAGGCGGGACGCAGATTATTCGATTGTGTGGGTGGAAAAATTGCTGCTTGGGTTAGGGTCGCGTTGTGATTGGATTTACGGCTCAATGTGGAGCTTAGTCACGTGCTTGTGGGTGTGATCTTCGATAACAAAACTCAAGCTGGATTTTAGCTCCTTTTTTTCCCCTTCCACGCAACAACCTCCCTCAATCTTTGCCAACTTGCCGGCTAGCATTCCTTTGAGGCGTATCATGGGGGCATGATTACTTGATGTTTCCAACTGCCCTCCGGAGATGTTCGGTTTTCTCGGTGTTTCATTGAAAGCCGCTAAAGAGAATCCAACCAGAGTCGCATGTAGCGCATTCGCAACACTCTCATCTACCCAGGACGCTCCCCATATCTAGGACTTCTAGCACGCCACATCAACTAACATCCACCATGTTCCCAGCTTTTTACATTTGGTAAGCTCTTCAACTTTGTACCTCCTCCCGCCCTCTTCAATGATGACCAACAACATTTATTTTATTCTGGTACCTCTTATGTTAGGGTTCCTCGGAACCCAATGAATGAACTTGACTTCTGACTATTTGGGCCCGTTTACACCTCTGTTGCCATACGTCAAAGGGGATCTGTGCTAACAGCATCGCAGATATTACCAGACTTGATTCTCCAGATTGAATTGGTGACCTTAGGACACGAATGTGTGACCTTTGGCATATTAGTATCTGTCGACTGGGTGGCAAGTGGCAGTTTCAAATGACACACAAGATTCAGTACCAGATAGAGTAAATTGATACCGGAGACCCTGACGAGACCTTCTTGAGACCCTGAGCTTGAAGTACTAGAAAAATGCCACATACGTGACAAGACTGCGTTTTGACCTGTTTTCCGTTGCCCACTCAACATGTGTGGCATCATCCTAGAAATAATTGTACACGGCAGAAACATTTCTTTCCTCCCGATTGATTCTGGCTTGCCCTTTTAGGCTAGATGTTCTCTTACCAAGCGCTCACGTCAAAATTCTCCTGTTGCAGTATTAGTTTGAGTCCGTCTTTACGAGCTGCGATGTAGCTGGACTCACCTCTGAGAAATACGTTGTTACCACAGTGCGGTCGGAGAATTTCCGCCCGGCCAAGGCCTTGAGAGCCTTGGTTGCCGACTCAGGGGTGTCAAACTTGATGTAAATCTTACCAACACCTGCAGATTGCCTACTGCCGCCCACTGGCCGAGGGATCTTGAGGGAGATGATCTTGCCAAACTTCCCGCATTCAGCCTCGATATCCTCACGAATTTCTAGGGCATACAAGTCAGCGTGAATGCAGAGAGGGATCATTACACAGGTTCTTACCCTCGTAATCATCGTTGTCCATCAACTCTTCTGGCGTAACCATGTTGAGGAGCTGAAGGACGCGGCTGACGTCGCCGTCAATGGCGGTTGTGCCGGCGAGCATGGACATGGCATTGACGCCCATTTCACCAGCGACTTGGGTGATCCCTATGCTTGCTTTTTGAACTCTGAGGCAGTGGTCTCCGAGCATCATTTTGTCGAGACCTTGGATCGCCACCGGCGTTACTGAGGGGTCAACATATTCAAGGAACGCAATACCCTTCATAGAGTCAGCAAATTCGATCGTACAAGTAAGAGATGGACATGATACAACATACCCTCGACTCGTCTGTGCTCTTGTCTTTGACCAAAACAAACGACTTCAGCTTGCCAAAGCTGACGAGAAGCTCCATGACCTGGTCTTCTGTGAGATTGGATGGAATGCTAGTGACGCTGATCTTGTTCGGGCTATCAATAACAACGCTCGAAGGAACATCAGAATCAGGATCATAGTTTGGATCTTCGACAACCGCGGGAACAATGTAGTCCTTAGGTCGGCGGATGTGTAGGCCTCGCGGGCCTGCTCCGTTGCCGTTGCCGTTGTGAATGTCATCGGCATCCATCATTACGCCGTCAAGCGCAAGCGCAACAGTAGCATCGGCACTGCTCTTGAACTCGACCATAGCAAACGTGTTTTCGGGCGAGACCTGGGCGGCTAGGCAGGGATCCGAGATGTCGATGACGTTCAGACCGTTGAGTTGCAGGTTGAAGAACTGCACCAGACTATCCTCCGTGACAGAAGATGGCAGGTTTGTGACAACCAGCCGTTTACTCTGGCGAGAGTTGGCTGGCTTGAGGGCAGCATTACTGACAGCACCACCTGGTTGGTTCATCATGGCTTGAAGCTTGGTTGGGTCCATAGTCTGTTGTCGCGGCGCGCCTGGAAGCGGGAACATGCCTGACAGCTTCGCCTGCTCAGCGGTTACATTGTCATATCCGAGAGGCTTTATGTCCCATTGTGTTAGACGCCGTCTCCGATCGAGAACTGGAACAACATCGGTCAGATCTGGCGTGGGTTCCCGCTTCTTGGGAGGAGGTGACGCGCTGCGCCGGCGTTCCCTCTCTTGCTCTCGATCGCGCCCACCGGCTCTCGCCCGACGGTCGTCCAAGTCGCCGCGGTCGCCTCTGTCCCGACGTCTGCCACCATCATCGTCGTCTCGTCTTCCCGAAGCTCGACCTGCGCCCCGATCGCGATCCCATTCCCGATCGCGTTCGGGGCCCCGGCGGTCACGGCCCGAGTAGCGATCTTCACGCTCACGGTCTCTATGACTGCGACTGGATGAATAGGCATCGACGTCGCCGTCTTCGCGGCGCGATCTGTTTCGGTATTCGGGAGAGCGGGATCGTCTGCGGCCACTGCCTCGATCACCCCGGTCGCGATCGCCTCGTTCACGTCGATCGTCTCGGTCGCGTCTTGATGACTACGGCACAGTTAGTTTAAATGCGCAAGAGCATCAACGTGGGGGGGAAGAAACAACGTACCGAATATTCGCCTCGCGACGAGCCATGTCTGCCGCCGTCTGCATTCTGCAAGTTAGATCCGTCCGAAAATCACAAAGGAAGCGGGACCAACCTCGCGAGGAGTAATTATCCCCGTTCATGGTGACTGTTGTCGGCAACGGTCAAGATTATGATGTGGAATATTGGATGCGGAGGAGCTTAGAGTTCGGTCGAGTGACGGTTCAGCAATTGCCTAGAAATGCCTGGTCGCGAGGCTGGAACTTTTTTGGTGGTTCCCCTGGGTTGCTTTTGCCTGCCGATCTAGCCAACTATGGACTAGCGCCGATTGCCTCAACCACCAGCATCTACCGAGTCCAGCGCAACGACCCAGCTGATGAGTGGCAACGGTTGATGAGAAGTCGATGCTGTTGAGCTCGGAGTTGGAATTTGTGATAAACCTTACTTTAGCTAGCCGTTTCCTCCTTTTTACAAAACCGCGGTCCTAAAACTCATCTTGTAAAAACCTCTCTGTTATGAGGCTGCCAAACGTGAGCGACTGGAGAACGCTCCCCCTGAGTCTCACTGAGCTCTGCATCGACACAACACTGCGCTGCGGACAGTCTTTTCGATGGCGAAAGTTGAAGGACGAATGGTTTGTCTTCCCGATATTATAAACTCACTCACCGTCCATCGGAGTTTTTTTCTTTTTTTCTGACAGCGGCCAATTATCTGGCTAGGCACTGTGTTCTCCAAGGCCGACTGCTCTCACTGAAGCAGGATCCCACCCATCTCCACTACCAGGTGACCTGGCCCAACAATAACGACAGCAGCATCAGAGATACATCATCTCAAGATGACACTGTCTCCCTTCTGCACAACTACTTTGCCCTATCCCACTCACTCTCATCTCTGTACGAAAAATGGACGGCCTCGGACGCCAACTTCGCACGGCGTGCCCCAGCCTTCACGGGGATCCGCATTCTCAACCAAGACGCCTGGGAAACCCTCGTAGCATTCATCTGCTCCAGCAACAACAATATCTCCCGTATCAGCCAGATGGTACACAAGCTTTGCATCTACTACGGGCCCTATATCACCAGTATCGACGGCGAGGCCTTCCACGACTTCCCCCGTCCCGACGCCCTGAGTGGCGCCAGTGTAGAATCCCATCTGCGCGAACTGGGCTTCGGCTACCGCGCAAAGTACATTGCCGAGACTGCCCGAATCGTGACAGCGGAAAGACCTCTAGACTGGCTACTCCGGCTGCGGAACCCCGTGATTCCCGCCCTAGATGCCGCCGAGCGCAATTTTGATGACAACGGTAAAACCCCAACCTACAAAGAAGCGCACGAAGCTCTCCTAGGGCTATCCGGCGTCGGCCCTAAAGTCGCCGACTGCGTCTGCCTCATGGGCCTCGGCTGGGGCGAGGCCGTCCCCGTCGACACGCACGTCTGGCAGATTGCGCAGCGCGACTACAATTTCGGCAAAAACAGCGGTGGTGCAGGCAAAACCAAATCATTTTCCAAGGCCATGTATGATGCGGTTGGGGACCATTTCCGGAAAATCTGGGGTCCCCAGGCAGGGTGGGCACAGAGCGTGCTGTTTACTGCGAATCTCAAGTCCTTTGCGGAACAGGCCACGAGGGCCAGGAATGCTGTTGTTGCTACTGCTGTGGAGGGCGGGGAAGCCCCAGTAAAGGCTGAGATGGAACAGCCAGCGATAGTTGTGGTCCCTAACGGGCGCTCGAAGAAACGAAAAGTTGAGGCGGAGGTGCTGGTTTCGAAAGTTGAGGCAGAAACGGCGTCCGGACGCAGGACTAATCGGCGTGCTTCGGTCAAAATCAATGATGAAATCTATGAGGAGTCGACAAAACAGACGAAGGGGCTGAAGGAAGAGTCGGCAGCCTCGCTTTCCGGTGTAGTGTCTGAAGGCGCGGACGCAGTGCGGAGGAGTAAACGTAGGAGGACGCGGGTGTGAGGCGCCGCTACGGCAGAAGCAAGCACCGTTTTATTCACTCCGTAGTCTGTTGGGTGTTCTGCCTCAATGTCACTATTCCTGCAAGCCTCACGCAGTTATCTCTCAGATCTCTCAGGGTTGGGCCGCCGAAATGCAATACATTCGATCATGCCATGTAATTTGCTTTCTGTGCCGCCAGTTACCTGCTTAGTAACCCTACTTTCCACTCTCGCAATCCGCGTTCCTTCTCTGGCAATAAAAGATTACTCTCATCAAGATGCTGGATGACCTTGCCGATGGCATCGGCTGGAAGGTTTATTTCCTGCGCATCGCAGTTCATCCCCTCAAGCATACGATCTGCTTGCTCTTGACTGGTGAGTTGATACAGGAGTTTGATAGCCGGCGTAGACTGGGCCGTGGCACTCGACGAATAGACTATGCCGCTGTTGAGCACCCAGATGTAAATAGCCTTGGATTTGCCTTCCTGCGCATCGCCTATTGGGGTTATAAGTGACTTTGACGAGCCTGTCCGCGCAATTGTGGACGTTAATGTGGCTGCTAGACATTCCGGAATCCCAGGCAGCGCATTCGACACTGATTTAGATGACACCTGCCATTTGAGCAGCGTAACGGCCGCAGTTCTAAAGTTGAAGTAACCAAGTTGGGCATGACATGAGGAACAGAATATGTTCAGACTCCTGGACTGTGTTTCCATCAAGTCATTTCTATTTGGCGACCCTTGGGCGAAACCGGACAGAGAAAACTGATGCTAGTGTCAGCGACTGACTGACATAGCTGCGAGCAAAATCGTACGAAAGCATGTTCCTCTGCTAATCCCAGAACATTCTGGACTCCCAAATGATCTGGTGAAAGATGGAGGGTCCGTCATCCACGCAAAAGAACAAACCCACACCTCGGCAGGGTTCGCTGACAATCGCGATGGCCCATCAGGGAAATGACAGGACTCGATGTTGGGCATTTGTATCGGTAACCACGCCATTGAAAGGCCTCAGCCGACCCGGCTACCTTCTTGATGCCCCTACAAGGGACATGTAGAAAACGCAAGGACTGGAAAAGGAGACGTTGACGTTGCTGTCAACTTACCGTGATGCCATCGCAGTCTGCCTCGGCGAAGAGGAGGGTTGTGAGATCAACAAAGCCAACACCCTTCTGTGCCGAGATGGTTGAAGACGCTCCATAACCTCTTGACGCCAGACTGGCTTCATCCGCTTTCGCATTATTATGTGCGTGAGAGTGGTTATGACCAACGTCTGGTTTATGGCAATGCCAAAATTCCATCATCTCGGCCCAATTTTCGCTCGGGAGGTCTTTCCAAACCACAGAGTCAGGCTTGACAACAGAAACCCCACATTGTCTACAGCTAACCCCAGAGGCTGCTTCGAGATCAGTAGCCGACCATAGAGTCATGCCCTGTTGAAGGGTGGGATTTCGCGAGAGGTAGTCCGCATCGACTGGCAATCGTAGCGACAGGGCCGTTGCACCTGGCTTTTGAATCGGCAGCATCGAAGGGGCGATTGCTGCCTTGGTGGGGAGCTTCAAGTGACGGGTTTGACCACGGTGGGAAAGCGCAAAGTCGAAGCCATCGGCGGCAATCATTGCGTGGGTGGATTCATCGCCTGGCGTGGGGAGGGTCGCTGCCAGCGAAATCTGGCGAATGTTAGACAACAGTTCGGCGTACACTGCAATATCCGCCGCCATGGCTCCCAAGAGTACTAGAAAGATCGTGGCCCTTTGGCTACGCGTTCCATCTTTGTTGCTGAGGAACCTTGGGATTGGCAGTGGATGGGGCGGAGCATTAATGCGCTTACCTAAGGCTGTAGCTTATCTGAACGCCACCCAGAGCTGCCCAGCCTAGGCGCTGCAGCCTTGTCGCGCTGCACGTCTCGCCTGAGCCGTGTCAAAATTTCCATCGCATCCAATCTCAGCCTCCAACGCTCCATCGACAGTTATTCTGCGCAACTCACGACATCACGCCTCCCGCATCGAATCGACACGAATGAGATACCCTACTGTCATGAGCGCTGTGCTACCCGGCCTTGACCATGTCGGACGCGGAATTTGAGCAGATCAGGCGGCTGCAGGCGGAGCGCAACGCCGCAGCCGATGCGAAAAAGGGTTCTCGGACCTTCGATCCCGCCAACCAGCGTGCTGACTCTTCCACCAAGGCCAAGCTTGGTGAAGTCTGGGACACGGAACTCTACGAGCGCGATTCCACCGACAAATTTGCCGGCTACCACACCACTCTTCCCGGCGCCGATGGCGACGAAGACGATGAAATGGAGGACGCCAACTCCGGCCGCCGCCTGGTCGGCCAATACACAGCAACGCGTGCCCAGATCGACGAGTTTGCACGCGGCAGCGGTGTTGAGGAGGAGGATATACTGGCCGGAAGGGGAGAGCGCGGCAATCGTATTACGGACCGCGAGACCGACTACCAGAAACGCCGTTTCGATCGCGTCCTGACTCCCACGCGCACCGACCCATTCGCTGCGAACCGCCAGGCCGGCGTAGACGAAGGTGAGAGCTACCGCGACATCATGAAGCGGCGCGAGCTTGAGAGGGAGGAAGAACGAGTGCGCCGAGCCATCGAACAAAAAGTGATGGACGGCCCGATCGAGGAACATCAACCCACGCTCATCGACGCCGCCGACAAGGAGAACCAGGACGCAGGCTCGACAGAAGTAGCCGCTGCAGGTCGAAAGCGCAAGAAGAGGTGGGATGTAGCCTCGACAGGCGAGGCAGCAGCACCAACAGTGGAAGAGTCGAAAAAGAGGTCAAGGTGGGATCAAGCTCCCGCCGTTCCGACGCTGGGAGGAGGCGACGCGAAAAAGAAATCGTCGAGATGGGATCAGGCTCCCTCCGCGACACCTATTGGCAACCTTGGCCTTGCCACCCCTATGCACCCGTCTCAAACCCCAGTGCTGCCCTCTGGATTCGGCACAGATGCTGGTCGATATATGCCCATCAGCGACGAGGAGCTCGACGCGATGCTTCCCGGCCCCGATGAGGGTTACAAGATTCTCGACCCACCTCCAGGATATGCCCCAGTTAGGGCACCAGCGCACAAACTGATGACGGCACCGACGCCAGCTACTGGTTTCATGATGCAAGACCCTGACAGTGTCCGCCTCAGCGGCCAACAAATGCCAAAGGAAATCCCGGGTGTTGGAGATCTCCAATTCTTCAAGCCTGAGGACATGGCCTACTTTGGCAAACTCACTGACGGCTCCGACGAAGACAGCCTTAGCGTGGAGGAATTGAAGGAGAGAAAGATCATGCGGCTCCTCCTGAAGGTCAAGAACGGTACTCCTCCCATGAGGAAGACTGCGCTCAGACAGCTCACAGATAATGCTCGAAACTTTGGCGCCGGGCCGCTATTCAACCAGATCCTGCCACTCCTCATGGAGAAGACGCTGGAGGACCAGGAGCGCCATTTGCTCGTCAAGGTCATCGACCGCATCCTGTACAAGCTTGATGACATGGTCCGTCCCTATGTCCACAAGATCTTGGTTGTTATCGAACCGCTCTTGATCGATCAGGACTACTACGCTCGAGTCGAAGGTCGTGAAATTATCTCTAATCTCAGCAAGGCAGCGGGCCTGGCTACCATGATTAGCGTTATGAGACCAGATATCGACCACGTCGACGAATACGTGAGAAATACCACTGCCAGAGCATTTGCCGTTGTTGCTTCGGCGCTTGGCATTCCCGCCCTCCTCCCCTTCCTCCAAGCCGTGTGCCGAAGCAAAAAGTCATGGCAAGCTCGCCACACGGGTGTCAAGATTGTGCAGCAGATTCCTATTCTCATGGGGTGTGCCGTTCTGCCACATCTAAAACGCCTCGTTGATTGCATCGGACCCAATCTGAATGACGAACAGACCAAGGTGCGTACCGTCACGAGTCTTGCCATCGCAGCATTGGCGGAAGCATCAAATCCATATGGTATCGAAAGCTTTGATGATATATTGAACCCTCTCTGGACCGGTGCCCGGAAACAGCGAGGCAAGGGCCTAGCCGGTTTCCTCAAGGCCGTCGGCTATATCATCCCCTTGATGGATGAGGACTATGCCAACTATTATACGAGTCAGATCATGGAGATTCTCCTGCGTGAATTCTCTTCACCTGACGAAGAAATGAAGAAGGTTGTGCTAAAGGTCATCTCGCAATGCGCAGCTACTGACGGTGTGACGGCTGGCTACCTCAAGGAGCATGTCCTGGATGAATTCTTCAAGAGCTTCTGGGTCCGCCGCATGGCGCTCGACAAGCGCAACTACCGTCAGGTGGTAGAGACGACGGTTGATATTGGTCAGAAAGTTGGCGTTAGCGAGATTCTGGAGAGGATCGTAGGCAACCTCAAAGACGAGAGCGAGGCGTACCGCAAGATGACTGTAGAGACAGTTGAGAAGATCGTGGCTTCCCTTGGTGCCGCCGATATTGGCGAGCGACTTGAGGAACGGCTGATCGACGGAATCTTGCATTCATTCCAAGAGCAGAGCGTCGAGGACATTGTCATGCTCAACGGATTTGGGTCCGTGGTGAACGCACTTGGCACTCGCTGCAAGCCCTACCTTCCCCAGATTGTCAGCACCATTCTCTGGCGCCTCAACAACAAGTCGGCAACCGTGCGACAACAGGCAGCTGATCTAGTCTCACGGATTGCCATGGTCATGAAGCAGTGTGGCGAAGATGCCCTGATGGGAAAGCTCGGCATCGTCCTTTACGAATACCTCGGCGAAGAGTACCCAGAGGTGCTAGGCTCCATTCTGGGGGCCCTCCGCTCCATTGTCACGGTGGTAGGCATCAGTCAAATGCAGCCGCCGATTAAAGACCTCCTTCCCAGACTCACTCCAATCCTCCGCAACCGGCACGAAAAGGTGCAGGAAAACACAATCGACCTCGTCGGCCGTATTGCAGATCGAGGCCCTGAGAGTGTGAATGCCCGCGAGTGGATGAGGATCTGCTTCGAACTGCTCGATATGCTCAAGGCTCACAAGAAGGGCATTCGTCGAGCTGCCAACAACACGTTTGGCTTCATTGCAAAGGCTATCGGACCGCAGGATGTTCTTGCTACACTTCTAAACAACTTGAGGGTGCAGGAACGGCAGTCTCGTGTCAACACTGCCGTTGCCATTGGTATCGTCGCCGAGACTTGCGCGCCTTTCACAGTTCTGCCAGCATTGATGAACGAGTATCGTGTACCGGAACTTAACGTCCAGAATGGTGTGCTCAAGTCGCTATCTTTCCTATTTGAGTACATTGGCGAGATGGCAAAGGATTATGTCTACGCGGTCACGCCACTACTGGAGGATGCGCTCATCGACCGTGATCAGGTACATCGGCAAACTGCAGCCAGCGTCGTCAAGCACATTGCTTTGGGTGTTGTAGGTCTAGGTTGTGAGGACGCCATGGTCCACCTGCTCAACCTTCTCTACCCTAACCTGTTCGAGACCAGCCCCCATGTTATCGACCGGATTGTTGAGGCTATTGAGGCTATTCGCATGGCAGTTGGACCCGGGCTAGTGCTCAATTACGTCTGGGCTGGGCTGTTCCACCCTGCACGGAAGGTGAGGACACCATACTGGAGGCTGTACAATGATGCCTACGTGCAAGGGGCGGATTCTATGGTGCCGTACTACCCCAACTTGATCGAGGATGGAATTGATAGATCGGAGCTGGCAATTGTACTCTGAGGTTTGGTTAACAGTGGCGGTGGTATGGCGGCTGAGCGGATGGAAGTGGTATTCAACGAGGAGGGGTTTTTTTTTTTTGCTAGGGAAGGGGAAAAGCAAAACAAATCCATCACGGGATAGGTCTGAGTTAGTCTGGCGTCAGAAGCATGTGTAATGTATAAAATTGACCAACGTTTGCATAATTCAGGAGTTGGGGCTGGACGTGCCTTCGTGCCTTCTGGAGTGATCAGAAGGGGGGGTAAACAAACAAACCTCCTACGTCTCGAACTCGTTTCCATCGGCAAATCAACCTTACATCCCACCTGACATACAGCAACCACGTGTGGAGGCAATAGAGATATCACAACATGGGACAGGCCGACGGAAATCGATCACTACCTTACCTACCAATTTCTCGTACTGCCCGTGTACGCAGGCAGCAAGTAACACACATTGGGAATGCTAATTCTATGAAAGAAGCTGGGCTCAACATCACACGCACAGCTTGCCTGTCCAACATATCGGGAGTTATTAGAAGAGCACTTGAACACGAATGACACCAAACTGGCCTCATGACATCCAGTCCTGGCCAAGCTGGATTCTATACATTTGTGTACGGAGCTCCCAATCTACACGTACTCTCTGATAGCACGAGAGGGGAACTATTGTGTTCAGAACTGACCGAGAAAGAACTAAATCACGTCACGTACCAATCCACTGTGTACAGACCCTCCTGGCCTCCTGGCCTCCTGGCCTCCTGACATCGTGACATCGTGACATCGTGACCGAGAATTGATTGCCTTGCTGTGCACGAACCCTCTGACCGCCCTCCTTGATCAAAACTAGGTACCTATTGTACTCGTAATACATATTGCACATGCCCCGTCGTGTCGCGTCGCACATTGGGCTCGCGCATCAATCATAGGGCATCCACGCAGCTATTGATCTCTGTCTTTGGGTTTTTTTTCTTTCTACGAACAAGGCTTCGTGCTACCTTACATACCATACCACCACCCAGTAGGTACCTACTAGATACGTATTGATCTTGTAGTACTACATGGATACATGTATCAAACATGCCGTGCGGCAAACGGTGGACACAAACGCAAATGCAACGGATACCTGCACGGCGCCAGTCGACTGGCTATTTTCCGAGATGGAAAAGCCAAAAAAAAAGACAATATGCATGATACACGGTAAACGGCATGAGGCGTAAGCAGGAGACAACGTAGAGCAAAGCAGTCCGGGAATGCCGGCGTGGTAACTTTTATGGGATCGCATCAATGCGTGGCGTGTTGCGGTCTGGTAGAATATGCTGTGGTGTGGGTGTTGTATGTGTGGTGTGGTAATGGGTTGCGGCATGGACGCGGTGAGATGGGGTTTTGATATCTTGACCCGAGGTGTGCATCTTTTTTTCACCTTTTTGTTTTGTTTCTCGGGGCTTTTTTCCTTTCTTCCTTTTTTTTTAATATTAAAAATTTTTTTTTTAATCATAAGCTCCTGAGACAGTTCTACGTGGTGGAGGATCGCAACAATTCGGTGATCAAAGCATCAACGCAAGTGAGGCACATCGCAAGAACAAGAACTCCAAGAGTCAATTGCTTGAGTAGGTAGGGAGGTTCGCCCGCTCAGTCTGACAGCGACATCGGACGCATCGCCGTCTCGGCATGGCGTGTTTCCTTCCAAGGAACAGCGCGGTCAGCAGAGACGCGTTGCACCGCTCTTCACCGGGGCTGTTGAGTGCACCCTCGGAGGCTTGGCCGCCGTATCCGCAGAGGACCACGGGATTGTGTGTGGTTCCCGGTACCGGCACCGATGAGGCGTCCGCATTTTTCCGTAGCTCAAAACGGTCCGTTTAGTTCCGCACCGGACAGGACCCTCAGCCCTTTGGCCCGCCACAATAACTATCTGGGGGATAATGGATAGGGTGCGTGGGGTATTCGAGAATAGAATACTTCGTAGCTCCCTTGTGTCACGGCCTCGTCACGGTGGCGAATCTGGATATGGAAGCTGAGAAGAACCTGAGGAAAAAACCGGACAGTCTCAATGCAATGCGGCTGCGAGTTGACGTCGAAAAAGGGGGCTGGTACGTGGGTGCAACCAATCCAAAGGATGCCGGCTTCTGTTCTTCGAGAAGCAATGGTGTGAGCTTCCAGGCAGCATCATGTTAGATTCACCCCGTTACGTGTGCCGCTGCAGCACTGCATCCGCCACCGCCTGAAGGAAAAGGCATAGGCCGAATAAAAAATGCCAAATAAAAAAAGAAAAACAATAAACAACAATAAAACACGGGGTCCAAAAAGTAGGAAAGGTGCATATTGCATTGTGCCGAGGGCTGCTGAACCGGAGAGCATTGACATTACGCAAACAATCTTCCCGCAGCATACTGGCCTCTCACGAGGAGACAAGACGGGACATGTCTAGGGCGGACCTGACTTGTCTCGCCTGTCTCTGCGTATACCACATTAATAGTAGCATCAACGGAAACCAGGATTGGTGTAGGAAAATAGATCACGAGGCTGCAACTCGCCCCGGAAAGCAGCGGAGGCAAGCCCTGGAATTAAGCAGAAATTGGTGTTCTGCGTTGCGTTGTTGCTGATAAGGGTCCTCCGGAAGTGATCATCCATGGCAATTTGAGACATGGGATTCTTCGAAATGCGGTTTTTGCGGCCTGAACAAGACCTCAGCTGGCTCCGAATGTGCACGCCCCCTGAATGTAGGAAGGGCTCGGGGTGGCGACTTCCATCTGGGGCCTGTCCAATCCCAATTCCGACTTGGAGCGAGTGAGCCAGCGTTCAACTTGGCTGAAGCCCTGCATCTGCAACCTAACGGACGGGCCTCTACCGCACCGGCAGGCATCAGGCCAGGAGTAATTCCCTGCAAATGAGCTCATAGTTCGTTTCATGTCTTCACCAGCTCCATGGGTCACTGTGGATTCTTGGTACAGTTGGGTCGTGAAGAGCGTTCCCAAGCGAGAGAATGAGAACAGAAGTGGATGGTCAAAAGGGGGGTTCAATTAATCGATAAAATCCGCGAGAGTGGGGTGTCCAACCGTTGTACCAGGTACATTCCACCGTCAGCAGAAGTCAGTTCCGTTTGTGCAGGGGTATCCAGACCAACAAGAACGCGAGGCGAGCAGCCCCCTCCCGCCCTGAGCGCCTTCCCCTTTTGCTTGCACACCCGCATCGCATGAACCAATCGTGAGGTCTGCTGACAATTCGTACAACTCTTTTTTTCAGCTCTCGAAAACAATAATCAGATTGGATTATCTCTTCACTGGCGCCTAGAGAGAATCCTTGGGATCCAATCCAGCTTCAATTGCTCCCCAGTGCTTCCGTTTTTTGTGGTTGCAGCCTGTGCTGGGCCGACCCCACCCATGACGGGATTGACAGGGGTGAGCGGGTCGGAAGCGGGGGTGCCGCCGAAGCCGTGACGTCACAATGCAGCAATACTAAATCGACGGCTTGTGGATTACTTGCAACCTCCCACCGATTGATAAGACATTTAGAAAGAAAGACAGACTCCAGCAGCCAACAGAGACACCTTGAGACGCCTCATCGTGTCTCTTGTTGTATCGATAAAGCCTCACTTCTGCCTCCGCCTTCTTGTGTGCATGTACTGCCACTGTGGTTGGCCAGTGGTGATGGAGGTCGGCGAACAGTTGCATCCTCCTCCCTGGGTGACGTGACCAGGTTGTCCATAGTGCATTGGATGCGCAAACCTGTGGTGCCGAACTTTCCCACCTCGGGCAGTTTTGTTTGGAGGAGAGGCCTTACTGGGTCCGCTCTTTTTCTTCTCTAGGGATTTGGCGAATACCTGTTGAAAGAAGCGTGCGCACGAATGATATGCGGCGGGCAGCAGCACCCCCCACAAACCCCTCCTAGCCCACTTGGACCCTGAAGATCAGAAGCAGGACTTGGAGCTCTCATTGGCGGCAAGCTGCTGCACGATTGCAAAATGGCGCCATTCTTGCTGGACGGCCCCCAGCCCAATTCTTTTCCCGCCAACCTTTTTTTCACCGCCCCGCGCCCAATGACGCCTGGTCATCTCTGGTCATGCTCCTACTACACTATCAAAAATTGAACTTCACCCTGTCATTTCTCGCTCCCTTTTCCTCATGTGTCGCGGGGTCCAGAGGCTAATTGGTCTGTTGCCAATCACCTCCTTTCGCGACGACGTCATAGGGCGGGGTTGCTCTTGCGCGACACGGCCGCCTTCGGGTGTGTTCATCCTCGACACGACACACGACGTGGCGTCCGGATACTTGGAGTCTCTCCATCCCCCTACGTGTACTTGCTGGCCCCGCCCCTTGGTGCCATCTGTCACGCCTTCATCTGCAACGCCTGGACACCTCTGGGGATCTAGGATGCCTTTACCACGACCGGGGTGCGGTTGGAGTCGACAATTGCCTCAACCTCGGTCGTCAAGGTATCTCGGTGCGTGGGCGCCTTCGTGCCTTGGTTTTCTTGACGCTAGCAAGTGCTCGCTCGCGGCCGTGTTTCTCGAAAACATGGCAGCGTCTGTCCTCACACCATCTCGCTTCCCAGTCTGGCTTGGTGCGTCTCTAGAGATGTCATTTTGCGTCTCGCAAACTCTTTCCCGCGAATCACTGACACGGTTATGTAGCCCGGCCAGTGACGGGACGCCATCGAGGCTGTCGGAGCCCTGCATATCCACTGCCAGGAAATCAGGAATTTTCCCCGGCTGTCCCAATATCGGCCCAATCACTTCATATTGGAGCTGCCGTCAGACGATAGATCCAGTGGTGCTGAATTACTTCACCGTCACGTGCTCTGACAAACCTCCCACACCCCAACACGACTGTGGCTGCCAGGAGACACGCCATTTCACTTTGCATCCCGCGGCTCTGGGCCGGGCGAGAAACCTTCGTCGCCGCCGATCAAGCCGGTCGCGGCTCCAGCGCTGGCCCAGCTTCGGCCGGGGCGCTGCTTGTCCCGTTAGCACTTGCCTATGGCGGCAATGATCGGTCAGCGACCCCCCGACAAGCCTTGCCTTACAATCACACACTTGGACCTGGGCGTCCATCCGACCCGTGATGAGCCTACTTGAAACACGGTTGCGAGGGAGACCGCTGAGGTCCTTTTGCCAAGGCATGCGGTCGAGAGCTCACCTGCTTTTCCACTCGCTTCATTCTTTGCGTTCCTGGCTGCGGGCGTGACGAATTTTGTCCATACGTACACCCATTACTGGCGCTGAAAGCCGCTATGTGAGTGCATCACGCTTGCTGAGACTTGTAGTGACCCCTCGCGGCTTGCTACCCATAGTCTTTACAAGACATCTTTCTTTCCCGCATGTACTCGTCGCACCATGCTGCGCTGGCCTGCTGGCAGATTTGCTTTCCCTTCGAAGTGGGGACGAAGCGTAGCAGCGGAGATCTTTTTCCCATTCGGTCAAGCCTACCACATCGAGAACCTACGTGCTCTGTCCCCTCATAGCCCTGCTGCAACTACACGCGGCCAGCACGCGAGGCGGGGGCGGCATAAAGGAGAGCGAACGAGCTGTCGGGAATTCTTGCTGCCTTTTTCCTCATGACAACCCATGCCTCAGGCCCTTGCCACAACTACTCTCGCGTGTTATACCCGGCATTTGAGAGTGGTAAGAGGATGCAAAAATGAGGCGAGGGTTACCGAATGGTGTGGGCAACGAAATGCCTTTGAACATGGTGATTCACGGTGAGGTGGTAGTAAGATGACGGGCGTTGTAAGTGGACAGACGCCAGGCACGGCGTCCGAGACAAGTTTAACCTTCCGTCTTGGGATATGAGGCTTACCATCCCGGTCGCTATCCTAACTAATGACTACAATCACCGTCGGTACTTAAGCTCAAGTAACCACAAAGTAGCCCGTAGATCGTCTCATCTAACTGATATACAGCGAGTCAGGTGGAAGACTTATTCCCAATGTTCTTCTAGTTGCCTGACCCAATGGCGACGAAGGCTACTCTCGCCTCATGTCTCACACGCCTGGTCACAAGAAGAGAAAGATACCTCTCAAGTCGAGTCGAAGTGAAGGAGGGGGGAAAACACCACCTGTCTGCAATGATCTGCATTACATGCCGTTGTGTGCATATTTTGAGCACACACACATTCTCCCACAATCCCACTTTGGTACAGAAAAACACAAATCTTATAACACCCGTATCATGCGGGCTATCCCACGGCATGCCAATCCGCGGCGAATAAGAGAAAACCGCTGCTGTTTGAGCCGAGTTGCACTACACAGAGAGCAAGTGGATGGAAGCCACTGCGCTCGTTGAGAGAGGTGTGCAACGAAGTGGGGCAACATGACTCCAGTCTCCAAAGAAGAAAAAAAGAAAAATGTAAAGAAAAACGGTTCTGGAACCAAAGACCAAAAAAAAGGGGGGGCGTAGGTACACACTAGTTTGGATGGGTGGTAACAGGACAGGTGGGAAAATGTGAGAATGCGGCCAGTAATTTGATCTGAAACGGCGCCTATGTATGGTTGGTGGCGGAGCGAGAAGCGGGTAGGGTGCCCAGGCGGTAGGGTACCGGAGGTAGCGCAACATACTACTACACTACACTACTTGCACTAGATAGCTATGGTGGGCTGATTTGGCCGGGGGCCTGATCGTCACGGGCGTGACGGCCCTAATAATTATTTGATCGGTACAGCAGAGAAATAGATGATGATTAAAACGCAGGATGAGATGGGACGGAGATTCAGAGCTACACCTCTACCGGGGTAATAAAGGTTAGCGTGTAAATTCCTAACCTTCTCTGGAAGGGGCCTGGTCAAGTAACTTTTCTAGCAATTTCAATGCCAGGCTACCTGCCCAGCCACCACCAACTCTGGAAATCGAATCCTCAGAGCCCTGAAACAACGCAAACACCCTGGACCTTTCCTAAAGATTTCTAACAGTACCTCATTCACCTG
>Ga0247765_1000336_pt1 | contig 37805 bp, 32 predicted proteins | sample UWRJL106311C6_FD_179949 | JGI IMG/M metagenome (GOLD analysis project Ga0247765, IMG submission 179949) | Plant litter microbial communities from Arlington Agricultural Research Station in Wisconsin, United States - UWRJ-L106-311C-6 | ecosystem: Environmental > Terrestrial > Plant litter >...
AAAAAAAAAAAGAGAGAGAGGGAGAGAAAACGCACTTCATAAAGTCAAACTGTTGACACAAATACTTCTTGCACGACTCGGTGTTTCCTCCGCCTGTCTCACTGAGGATCGCCTGGCGGTTATTGGCCTTTAGCCAGGTAGCCAGTGGCTGGAAGGCGTTGCTGACGTTGTCGGTGGTGCACTCGGTGTGGGTGCCCGAGTTATCCGAGTCGAGATACTCTGTCTAAGCGTCAGTGGCCTGGCATGAAAGAATGCAGTGAGAAGGATCTGGGTGTCATACTGTGCACATCAATGATTAACCCATCAGTCGTCCCATCCGGGTTCTTGACCTTGAGTAAAGCGGGACCAGACTTGGTCGGCATGGCTTGGGCTGAAGTCCAGCTGTTTTTTCGGGTCAGCGTTATTCGGGCAGTAGTACCCTCAGGGGTGGTAAAAACACACTCGTTCCCTGGCAGAGCAATCATGGTCTTCTTGGCAATGCCTCTTATGGCTGTGACGACTTCCTGTACGGTATCGGCCCACTTGTCGATATCAGGGACATCATGCGGCTAGATACAAGTATTAGTCGGTATCGTTTCCTTGGAGAATACTACCACGGTCTCAATTCTGGTAGGAAGATACCTCATTCATCAACCCGAAAAGAATCTTGTCATTGTTTCCGTACTTGGTCGCGAGTTGTGTCCACAGACTGGTGAACTGAGCGTTGGTTGGACCCCCTTGGCCAATGATTTGTCCGTTCCAGCGGGCATCTATCGACACTTGGCGTCAGTTCAGGTCTCTATCATGGCAGAAGATAAAAACCTGCAGTTGTGAATCTATTCAATCCCAAAGTCAATTTGGTCAGCGTCAATCAAACTTAGGTACCTAGGTAGGTATAGAACTAAGAACTACGCAAAAGGGAGGACATAGCTCACATCAAGCATGCAGTATGCGCCTGTTTTCAGACAAGCCTGTACGAGCTGGTCATAGCGGCCAAAGTTGCCAGAGTCCAAGGTGCCGCCGAGTTTTCCGTTAACAAGATACTGCCAGCCCACAGGGAGGCGAAAGATGTTCATGTTGTCGTCCTTGAAAAAGTGCTGCATCTGGCCTACACTAATGAAGCGTGAGACTGTGGACCCTAGGTCTTGTTCTGGTCCAGTCTTGGACTTACCCGTCGGCGCCTCCAGCGTTTGATAACGGTGGGACGACCTTGGTCAAATCGCATGCCCCTTGACTGCATTGTGTACCCTCTGATTTAGCACCCAAATCTCGAACAATTGTCAATTCTAAAGTGGAAAGTGAACTCACATTGAGCATCCAAAGTCGAATCCGGCAATATTAACACCGACTTATGGGGGGGTTCAGCACTTCAAGATCTAGAACATCGTGGGAGGGCCAACCTACCAAACTGTACAGAGGTAGCGGAAGGTGCTCGAATATCCAGTTGAGCAGCAGGGAGACCAGCCACCGCGGCAGCGGCAACTACCACTAGAACAAAAACACGATCCATTTTGTTGTCAAAGACAGATATTCCCCAAGAATGCCAAGCAATCCTCACAGGGGAAAGAGGATGGGGGGGGGGGATCAGCCCATCTTATGGTACTAGTGGACAACGCAAAGACAAAATCCAAGAAGCAGAGCAATTTGTAGCGAGAAAAATAACAATCAACGCCTCCAAGGGGGCTGCCGCACTATCAATCAATCTCAGATGTGTGGATGTAAATCCTCCGTCCACTCATTCATCAAAATGCCGCTGTGTCTACAGGTATTCTACCTCTCAAGGTACCCCTCGTGACATGACCCAACCAAAAACTCCGGCCACAAAATCCGCCACCACTTTCCCCAGACCAACATTGTCAAAAGCACCAGCAAGAAAAGTGGAGCATACAGACCGGGTTGCGGGTCGCTTGGCTCCTCGATCAAGCTTTCCTGCCAAGTGTGGAAATTCTCGGCGCCCTACTCCGTTTCCTCGTGCGTGCTGTAAATGCCATGCCATGCCATGCCTGTTTGCCGCGGTGCGAAGCGGGCAAATGAGGTAAAAGCGCCCAGAGTTGTGTTACAGATTGAAAGCGGTGTGGTGGGGTGGGGTGATCAGATCTCCCCCGGATAAATGTGCTGCAGGCGGGTTGAAGCTGCGCGGACGCTGTCAGTTTCCATACCGGAGCGGCAGGACTGGAACTACCGTGAGTCTGGGGAAAGCTGCATATGATCCGTAAGCCTGTTCAAGTTAACGATCGTGATCCTCCTCTGGCCCTTTCGCATACGGGCTCTTCTTCCTCAGCTTCCGTCCGAATTTCCAGAAAACCCACGGCGCCGGAGCCAATACCGTCCCAATACACCCCAACAGCGTCATGGTCCAACTTACTCCAAGCCGCTCATACATAGGTCTCGCCGCCATGACCACGCCCCCGGCGATAAGATAGCGAACCATGGTGATGCTCGCGAGTGCAATGGCCGCATGGTCCTGGTAGCTGTCGATAATATACTCGTAGCTGCTGACATATGTCGCGATCAGGACAAGACCGAAACAAAAACATGCAGCGAGACCACTCCAGATGGAGATATCTGGACGGTTTGTCCAGCCGAGCCAAAACAGCGAGATGGGAAGCAGCGGGGCCGCAATCATGGCGGGCCAGAGACGGAATTCTGGCTCAACTGGCGCTCCATGGATGTGTTCGGTGTGTCGTCTCGCTAGACTGTAGAACCATGGAGCGCCAAGGGTGAATACGGTTGTCCCGGCCGCGATGGCGCCGAAGCATGACCCTGTCTGCTGCGTTGAGAGGCTGTAGGTTTGCTTGAAGATGTAGTCGAAGCCAGAAAGGAACGAGAAGAGCAGTGAGTAGAGTAAGACGAGGTAGGCGCCAAGCACGGTGACCACTGGCTCGGTGGCGAGAAACCTAGCTGGGAGAGGTCCGATTTTCTTGAGCCGGCTCAGAAAGTTTTCGGATTGGGCGTGCTCCGAAGTGTAGCGTTTGTCGCCAGTTGTCTTACGTAGTTGTTTTGCTTTCCAGTTAAGGAGGATGGGAAGGTAGGTCTCTGGGAGGAACAAGAGGGCGACGACAAAGGCGAATGATGAGATTATCAGCGTCACCCATATGGTCCAGCGCCAGCCGAGATTTGGGTTGGCGACAATCCATCCTCCGCAAATCGGGGCGATGACGGGTGCTGTTCCATAGTTAACATGGTGTTGACAAGCCAAGTGGTAAGTTAGGCAGTGAGATCGAGCCTTACCTGCAACGTTGGCCCATGCAATGACTGGAAACACAAAAGCTCTCTTGACCGGCCGAAACTGGTCCCTCACGCTGGCCCCGTTGATGGCCAGGGTCGCGCTCGAAAACAGTCCAACGAAAAAGCGACACGCAACTTGGCCACCAAAACTCGTAGACAAGGCCGAGCCCACCACAAACAGGAGGAAGCAAAATGTCGACCCAAGATACGTCGGGTTCCTCCCCACCGTCTCAGACAAGGGCCCTGCAAACAGGGCACCCGCGCCGATACCAAACAGATACGAGGCGGTATAAGCGTTTTCGGCGGTGCTGCTGACCCCAAACTCTTTGCTAGCTGCTGAATTGGCCATGGAAGCATCCGCGCCTGCCCATGCCTGGACAAAGATGAGGAGGGAGAGAATGGCAATGTTCTTTGCCCGTGACACTAGCGGCCAGTTGCGTGGGTTGATGGGGTCGTTGTCGTCGGTCTCGCGGACGAGAAAGTCGTTGGGCGACTTGGTCTCTGTTTTCGAGTTTGCATCTGCATCCTGTGTTGGTGTTTCTGCGTGCTTCTCGAGTTTTTGCCGTTCTGCGGTTTCGCGGATGCATTGCTGGCCGAGACGCCGGTACTGGATGTACGACCACATGGTGAGTTTTCATGACCGACCATATGTTACACCAAAGTGCTATGCGGAAACTTTTAAACAACCTTCAATTGTAGGTATTTCATGTTTTTGTGTTCAATATTTCCAGTTTGGGCATGCTTCGTGGCGATCATGCCACCCACGGCCAAGAATTTGGCCGATGACGTAGATTGTCAGCTGCACCTTCCACTCTCAACTTCTTTCTCCTTTACCTTTTTCCTTTTTTTTCGGGGGAACGCTTTTTGAAATAACAACCTAGCAGGTGCAAATTCACATCTGTTGAAAGCGAGCAATGCCACTTCAATTTGCGTCTCAAACAGCAGTCTTTGTCAACCTCTCAACTCCCGAACCAGAACAGACTTATCGTCTGTGCTTCCAATCTCAGCAGTGAGCTGCAGCAAAGAGTCGGCGAATCACCGGAACACAACCCACGCTCACCGCCTTGCTCAACAGCTTGCTACCCCACTGCTCATCTTTCATGGCCTCGCATAGCTCTACATCGTCGAGGAGACTGAACACAACATTCCAACCCTCCCGCTTCTTGTCATAGCTGAATCTCGACCACCCATCCAGTACGAGTCGGAAGAACTGTAGGTTGCGCAGCTGGTGGCCATGTCTGCTCTCCCAGAGCAAATTCAGTCGAGTCAACTCGCCCCATTGGAGAATCTGCTCTGCAGCCCGCAAAACTGAATCAGGGAGAAAGGCATCGCCATCTAGATCCGAGTGCTCGAGCATATGCAGAAGCATGCTTTCCGAGCCGTAAAGACAAGTGATACTCAGTGGATCATAAAGGGTACTGTCGAATATGAATCTGGCCTGCATGGCGCAGTCCGGACGAGAGTTCTGTGCGATCCAGTTGTGCAGCCGTGCTGAGCGAGCGTGGCAGAGTAGCTCAATGTCGGCCAGTCTAAGCGAGAGGGCTTCGGTGGATACATGTACGGCGCTGAAGTGCTCCATCCAGTGACAAGAAGCGTAGGCGAACAGTTCACCAAAACCTCGTTCGGCCGGGTCGTAATGAGTCATGTCTTGCTCCCACGCTTCCCATGAGCAGTGCATGTCGAGGTTAGAGTCGTCGGGCTCGTACCCATCGCTGAACGGGTCTGGGTCTTGCGGCAGCTCTTGGAGTACCACACTCTCGTCAGAAAATAAGGTGTTTTGGTCGATTTCCTGAAGGAGAAGATATCGGATGCAGATGGCTGCGATGTGTGCCTCGAGGAACCCGAGGAATTCTCTGCTCTGGATTTTCACAGTTTCTGGGAGAGATGCTGCTGATGTTGAAATGCGCCGTGACTGGCTCGCTGGGCAACATGAAGGCGGGTTCAGAGTTGGTAAGCCGACAGTGAACTCCTTTGGGGGTTGATGGATGAGTTTGACCTGGCGTTTTCTTAAGTTTGTAAAGTCGACGTGAGCCACAAATGGCTGGATTAGAAATATTACCCTCGGAGCGTCCACGAGCTGGGAAAGACGATCGACGCTGCGCACTGTCCCATCAGCGACGGCAAGGGCTACAAACCAGCCAAGTTCGAGTATGCTGAGTGGCCGTCGAGTGACGGCGAGGATCTCTAAGGCCTTGTTGACAAGAATTTGGTTTTGCGCGACATCCGGGGCCTGGCGCGAAAACTGTTTCCCAGATTGACAGATTGTTTTGCGCATTCTTCGTAACCCATTGTTGTTTTGATCTGCCCATACTGTGAGAAATATCTGTCAAACTTAAACTCCTTGAACATAGAACATATCTTACTCTATGAGACTCTAAAAAGGTAAATTCTGGTGTTTTATCTCATTGGCGCTATCTCAGACAAACAGAATATCGAAAGGTGAGTTAACAAATCAAAGAGTGTCGGAAGCGGCGTCGTCCCGGCACTTTTGTCCCATCCATGCCCTTTGTTCGTCCCGAGTGTGGACTTGCACAAGCCCATTACAGCCATCCATATTGAATACCTAGAGAACTGTCTCAGGCATTTCTCCGGCTTTCGTGACAAAATGGTGATCCCTGATTGCGAAACTGGTGGTGACACCCTCGGCACCCCCTTGAACGAGACTATTCGGACACTGACGTGGCGGTTGTGCAGACGGCTAATGAAAGTGGGTTCCCTCAGTCCATGCTGCGAGAATTAGAATACAGCAGAAGGTCTCTCAAGATCCCTGCGCCGAAAGCCACGACCCTGACATTGAGAAACAGCTGGAATGTAATTAATCTTAAAAAAGCAAACAAACAAACCAGATCATCGATCAATTTTCAGCTCCACGCGATTGCCCCCCGCACTACAAAGTGGAATGTCAAGCCCCGCCTAGTTTCTCTCCCTTTGTTTGCTCCCCAACACGCTCGGCGCTGAGATCGTCGCGTCACGTTACGTCAACAGTGACGGATCCATCCATCTTTCCCGCATCTTGATAACACCGACAGTACTAAATCGCGACTCAGCTCTGCCCATTATCCCCATCGGCATTGCCCAACGGCTGATATTCCACCCAATGGCATCTTCCAACACAGGGCTCGGACTCTTAGGCGTGCCTCGCAACATCCGCGACAAGATCTACCAACCACTTCTCGTCATACCACATCCGCTATATCTCTTTTCAGACGGAGCGTCCCTGAAAGTGGGACTATTTGCGCCAGATAGACCGTCACAGTGGCTGGCACTACTACACGTCAACCGGCAGCTCCGCAACGAAGCTGTCAAAACCCTGTACGGATCACATCAGTTCGTTCTAGTCGACACGACGCGGATCCAAACCAATCTTTTGCAATCTTTCCTGGATCTGATCGGGCCTATCAACGCTGGGTATCTGCGACATGTTTGTATAAATTTCCCGGTGGTGGTGACGGACTCGCAGCAGGAAATGAAGACACTCCATGTTGCGGAGATTGACTTGCTGGGGTTGAGGCTCATCCGGGAAAAGTGTCCCGGCTTAACTACACTGGAAATGTACGTGCACAGCGAGAACTCTAGGGCTCTGGCTACGACGGCGACAACGATGACGGCAGCTCAGAGCGAGGTATCGCAGAACACAATGGCTGCGTTGGCCCAGGTGGATGCCGAGTTGAAGACTATTCCTTCGTTGGAGAAGGTGACTATCAGGCTTTTTAGTGGTCCGTTGGCCTTAGAGGTCGCACAGCTGGTTGAGAGCTTTGGATGGCATGTTTTGCCTGGGCGATGACTTGGCATTGTTTGGCGCCACTGATCGTCATGCAAAGACCGAACAACAGCGCTCACGACATGGAGTTGGTGTAAAACTGGAATTTTCAACTATTTCTGCGTAGATACCAAATAAAAATGTGACTGCACGTTTACAAGCCCTCATTGCCATTCACTGTCCCCGTAGACACTGGGCCCGAAAAAGTCCAGTCATGCTGCGTAGGTAAGTTAGGTAGGCTCGGATGTCTCCACGTCAGAGGTTATAGAGATCGAGTTGCGAAACAAGATCTCGCGAAGCTCTTGGTTCACCCTGATCAACTCGTCGACCCGCTGATTGGCCATGACCACCTCCTGCTTGGCGTCACGGAGCTCCTGGCGGAGGCGTTGGATGATTTCAGCCAACCGGGAAACTTTGCTTTGAGCCTTTGTTAAAAAAGATCATCACCTCACCACGAAGTGCCTGCGCTGTGTCCCTTGCCGTCCGGTATGGACTTGATAGGAAGTCTGCATGTGAAAGTGAAAGTGTCCAGTGGACTCCCTGAACCATGACATAAACTCGATTGGGATTCTGATAAGGGACGGCCTCATCTGCAACGGTTGGCGATTCCATGGTCGACCCGCGATCAATGGCTGCCCACCAAGACTCGGGTTCGATGGTGCGGACGGGCGATCCGTGGCCCGGTTCGCTCGACTGGTCCAATCCCGCCAAACTGGCCGCTGCGGGCAAGTTTACGGGACTCGCTGCGGCAAATTGTCAGAAGATATCCGCTACAGTCGGTTTATACTTACTTACCGTTGATAAAGTCAAAGTCGGCCGCGGCTCTAGCATCTTGTCTTGGCCATCCCGGTGAGATAGCTGGACATGGAGCTAGAGGGGACCCAAAGGGGAATGCGTCGCTGAACGAGAAAATTCCGAGTCCCGACAAATCTCCAACTTCGTTTCCGAACATGGTATCGACATCAAAACTGCCCGATATGAAAGTCGGGCTCAGCAGGTCAGTCATGTGCGTATCAACGCCCTGTTTCGCCACACCAGATTCTCCGCACATGCGAGTCATAGGGGAGCGCCAAGAGCCTGCTAAGGCCGGTGCCGGCGAGGGTGTTCGGACTGTGATCCTCCCGGCGGGTCGATGTTGATCTCTGGTTCCTTCGGATTTGGGTTAGGCGTGTTAGATATCGTCTGCCGACAGTCATCTTCAGGCTTGCAGACTCACGACTCAAAGCCGGTTTTGTAGCTCGAGACTTCATGGCGCGCACCTGAGCTACCCGACGTCTCACGCGGCCTTCCGGGAGTTTATGGCTGTGCAAGCAGGGCAGTGATGCCTTCCCGAGGGCTTCCCGACTCTGCATTTCTTCATCAATGTAGATCCATTCGTCTTCCTTGACATTTTTGAGATTCGGGAATCGATATTTGTACTGTCGTTCACTGGTCCAGGTGACCATGGAGTCAGCGTTGAGTCATTCCCAGACCAAAAGAGAGAGAGAAAGAAAGACAAAAAGAAACATTGATGGAGCGTACGTGGCGACGAAGTTGTGCTCATTCTTCATTTCTGCAGCTACCTCCCGCCAAGTCTTGCCTTCAGAAATAAAACGTTGAAGAATTTTGTCTCTGTGGGCAGGGATGCACCATCACTCGTCGAACTCATGGCCAAGTTGGATATTATTTTCAGCGGTGCTGAGTACAATACATGTACCAGGCGCTGAAAGCAAGATGCGGGATGATGTCGAGAATAAATTTGGCGGCATGGCCTCAAATGTGGGGCCATCTGTTTGTACTTCTGACGTTCTTTCGGCAAGCCAATAGCGCTCAAGCAAAGTGTCAGACAGCCAATCATCAGGCTGACAAGAAGACATGGAGCGACTCACGACGAATCAAATCCCAACCCAGCGCGTGGTTTTTTTTTCTTGGCATCGATTCATGACAACAACGTCGAACAACACAATCGAGAGAGACACCAGACACAACTGCCTGGACCCGTGACATGTATCCCTCAACTCTTATCCAAAAACCTAGGATTATCGGTCTCATTGGACTTCAATCAGTGTACTCAATCGTCATTGTCGAGTCCTGTCTTGTGATCACTGCAAACAACACCGCCTTGATTGTCAAAGATATTCATGCATTCTGTTTCGCCTGCAATTTCTTGCTTTCAATTTGTTTCTACGCTTTTTTGGGCTCTCCCAAAGGTGGTTTTGCACAATAGTGCCGGTGCATCCACGTGCAAAATCGGCAATGTGCCCTCAATGAAAGATTTCAGCGGGAAGTCCCGTAATACTGGCGACAACTAGTTTCCGAAGAGATCCTGATCATTTGATACCCATGGGGGTACTTAATTTGCCTTTATCCAAAAAAAGCTGCTGCGAAAACCAATCAAACGGCATCCTCCGTTCTACAACCCGGCGTATCGGCGTTTGGGGCTAGCGCATCCATGACGGCTGTCAATGTTTTTTTCTTGTCCTACCAGTCGATTGATTGACCTTATGTGCGAAGTATGCGATTAATGTTTTGTGAATAAGGTATGTATTGCTTTTCATTATTCAATTCGCGTCTTTATACTCGAGGTTCCCCAACATGCAACGTTGCGAATGCGCTGATGAACCGTGAAGTTTGCAGCATTTTCCCAGCATCTTGGTCCCAAATCCCCGCAACGGGCAGCAAAGTGCCTGGCCAGTGCCTGGCCTAGACCGCGCCACGAAATCCACTCTTCTCGTTTACTCCACGTCCCAAGACATAGGCGAGTATTGCACGCAGCGCAAGATTAGGTTCGGGTGGCTTGGCGTTAGGAGATGAGACTTCCTCTCGCCTCGGCCCCGTTTCGGCAGGAGACGATGCCACGTCTCTGGCGCACCTGCCCACAATGGACTCCCGTCGCCTGTTTGCTCCTTCCTCCCAGAGTCCGAAGTAATTGCCACGATTGCCACGGCGGAACAAAAAGTCTCGTCCCAGCACGCCAAGGTCCCAAGCGGCCGCCTATCCACCGAATCTCTTCTCGGCTAGACCTGCTGGCAGTTTGAGAGATTTCCCTCCACGCTGCGCCCCGTCCCCTGGCCGACTTTTTTCCCCTCGCGGTCCAGACCATCGAAAAAAAAAAAAAAAATACCTTCCAGGAATCGCTCCTAATTTGTGTTCGACCTTGAGCTTCTCCGGCAGCAGCAATTGAGGTGTGCTCTCCACAATCTCTCTGTCGACGACGTTCTTTTGCTCAATCCCCACCTGGACCTCCCAATCAAGCAACCATGGAGCGCGATGGGCTCCTTCCCGCGAGGGAAATCGACGCCCTGATCGCCAAAGGCCACATCATTGTCATTTTCGAAGATTACGTCCTCAAGCTGGACTCGTGGATACAGAAGCACCCTGGTGGTCGCCTGGCCATTCTGCACATGGTTGGCAGAGATGCGACAGATGAAATCAAAGCGTGAGTATTTCCAGTCGCATCCCCAAAAATCGATTCATGACGCTGTTCATTCGCAAACGGAATATCAATGGCTCCGTTCCCGCCGGGTTTCCAACTTGTGCAATGACGGGATGCAGGCTGACATGCATGCAGATCCCATAAGGAGGCGCAGTGGAAAACCATGAAAGCCTTCAGGATTGGCCGGAAGATGCCAGGGATTTGGGACAACAGAACCCCACCAATCAGGGGCGGCGTGTTCCACGATGATGACGACGACGTGCCGCAGTCGCCCGTCGACTCTCTCGACTCGTTCCAGGAAAGTGCTCTGGGCGACAGCATTGGCAATGTTTCTGAGGTCAGCTTCCCGACTTCAATATCGTCAATCAGCAGCGAGGATTCGCCTGGCAATACCACTGAGGGTTTTCTTGGGAAAAGATCGACTTTCATCTCATGGGCCGAGCAGCAAGACATTGCTCGAGACAATGTCACCTACCCACCAGTCGATGCAACCACGCAACACTCCATCGCCGCCAAGTACAAGGCACTTGCAGAGCGCGTGCAGGCGGAAGGCTTCTACGAGTGCCGCTACATTGAGTACGCCAAGGAGGCCACGCGCTACTCACTGCTCTTCTCACTCTTTGCCATCTTCCTCTACAACGAGTTTTACCTCACCTCGGCCTTCTTCCTCGGCCTCTTCTGGCACCAAGTCATGTTCACGGCGCACGACGCCGGGCACCGAGCGATTACCGGCAACTTTGAAATCGACTCCATGATCGGCATCTTCATTGGCGATTTCTGCTGCGGTCTGTCCATTGGCTGGTGGAAGCGCAGCCACAATGTCCACCACCTCATCACCAACCACCCGGAGCATGATCCCGACATCCAGAACGTGCCACTTTTTGCGACCACGCCGAGCTTTTTCCGCGGAATTCGCTCGACCTACTATGACTTCAACTTTCCCTGGGATAAGGCGGCGGACCTGATCGTCCCACTGCAGAAGTGGACCTACTACCCAGTGATGGGCATTGCTAGGTTCAACCTCTATCTTCTCTCGTGGCTCCACGTCTTGTCTGGAAAGTCATCTGATATTGGTGGGAGCACTGCGTGGTGGATCCGCCCGGCGGAAATCTTCGGCATGTCCTGCTACTGGTACATCTTTGGCTACCTGCTGCTGTGGCGGACGCTGCCGACGTGGAGCGTTCGTGTGGGGTTTGTGCTCGTGTCACACATTGTCACCATGCCGCTGCATGTGCAAATCACCCTGTCGCACTGGGGCATGTCAACGTCGGATCTGGGCGAGAGCGAGTCATTTGCTCAACGCCAGCTGCGCACTACCATGGATGTGGACTGCCCGGCGTGGCTAGATTGGATCCACGGAGGGTTGCAGTTCCAGGCGGTTCACCACCTGTTTCCACGCGTGCCGAGACACAACTTGCGAAGGCTACAGGTCTTGGTGAAGGAGTTCTGTGCTGAGACCAAGATTCCCTACACCTTGCTAGGGTTCGAGGATGGAAATCGCAAGGTGCTAGGAAGGTTAGGGGAGGTTGGCGAACAGGTGCAGCACTTGGTGAATTGTCAAAAGTATATGGCAAAAAATGGCATCATGGATTTGCATTAGGGCATGGGCTGGAGTTGGTAGGTTTGGCTTTTTACATGTCTAGATCTCATTTCTTTTGTGTCTTGTTCTAATTGTAGTCTTTCTTTCCTAAGCTCAGTCGAATTCGGTATCTCTCGCCTATTGTCGAAGCATGGGAGACAAACTACCTAGGCTCCACCTCACGGGTGTCATTTTGACCTTCAGCCCTCCCTCACATTGGTTCGCTAAGTGCTTTATTTGTAACGGATGGTTATTCTGCCTTCCAGATATTGACATGGCGTTTCTCCTGGCGGACTGATCCCCCAAGGCATGTATTAGTTAAATATCAACCGTCCTGCCTGATGAGCTGTCAACAAAATCGACTGATTTAGATGAACGTGATTGGTACATGTAACCTCATGGCTCAGGTATGCCGTATTAAGCCAAATGGACGACGCCCTCTACCCACCTCAAGTTGGATACACCTTTACCTTTCTTCTTCACTCACCCACCGACAAACAACTCTTCAGTCATTGCCTATGGAATCAGATTTCTGTTACAATTACTATCCCTGGGAATCCAGTCACCAACATGGCTACGGATGTTGCTTCGCTGGGGAAATATAAGTTCATAGCGAACCGGCATACACAAACCTTCGGCCACGTGCCAAGGGCTGCATTTGCTGTGCTGCCAGGCGGCGCGTCCAGATCTCCTTCATTCATCGAAGGCCTTGGTTGTAGAGAACCGTATCAATCTCGATAACTGCCTCTGCCGCCCGGATCAATCTCAACACGCCATTGCCACAAAGTACCTCGGAGTCCACTTTCAATACTAACAAGTAAGTGGTTGCGCGTTATCACCGTCTTCGATCGCCGCCAGATTCGCGCTATTTATTCATGTTACATGTAGCAGTCCAAAAGTGCGTTTTACTTAGGTACCTTACCTATCTTAGCACAGCTCGACATGACATAACCTGTTTCTGTTTGAACCCACCAAAACTGGTCGCTTTCGATAAATTTACCGCTGGTAACCATTTCTGTTCCAAACGTCCCAACAATTGTGGATCCAACTTTAACTGTTGAAGTTTCTGATGGAACAACCACATTCCTTCATGTTTTGCGGCAGATGGCGGGAATGGTGGGAATAGTGGCGATCTTAGTTCCAGCGCCAAGATCGCGTTGGGTGTAGGTATCGACATTGGATTACCAGTAGCTATTGCGGTGATTGTAACATGTTTCCATCAGCTAGGTAGATGATAAAAACGGAATGAGATGAATGAAATGACCCGATTTCAAGGTTCCACTGTTGCATTCAGTGTCCAAGATCCAAGACAATAGTTGGCAACGTTGCCTGAGACTAAAGGTTTAGGACAGTCAACTAACAAGGAGGCCTCTAGTTAAGTTGGCTTGAGTCGTTGGTAAACTAGTTGCAAGTTCTGTATCTGCCTCGCCAAGGGACAAACATAGTGTTCATTAGCCACAGCTGAGGAAATGTCACTGCCTGATCTCTGGCGGTGTTGCACTGGATGGACGATCAAGCGGAACTGTTAATGCAGGATATAGAAGCAACATATTCTGTTAGTGCTAATGGGGTTGAATAGCCTAAATCGCTAATGGCAAAGTAAGATTGCCTAGCGTACTCGCCACTCTTTTGGTATCCACAATGCACAGCTTACAGTGCCACAGCCACAATCCTTCAGGCCGCCCACAACATCGCATTCAAAGGCTCGCATAAAGTCACATGATTTATCCGAGCTGGGGTTCAAAACGGGGGGTTCGCGCCGTTCGCTCATCGGATCGCAGCCTGTCAGAGTCTCGAGACACAGCCAGTCGACACGCCAACCGCATATCGCACGCAGCAAGAAACACAATTTGTGCAGTCGGAATGGAACCGCAACTGGCCAAGCGCACGTTTAAGTTTCACACCAAGGTTCGGACGGGATGTGCCACCTGCAAGTAAGCATGCCGGAAAATCCAGTCAAATACGGGAACTACCAGACGCCCGGTACTTTTGCACCGTTTGCTAACACTTGTCCCCCACATGAAGAGCCCGAAAAGTGAAATGCGACGAAGCGAAGCCCTACTGCAATCGTTGCACCAACACGAATCGGCAATGTGGCGGCTACACATCCCGCACCCCAAGCCCGTCCCCCGCGGGCATGCTATTCATCTCTCCAACCGGGTCCGGCCTGTTTGCCTCAGCGGCAGAAAAGCGGAGCTTCCACTACTTCCAGTCACGCACCGGGAGGTCACTAGGCAAGCACTTTAACCTGTCCTTCTGGGGGCGAGAAGTTATGCAGGCGGCCATCTACGATCCAGCCATCCGTCATCTCGTCATCTCACTCGGCGCAGCCTACGAGGCTTTTGAGGCTGCCCCTTACGATTCGCGCCAGAGATTAGAAAAGACCTACTTGGAAAGCACCGAGTTTGCGTTGCAACAATGTAACCGCTCTATCCGCCTGCTCGCCGCTCCTTCGGGTGTTGGTCCTGGTGGCCATCAAGAGCCGGCCGAGAAGGTATACCGCCTTCTCACCGCGTCCATCCTTTTCATCCACTTTGCGAGCATGCGGGGTCATCTCGCCGAGGCCATCCAGCATGTCCGGTCCGCCGTCAAGGTTCTGCAGGATTTCGAAAACCGTGCAGAGGAACACAGCCCTAGCCCTGGTCACAGCTACCCCATCCCACTCTCACATCTCCGGGCGCTTCTTGCGTCATCATACGGCCAGCTCCGGACCATGATCAACCTCACCGCACTCGAGGCAGGTTCACAAGACCTCCTCGCATGCCCAGACATCAAACCCGCAACCGTGTTTACCTCAGTAGCCGACGCCCACAGCTACGTCGAGAAACTCTACAACGCCCAGCTCGCCTTCCACCAAGACGCCGAGATCAACCCACCCACCACTCCCGAGCGGGTAGACGAGATTGTTGCCCGCCACAGCACCCTCTGCCGCGCCCTCATCAGCAGCGAGAGTGCCCTCGAAGTATTTGCTGCATCACTGACCGAGCAAGACCAACAACAACAACAACAAAACCAACACCGAAAATCCTCATCCCCCGAATCGGGATCCGACTCGGACAGTCATTTGAACCCCAAACCCGACGCCCACACCAACACCGACACCCACAAAGCCATCCTCGTCCTGCGCGTCTACCACATTCTCATCTCCGTCCGCTCTCGCCTCAACGCCGCTCTCCGCCCGGAACAACGCGAATCCGCGTTTGACGAATTCGAATCGGATCTCGACAACATGCTCCACCACTGCGAGGAGATTCTTTCCGGAGACCAAACCCAAGCTACGTGTTTTTCTGGATTAGGGTGTGTCATGCCCTTACATACCATCACCGCACGATGTCGGAACCCCCGGATTCGACGTCGGGCCTTGAATCTCCTCCTGGGAACATCCCGAAGAGAAGGACTCTGGGATAGCCAGTTGACGGGACGAATCGCCGCGCAAACCATGGAGATTGAAGAGGAATTAGTCCGCGCCGCACAACTACAAGGGGAAAATCGCGAAGCCGCGGCGAAAAAGAGGTTAAGGGAAGTTAGGCTGGAATTGGCGGGCGAGAGGGGCGCCTTGATTCGTTTCTTGACGGTCGAAGATTGGGAAACGGGGAGGGAGGGGATTCAAAAGACTTTTCAGTGGTGATTTTACCTCGTATAAGGGAGAGAAGTACGGAGAGAGAGAGAGAGTAGAAAAATACCCGGCGGTAGGATTTGAGGTCTTATTTGTGCGATGGCATCTAGAGAGAGAGAAAGGTTATGTGGACGGTTTAAGATTTGATATACGGCAGATCCCTCTTGTATTCTTGGATGGGCAAAGCGTCAAATGGTAATCTGGGCATGCATGTATACAACTATACAGAGATAGAGTCCCGACTCACGGCAACATGATCGAGAATGAGAAATGAATAATTGAGAACCTAGGTAACCAAATGATTTCTGTCAAATGTGTAACACCTTCATTTCTACTAACGAAAGCCAGTTTCGTTTGGTGAGAAGTGTGTACCTACCGCACTTGCAGTTCAGACAGTTGGGTTTGTGTTCATTGGAGGCTCAAGGCTACTAGAATACGTATGAATTCGCGGCTGGCGTCAAGTCAATATGTGGGATGTTGCACGCAGTTGTTTGTGGCATAAAGATCTGCCTGTCACAAGTCATTGACCAGTAAAGACATGGCACGCGCAACGGTTATGGCATCAGTTTGCATGCGGGGAAAATAGATGTACATCACCACGCGAAAGGCATTGTTAGGTAAAACCCACGACACGACAAAGAAGATGGAATAGGTCGGTTCTTTGTGAGATAATGATGGATGCACGTCTCTATTGTTTTGGCATGTGTGCATGTTATCACAGTCCCCTGTAATGCCCGTGGGCAAACAGGATTCCAAGTTTAGGCCAAGCTTTATTAATGAACGGGAACCGACTGCGGGAACGGCATTGCATCAATGCAACGCAACGCAACCACCCTCACCAAACAAGCAGCCCCAGCCCCAGCCCCTGGCTCATATCGCGGGGGAACAGCACTAGAAATAGTGTAGGATCATCAGATGGATGCAAAGAAAAGAATGCTGGTTAGATTGAATGAAGCATCACAATGAGAATTTGCCATCACCGGTGCTGACGAAGCGGAAAACGATGAAGATTTTTCGCTGAATTTCCGCAAGCAGTTTGCGCCCTGGAATCGATCTGTGGCCCCCCTGAACTCGGCGTGTTAAGATTCGCAGGTTATAGCGGTTTTTCGCAGGACGGATCCGATAAGCCGGAACCGGGACGGGGGAAATTGATTGCCTGGACACCATCCCACAATTTTCTTCCTTCCGCGCCAAGTCATTTCAACCTCCAACGTCCAGTCCCGGGAATCGATATATGCTCGGTTGGCGTTCAATGGAATTGGCATCACACAGTCTATCAGGCTGGATTGTGAAAGATAACAAGGTTTTCAGTGGCGAAATTGGCACTGTTTGGTGTGGAGGGACGGTATTTTCCGTCACATCACTGACTGCCTGCAGTGATTAGCGCCAACTGCAGTGGACACACGACTGGTGGACGCTCGGGCGGCCTGCAGTTCTCCCCTGAATTCCCCAGCATTCGTGCACGGTGCGGTGTGCCCAATTCCGGTCAGTTTCGCTTGCCGCTGGTTGGACATGACATGAGATGAGCAGTTAGGAGGGCAGAGAATGTGCTTGCTTTCGGATCGTACTTTGAGAAGGGTGAACATTGAGTAGAAAACGGCAGAGAGCTAACTGCTGTCACCAAATTCCTCAGGTTTTAGATCCAAAATCACGGTCAACATTGAATGCCGCGTGGGGCCCAACCGTGCCGCTCCTGTGATCTTGCGGGATCAACAAGCCTTCTGAAAAGCTGCCAAGCGATCTCCCTCAACCAGCAGTCAGACTGGTCGAAGAATTGCAGAGGTCGGGACTGCTGGATGCGGGTGCCGTAGGATTCCCATGTCCGAAGGATTGCCGGAAGGCGCGACGCGCTTCATCCTCCCTCGCCGCCTGCCACCGTCAGGCTGCCAGGCAAGAACGATTGCCATCAGGCCAGTGGCGTGCAGCGCTAGTGCTTCAATCTCCGTGCAAAATTGGTCAATGATTAGGAAAAAAAAAACTTGACCGTCAGCAAAGAGTCAGACGGTCGACAGATTGGAAGCACGTGGAATTTCATTCCAACGACGAATGCCGTCTTTCGTAAACCGTGATGACCAGGCAGTCAACCAGAGAGTGCCGCGGATCCGAGCGCAACCTTTGGATTTGCACTTGGTCGATGGTCGCTAAATCTGCACGCCCAGGCTTCAAAAAAGCTTGTGTGGTTCCACCCACGCAGTAAACCAATTTCAGAATGGCACCGTAACACGGAACAGCACGGAACAGCACCGCCTTCCTGGAAGCGCGGGGTGAATGGCGTCGCCGTTGCTCAACTGTTGTGTTTCGCCCTCCTACCAAATGCGACAAAAAAGAAAATTGAGGCCCGTGGCAGACCCGCGAAAGGAGACGACGGGCATATCAACAGCATCAAAAGCGTTTCGACCTAGGCGAAAAAGAGACGAGAGCATGGACGCGCTATTTCAGGGGGCGACGATGCTGATTCGAGGAGTGGATGGCGATTTGCAGCGGCTTGACATGGTCTCGTGGCAAACACGAAGTTTTGGGCAAAAGATGGACGCCACGCCGGGGTTGTGAGTGGCCTCGGACGTGACATCATGGCCTGCGGCTGACAGGAGCTCATTTCATTTCTGAGCGCCCTCGCGCCAAACTTGGCAGGCCCCAGCGTCTCCCCTGCAGTTGAACCCGGTAAGGGACAAGAGAGACCCCTGTCGCAGAACCGGGGTGGCAGCAAGGGTCCAAGCCAGGGGTTTGTGGGGGGCTAACATGCTTTCAGGTCTTGTGGGGAGCACATCGCTGCACAACCTACTGCACAGCTGCTGAGACGGTGATGGGGATCGCCAGAACGCGGCCAATTTCCACGCATTCACGGCCAAAAGACGACCGACCAGAGAGAGGGTCCAGCCTTTTTTCTGTTGGATTGCGGACGCTCCCAACCATGTGCTCCATGTCGCCCCTATTGCAGCCCCCCCTGCGTCGACATGTCCCTGTCCTCAAGCCTCATTGCCGCATTCGGGGGGGTCTGGGGATGGCATGCCAGGCCACTCCAACACTGATAAGAGATGCAAGTCCGCCGCTCCTGATGTTACCTTTTCCTTCTCTCTCCTTCATCAACCACATCGTCATTCCTTTCAGTCACTCGTTTGAGATTGGGGTGAGCGAGAATCAACCAACTATATTCTATCTTTTTTCTTCTTCTCGCGTTCATTTAATACTTTAGTAATAAGTGTACACACCTGCAATGCTCAAGTCACTCGCTTTCTTGGGGGCCTGCTCCCCGGCCCTCGCGGCCCTAGTGCAGAAGAACTGGGACATTGGCTGGGTCAACCGCTCACCCAACGGCGTTGCCCGCCCCGTCATTGGCATCAACGGCCAATGGCCTCTGCCTCTCCTCGAGGCCACCGTCGGTGACACCGTCCGGATCACCGTCAACAACAAGCTCGGCAACGAGACCACGGGCATCCACTGGCATGGTCTCCACCAGATCGGCAGCAACGAGATGGACGGCCCCGCCGGTGCCACACAGTGCCCGATCCCGCCGGGAAAGAGCTTCACCTACGAGTTCGTAGTCAACTACCCCGGCACCTACTGGTATCACTCCCACGTCGGCACCCAGTACCCCGACGGTCTCCGCGGCCCCCTGATTGTCAAGCACGGTTACTCTCACCCCGATCCCTATGCCGGCAAGTACGAGAAGGAGTACCTCATCACTCTGTCTGGTAAGTTTCCATTCTTGGTCTGTTAGCGTGACAGAATCTCATGCGTAGCCTAGATTGGTACAACACTGAGGTCCCGACTATCCTCGACACTGTCGTCTTCAACCCGAGCTTGGGTGGCCGCCCGCCACCGCCCGTCGCTGGCCTCATCAACGACGGCGCGGGTGCTACCTACGATCTTGTGCCCGGCAAGAAGTACAAGTTCCGCATCATCAACATGTCTGCCCTGGCTGGTTGTATCTTGGCTTTTGGTGACAACGATGTTGAGATTATCGAAACCGATGGTGTCGACACCAAGTCTACCAAGGCTGAGATGCTGTACGTCACACCCGCCCAGCGTTACTCGGTCATCGTCACGGCCAAGAGCACCAAGGAGAAGAACTACGCCATCACTGGTATCTTCGACGTCAACCCCAACTTCCGTGCCAACCCGCCCGTTGTCGGCTTCCCCTTTAACGTCACTGCCCAGCTCCGCTACGACTCGTCCAAGCCGGCGGCCACGCAGGTCCTTGTTAGCAATGCCGACTTCAGCAAGATCACCAACGACTTCACTCTCCGCCCCTACAAGCAGGTCACTCTCGGCAAGAGCGACATCAAGCTGACCATGGACTTCAACATCAATGCCGACGGCACCAACCCGCCCCGCGCCACCATCAACGGCAAGACCTACATCCACCAGAAGGTGCCCACCCTCTACTCGGTCCTGTCGACGGGCAAGGATGCCTCTAACCCGGCCATCTACGGCGAGGTCAACCCCTTCATTGTCAAGAAGGATCAGGTTGTCGAGATCATCCTCAACAACTTGCACCCCGCCCACCACCCTTTCCACTTCCACGGCCATCATTTCCAGGTCTGCTCGCGTGGCGCTCCCCAGGCTGGCAAGGCTCCCGCTGTTGAGTGCAAGGACGACGCTCTTGTTCGTGATGTTATCAACGTTGAGGGTGGTAGCTCGGCCATCATCCGCTTCAAGGCTGACAACCCGGGTGTCTGGCTGCTCCACTGCCACATTGAGTGGCACGTCCCTCTCGGCCTGTCCGCCACCATCATTGAGGACGTCAAGGGCATCCAGGACACCATCAAGGTGCCCAAGGAGCACTTTGAGATCTGCAAGGCCCAGTGCCTGCCGTGGGAGGGCAATGCTGGTGGCAACACCAAGGACGTGACCGACCTCTCGACTGCCAACAACAAGCCCTCGGACGAGGAGCACAGCGCCGTCTACAAGCAGAAGACCTGCCCTGCCAACCCCTCGACCACGGCCACCACCAAGACGTATGGCACCAAGACGTCGACCTCGACCAAGACCGGCACTGCCAGCACCAAGAAGCCCACCGGCAGCCACTCTGACTATCCCTCCGGCTACCCCACTGGCTACCCCAGCCCGACCGTCTCTCTCAGCACCTCGACCCTGTACGCGACCTCGACATACACGGTCACGTCGTGCAAGCCCACCGTCACCAACTGCCACGCGGGCGCTGTTGTCACCGAGGTCGTTCCCTACACCACTACTGTGTGCCCCGTGACCGTCACCCCGACCTACACCTACGTCAAGCCCACGGGCACTGTCGTTCCCAAGCCTGACTACGACCACGATGATGACGATGAGTATGACACCGAGTACAAGCCCATTCCCGGCTCTTCTTACGTCCCGGCTACCACTTTCGCTCCTGTCGTCACCCCTGCCTACCCCTACCCCAGTGGTGGCAGCGGCAGCGGTTCTGGAAGCGGCTCCGGCCCGTACCCCTCGGGCGGTTCTGGGTCGGGATCGTATCCCGACGACACCCCCGGCACCATTGGGTACAAGCCCACGGCCACTGGCCCCGGCAAGACCCTAGTCACGGGCGCTGCTTCGGCCAAGTCGGCCAGCCTCGCCCTGGCTGTTGCCGGTGTGGTCGCGGCTCTGCTTTAAGTCTTCATTTGTTCATGTTAAGCGATATGGTATTAGGAGTTAGGACTGGCACAATACGGCCGGGGTGAGTTGATGGAGTACATGAAAGCCATGCTGCGCTGCATCTACCGTTTTCTGGATTTCATGCGAGAGAACTGGATTCAGATCTTTGTGGGTATAATTCATGAGAGCGTCTACTTGTACTCTAGAACATCTGCCTTTCCTATACCATAATTGAATTTTTCGCTCCCGAATCTTTTGGTTCCTGTGGTTTAAGATGTGTGCTTGGTGATTTGATGCTGGGATAAGTATCTCGCTTCTCTTTGCCTGATTTGACAACACAGTTCCCGAAATCAAACCAATATTTTTGTTCCTGTTTTCTTTTTTTTCTCCATGCAGATCCATGTTTCGATGTGAATACAATGCCCCCACGCGACTATACCGACCCCGGATAGGCGCCCTGCCGATCTTTCCCGTCCAGTCCCGCACGTTCCTTCATCTCTTGTCTTGTCTTTGCTGCGCTTGCTTGCTTCGGTTCCAGTCGTCTGAGCATACGAGCGGGCGGGCGGGCCGTGCAGGTGCAGGTCCCAGGGAGTCGGCACATGACGAAACAAGAACCGGGTTTCTGTTCCTTCTGAAGAAAAAGAGCATGCGTTGTTGACCGGACGAGCAACTAATGCCAATTTCCAAAATTCCCAAAGCTCTCCGGACGTCCGAAGGCGAAAAAACCAGGGCGCGAATCCTTCCAGCGCCATTGAGAGGCCAACGGCAAGGTTGGCGCCAAGCTCATGTCCCTTGTCCATGTCCATGTCCATGTTCACAAGCACAGCACAGCACACAGCCAGCCGATTCTTCACCGGGCGCGTATGTGAAGAAATGCTTTGTAAGGAAAAAAGTGTCGCTTGTTGATGCCGTTTTCTTCTAGCGCGCGGTGGACAAGTAAGTAAGCAAGCAAGCAAGCCTCAGTCATCACCAAACTCACAACCGTAGCTGGCAGACACAACCGGTGAATGGCTGATGTTTCCGTCTTGCAACATTGATCAAAAAGATACGAATAGACATGATCGGTTCGGGTCAGGTACCAGACCAGAGGGGGATCAAAAATATCTTGAGCTGAACAAATTGCCGACCCGACCCAAGGTTACCTACCTAAAGTACCTATGGAATGCCGGCATGGGCACTGCTTCTTGAACCGCTCTTCCCACATATGTGCAGCAGATCATTGATGAGGTTCCCCGATGGCGGGTTATGGCAGGTAGGTACCTAGCCACCACCGTTCAGGGGTGATTCTTGGGTCCTGATATGGTTAGTCGTGGTGGCATCGACGATCTCAATCCCCCCTCCCCCCCCCCCCGGGTCAATGTCTTCCTGTCCACGACAGGTCGACGACAATACTGCAAAAATGGATGATGTACTATTTCTACAGAATCAAATCAATGTTATTCGTTTCCCTCCTGGGCAATTGACATAAAGTCATATCTCGACTATTTCCCCTTTTGACCTCTCGGCTCCTTTTTTCCCTTTTAACTCCAGTCCTCACAGGTCTCCCAACCCATATTCCTTCTTGATCTCATCCGCAATCTGTCCGCCAATTTGTTAGCTTCCTCATATATCTAGTGTATCCCGCTTTTTCCCGGGTGTTAAAAAAGAAATAACCTACCTTTTCACCTCCCGCAAACACCGTTGCCGTCGGCGCTGCCGTCAACACAAACGGCCAACTCGACACATCCACCACTCTTAACCCCTCTGTCCCATAAACTTTCATATCCGGCCCGACTACCCCTCCTAAATTCCGCGGCATCATCGCCGCGGTGCAGCAGGGATGGCCCGATGACGGATCAACCAGTCCGTGAGCAAGTGCGCGTTTGATCTCCTCTTCATTTGTGAGGTTATTCCCTAGCGGGGCGCCCTCAAATGGTTGGAGAACAGACATGGTAGGTTGGGACATGATATGGCGGTTTTTAAGAACCGCCGCGAGACCCAGTTCCAAATCGAACGGGTCGGAAAAAGTGCGTGGGTCAATCACAGGGGGTTGGAGAGGGTCGGATGAGGCGATTTGAATGGTTCCCCGACTGAGAGGTTTTAGTAAAAATATGTGTACGGCACTGGCTGTGTCCCAGTGGATCATGGCGGCCGGCGTTTCGCTCCGCAGTTGCCGGAGGAGAAGGCTGCGTTGGGCTTGGTACCCGGCGAGCACGGTGGCGTCGGTGTCGGCGGGGAGGTAATAAGTAGAAGGGGAGGTGAGGGTGGCGGCGGCGTCGAGGATGGTGGTGCATTTGTTGGTCATGTTGCAGAAGGGGGAGAGAGCGAGATTCGTGCTGAGACCGCCGGTGAGGACGAGAGGACCGGATCGGTGCTCGTTGTAGAGACGACGTTGCTCAGCGGCGTAGGTGGTGTTGGAAGCGAGGGATCCATAGTTGGGGGTGATGTTATTCGTGACTTTGTGTGTGTTATTATCGTTGTGAAAGACGGGAGAGAAAGGAAGGAGGACTGACTCACCGTTATACGGGATGATCATGCTAGGCTGGTCATGAAAGTTTGATCCCACGCCTGGAAGGTCGACGACGACTTTGATGCCCAGACGTTCCAACAACTTCCTCGGACCCACCCCAGATAGCTGCAGAATCTTGGGCGTGTGGATAGCGCCAGAGGCGAGAATAACCTCTTTTTTAGCTGTTGCGGTACTCACAGACCCGCCGGCCGTGGGCAAGTACTCAACTCCCACTGCTTTTTTCCCCTCAAACAAGATCTGAGAGACAGAGTGCTCGGCAAGAAGATGGTAGTTGGGCCGTTGCTTGACCCGTTGGTAATGGCTGAGCCCAGCATGACTTCGGGTTCTCGTGGTGAAGTCGGCAATGGTAGGGAAGAATGACACACCGGCAGCATTACCCGTTGTCATGTCACCGACGGGGCGGAGGCTAGACGAGATGGCGGCTTCGTACCAGTTTTCTGTCCCGATTCGTTAGCTGGACAATCGACTGTAGATTCAAGGTTGGTGTTGGCTACCGCTCCCTGGAAAGTAAAAGTTGGGATATGAGCACTGGACGGGTCCACTGCGGCCGTGTACTCGCTCGTCGTATGAAAAGTTGGCGGCTCTTGCAAAAGTTGGGTCAGGAGCAGTGAAGTTCTCGCTCTTCCCCATCTGTCAGTATAGAATCTCCATAACGTTGGAGTTACCTAGGGAGGGAACTGACCTTTTTGTAGTAAGGAAGCAGGGAATCCCAGTCCCATCCTGTGGCACCCAACTCTGTCCAATCTGCCAGCTCCTCCTTTTGCGGTCGCACAAACACCATGCCGTTGATAACTGACCCGCCGCCCACCACTTTGCCAATCTTAGCGTTGAAGACCCGATTGTTGAGTCCAGGTTGTGGCACAGACAAAAGAGGAATCCACATGTACGGGACTGGGAAGAAGTCGCCCGGAACCAACACGGTGTTTTCACCCTTGTCGAACGGCCCAGCTTCGATTACCAAGACGTTGACTGCATTTTGACCATCCCGATTAGCCTGGTTGGTCTCCTGAAGCTCAGAACGAGACATACCTGACGGATTCTCAGTCAATCGATCAGCCACGGTCAAGCCTGATACACCTCCACCGGCGATGATGAAATCGTAGCTGTTATCGCTGACATCTCTACTGGTAACAATGGTTGCGAAATCAGGTTTTGTCCTTGATGAAGTTGACGTGGCGACGGCCGCAAGGGCGAAAACATATCCCAACTTCATGACCGGCAGCACGATGTACCTGCCAATGTGCGGTGCAACTTGAAAATTGATTCAGGATGGGTTTTATTGCGTTCGCGGCTCACGTCCTTTTGAGAGAAAGAGGCTGAATCAGCACCCGCTGACATGCACAATCCACATCCACATGGTATGACCGGAATTCCGTTCCGGTAATGTCGGTAGAAGTGGAAGAATTACATGTCACCGGGTAGGTGGTATTGCCCATTGCCTTCAGCCGGTTGATGTTGTGTTCTTGCAGTAGTGCTGAGCCGAGACATTGTGCTGTATGGGAAGAAACGGGATCTTTGTCGCCTGATGACAGCCCATCCTTTTGCGCCAGCCGTTCAGGACTCGATATGAAAATAAAATAAAATGAAGCCTTCCGTTGAGGGTTCCAGGCGTCGGCTTTTTGTAAATTCTTTTGTTTAGCTCTAAGAAGACGCCCACTGAGTCCTCGGGCCAGAATGCGGAGGGCAGCATGTTCAATTACGATGGCGCGATGCCCAAGGGGAAGCCAGTCGCTTTCGTCAAGTTCCCCTCTACGACACCCAAGTCCTTGGGCGAGGCTGCAGCTGAGACCCCTGTGATGACTTCAAAGAAGTCGTCCAAGATTCAGGACAAGAGAATGTGTCTCAGGCACCCACACCGGAGCGAGCGGGAGGGTGGTGGGAACGAGGATGGTGACTTGGCTTGAACTGGATCGGATTGGAGGATCAATCGAGTTTTCTCAGGTGAAGAAATTCTGACGATGCGATTTTGCCTACTTGCCTGGACCATAGCGAAGTGGAGGTAGTAGGGACGATTTTAGGCCAGCTGAGTACTTCTCAGCCCTCATCCTAGACGACAACGCTCTGGTAGGCGGTTCATGAATCACGATGCATCATTGCCAGGCACTAGCGTCGCAAAACGGGTATAGTGGATGCCTTGAAGGTCATGATTCTGATGACATCAATTCTCCTATGGCGATGGTCTGCCGATGCCCTCTTGGGTGATTGCCCTTTCTGCTATCCGATAGTTGCATACGCGTGCCTGTAGGCGAGAGCTCTGTTATGAATGACAACCGACACGCTTGGTTCCAGTCTGGTTCAGAAATGAGCAGATGGCGCCACTTGGCTTTTCTATCTGGAGGGGTTCCGAAACACGGTGGTTCAGGGCCTTGACAACTATGAACCATTGCTCCAGGGGAGGGGGAATTGCGCTTGTGTTTAATTAGATTCGTCAGGGACCTTTTTATCTGTCCTCACTGATCGCCTCGCCCCGTACAGTCTACCCTTGAAGATTCGTCAGCGTGGGGTTGTTGGATGTCCGCAGGGGGCTTTACCAATCCGCAAATGGCGAGAGCGCCTTGATGAGCACTCGCTGCACTAAATAACACCATGTCGACCAGCGCTTCGACCGCAGGGCGGGCCGTTGGTTGACGTTTTCAAGGTGTCAAGTTTAATGCCCAAGACCACAAGTTTGTACAAGTCAAGGCCTTGGTGTCTCGGCGTTATGGCCAAACCCTTCGCAATTCCGTAGGCGCCAAAAGAGAAACGGCGTTCTTGAACTATGCCCCCGGCTGCTCAAGAGGTACCCACGGCTTCCAGCCGGTAAGGTTGGCGTGGGGCGCAGGGAAAACCTCCGTGTTAGGGATAGGAAAGGCACAGGCCCGTTCTGCAGAGGTGAGCAGCTGATGCCGTTTGGTCTCCCCCTCCTCCTCGAGGGCTCCGGGAGGATTCCGGTATACGTCTGATGGGATCCGGCGGCGGTCTTAGTAACCATCCTTGCTGCCTCCATCGCCAGTCTTGTGCCTGAAAGATTTGTGAGCGTGCAGCTTGGTGGATGTTCACGGAGGCTTTACCAACTTGCAGATGGCCGGAGGATTATTTCAAGGGGCGTCGAGTAAAGTATTCGGCGTTGGGTTCACAACTCACGGCCTCGAAGCGAAAGAGACATGCCCTTGTTAAACTGACCCGTGGACTGTTCGTCAGCTACCCCGGGCACCGAGCGGTAGCGTGCTTGTAGGTGAGACCTCTGTGTCAGGGATAGGAGAGGTGCCAGACGGTTCTGGTTCAGGTGTGAGCAGTCGGCGCCGCTTGGCTTCCTTTTCTTCGCCCGAGTCTGAGGGCCGAGTTAGATCCCGCCAAACATGGTGTTGTAGGGCTTGAGCGGCGGTATACCGACGCGCTGGCTGGAATTCCAACATGCGTCCCAGCAGATCCGCGAGGGCCCTCGGTATACCGGTTTCATCGGCTCGAACGCGTTTCTCCAACTCAACACGAATTCTGCGCGCTCTGCCTTCATCGGTCTTATGGTCGCGCTGGCTCGAAAACACGTGCCTCAAACTGCCATAGGTGGTCAGCCACGCGTAGCCAAGACTCCACACATCGACCACAGGCCCGTAGCCTTGAGCCGCCGCGCTCCATACTTCGGGCGCGACTGTTTCGATCGGCCCAATGGCAGTATACGTGCTTTGTACTTTTTGGGTCGCTTTGCCGAAGTCGCAGATGGCCGCGATGGGAGGGTCAAAAGACTGGATGAGGAGGTTCTTGGCTGAGATATCGCGGTGCATAACTCCGGCGGCGTGAATACGCGACAGCCCAACGAGTGTGTGCCAGAAGAGCTTGAGGCGAGTCGTCATGGGCATGGATTCCCAACTTGCGTGTGCGAAGTCGGTGCGCGCGAGAGGCATTGCGACAAAGAAATCCTCGAAAGCGTCGCCGCAGGGAGATGGGGAGCCATGCTCGCACCACGCAGAGAGTATTGGAATCACCCCGTCCATGCCGTTTTCAGCTGGTGTAAATATGCGAGCGATGCGAATCTCGGTCTCGATGGCGCTGGGATTCCCCTTGCGTGACAATCGCTTGATGGCAACTGGGTCGCCGCTCTTGCTGCTGACGCCGGACCTGACAACGCCGAATGCCCCAGCCGATATTGTTCTATGCATGACGTATCCTCCCATCTTCTGGTGGTAAGGTTTGGGGATCGGGTCGAGTTTGGGGTGAGGCAGAGCGGGCTCCTCGAGAATGGTCGAGATGAATTGGTTGCGGAGGGTCTCGAAGTGTCCTTCGTGCTCGACATGAATGGTCAGGAGGTAGTCGAGTTCACCAATGCGGAGTCGGTTCGCTGTCTTGTAGATAACCGTTTGGTCGCCGCTGCGCAGTACCAAATCCTTCCCATCTGGCGCGGCCGAAAGGTAGCGCATCGGGTGGCTGCTTGTAGATCGGAGCATGAGGGAGCCAGAGCGACGATGGATGTATATCATGCCGTGAACGTTAGCAACGCCTTTGTGCTGTTGCGGCGGGACGAGGAGAATATCGACACCACCATCCTGGTCACCGCTGTGGTTGCGAAGTCGGGCATCGCCTCGGCCGAATCTCCACGCGGCTCCTGGGCCTTCGGGGAGAACGTCAAGGCTGAGAAGATATCGACCGGGACCTTCGTCGAGGGCATCGTCGGACGGAGGGATCAATCCGGTTTTCTCGGAGGAAGGGACCGGCAGGGAGAGAAAACGCGTGTGGTATGGCTCGGTCACACCTGCTTCTGCGCTCGGTAGGCTGACTTCTCGATTTTCAAGGAATGCGACAACATTCCCAAAGGCACTCGCTGCCGCACAGTTGTCTGGTGTTATCGTTGCAAAATGGCCGCTGTAAGTGATCTCAGTCGTGCCCACTGTTGTAAAACTCCGCGCTTCCTCCTCTGTGCAGGCTTGCGTGTCAGTCATGGCCGAGATCGCTGGGGCAGTCTCGCGACATTCTCAGTTGTCTGGTGGTTGTGTTGGACCAAGAGGACGGCAAGGCGGTTGCAGGGGCTGGGTGCGCGGGGTCGGCGGTGCGGGGCTGTCCAAGGGGCGTGGGGATGCACAGCAGCATCTGGCGATGGAAACGGCCTCTCGCACGAAATCGTACTCGTCAAATTGGACCCATGATGCGTTTTGTAAGTCGCTTTACCGATTAATTCGTTACTCGTATGCCCATCGCACGCCTTGCTCAGTTGATGCGGCACATTTCCGTCCGGAATTCTGTTGCAGATGCCTTTCCTAGACTTTGAAACAGCGATTTGTTGGTCACTCCAGCACATCTGTCCGCGGTCAAGTTCATCGCCCAATAAACACACACGAAGTCAGTGTGGGGGCCATATGGGGTCTTGTTAAAATCACACACAGCCCCACAATTCTCCTTAACACTTGGCAATTCTCGGTTAAACGTCGGTTGCTTGGGCAAACTCCGCCGGCAAAACATCATGTCCCGCCCAGAGCGATGAGTCGAGAGCCAAGTTAGCATCACAAACAGCAACGCCCATTCGGCCACCACCATGGCTCCCACTTCCCACCCACACTGCTCCCCGCGACGCACCGGCGAGCCGTATATGCAATACCTCGCCAGATACAAGACATGGAAGAACTGGCGCGACCAACGCAACAGCGATGATTACCGGGCGGTTCAAATGGCGCGCCTCCCGACTCCAGACACCGACGACGAGCAACCCCACGTCGACGACCGCGCACCCCCGTACCGACCCTCAGATCAATCGCGCACTTCCGTCACCATTCCCCGGCCACTTAATATCGCAAATTCCATCGTTCCGAGCGGTCCCCCGTCGCCAACCGAGTCGAGGTCGTCGCAGGAATCCATCCCCACTTCCAATCACCAGTCACCCACACCACCTCCGCCTGTCAAGTCTGGGCGCTCTTCCCAAACCAGCAGCAGCAGCAACAACAACAACAACAACAGCAACAACAACAGCAACAACAAAATCACCAAGAATTACAGTCGATGTCTGCGGAGTCGCACCCGGTTATCACCATCGGCACGCCATTTCTTCGAACTTGACAGTCGCGGTCGACCTCGTACGGTCGAGCAGTCGCCGATGAGATGATAACGGCCAAGATTGCCGAAGGTGTTAAGCCATCACCGTTGCGTAGATGGTCCTTCGGCTGGACACCGTGACCCATTATAACAACACCGCAACCAACAGATGCGGGGCTGGCGATGATCCCGCCCCGAGTCACAGGATTGTTGGTCCCAGGCATGCGAGGCCATCTGGCCAGTCCTCCCTCGCCCGATAGAGCAAGGCGCACATCAGAGATCCTTTAGCAGGCTGAAGGTAAGCCTTCCCACTCCTAATTCTGTCCTGCATATGCTAACGTAGATGCCCAGGCATGTCCGAACAACCTAGCACACTACCGCTCGAGGCGAAAGATCCTGGGGTTGACCGAACTCTGCCGAGCAGATCATGAGCCTGAGGTCTCCCCCAGCCGAGGAGATGCGTTCCTCAGAGACATGACTGACTCCTGGAATCCAGTGCGGTCTGGAACTTTGTCGGGAAATGGAAACGTCAAGTTAGCCATCATTAGTACCTGTCAGACCTGCGTATTACTGCAATACACCAGAATGATTATTCGTCCGTTTTCTCGTCTCCTTGCCAAGTGACAAAGGACCCGTCGGGCAAGCTTCTCGCCCTCAATGTCAAATCCAACGCCTAAATATCCAGGCTCAGCACCCCTTCGAACAACCATCGGACATTGACGAATGTGTAAACCTCTGCCACCGTCCCCATTAACCTCCTTTTAAAACTCTTTCCTGAGTTGAACTGAGGGTTTGAGCACAGCCGATGTGCCAGCGGTCGGATGACTTATGCTGATAGAAGGGAGCGCTTTGGGACATATGGGAATGCGCTGTGGAACGGCGCCAACGCCTCACTCTTGTCCTTGGAACCCCACTGTGTGCCTTATTCAAGATAACATTGAAGGGCGTCAATTACTACCCCGTTACGGATCGATTTCTGTTACCATGGGTTGTTACATTGTGAAAACATCTCCCCGCGGCATTTGATCCAAAAATCTCCTCATGTCCCAGCTCAAAACGCCTCGCTGGTATGTTGTCTGCCCAAGTCCATCGTCCGTCATGCCTGTCCTGATTATTTCGCCGCATCCGACCGCTTCACGATAAAAGCTCCCCGGTCCATGGTGTTAATGAAGATATACCCACTTGGGAAGTACGGGTAGTTACTCCAGCTTCCGGTAAACGTGACGTTTCCCCCACCCGGCAGGTGGTCATCCTCAGGGTATGTGTCAAAATACGCAACCTCTTTAATCCCCTTACCTGTCGGATCGGCCGCCACGGAATGTAGATCGAGAATGCTAAGTCCTAAACCGTACAGGCTCTGGTAAGCAAAGCCGTCCTTGACATACTGGTTATGGTCGATTCCCTTGCGGAGATGTTTATAATGGCCGGTCTGTTTGGGCGCGGCAAGCGAGGAGATATCCCAGATGTAGGAAACGGGGTACCCGTCTTTGGCGGGACCGTTGCCGCGCACTTCGTCGTATTCGTCGTCGGTGATGAGGAATTGTTGCCATTGTGGGTCGATCACCCAGCCTTGGTGCACGTACGTGGCCCCGACGTACGAAGTGTTGGAGATGACAGTGACGTTTTTCTTGTCGGTTACGTCAAATCTGGGATTGAATTTAGTTAGTCTCTTTCAGGTGGCGCGCAGTTTAACCCAAGGTGGGGTGGGTGAGTGGAATGAGTGACGTACATGGTCAAGGAATCCTCGTCATATCCATAGCAAATATCTCGCCCGTTATACTGGGTGTCCGGACCACGGTACACAATGCACTGCGCATCATGGACATAGCCATCCGCACCAGTCCCACCTAAAGTCACGGGTTTCGACGGATCCGTCAGGTCGAAAAAGACGAGCCCGGCCTTGAGCGAAGCATTACGCGGCTGGAAACCCGTGGCAACGCCATAGTTTTTCTCCTCGTTGACCGCCACGTTGTGGGACCGCCCCATCGGTAGCCCTTCGGTCCAAAATCCGGTAAGGTCTCGCTCATTGCTAAACACCACCGGGCTGGCGGGGTTTACATCAAGCAGTTTCCTCAAGTCGAAAATCTGCACGCCATGGTTGTTGGCTTCGCTGCCGATAATCACATGACTCTTGTAGCCCTTTATCTCGCGCCAGATGGATTTTTCCGCCGTGGTATACTGCGGGAGTCGTCCCAGGTAGATGATCTTGCCCTTCTTGCTGACTTCGAGAAAGGCCGTGCCGTCTTCCTGGCCGAGGGCAACGAATTCACGGCCCTCGGGGCTCGTCCAGCCCCAACTTCCAGCGCCACGTCCGGAGGATTTTCCCAAATCTGCATGCGGTTTGAAGTCGTACAGGTCGAGATTGTCGCACTTGAATGTGAACTTGGGATTCCCAGGAACGTACGCGGCCACGCCGTTGGTGCAAGCCACAAAATCCTGGTCGGCTTGCAGGGCGCGGTATTGGCTTGACTCGAAAACGCCCTGGCGTTCTTGGTTTTCCCATGTCGCCTGCAAAAGTGTCAGCGGTTGACTCCAGTCAAGCAAGGTCCCTAGCTAGGGCCATTGATGTTTGGGTACCGGTCTAAGTTCAAGTTCTCACATACATATTTCATGGCCATAATCTGCTCGTGGCGAACACCGCTGTCATAGAGTTCAGCTTTCAACTCCATATTCACTGCCATCTCTTTGGCCAACGATGTCGAGGCCAAGACGGCCACGGCTGCCGCCAACTCGGTAAACGCCACCATTTTTGCCGTTCGTCAGAAAGAATTCAAAAACTGTGGTTGGCGCGACAATTCCAAAGTAAAAGGGGAAAAGTGACACGAGGAAAGACGACAGATGGGGCAGGCAGGTTTTATCAGTTTGCCCTGTGCTTATCTACAATGTTGTGGAACTGGGATCATGGTCGTCAGATGAGTCGAGATGGCGACATATTTCGGTTTGCGGCGTTTTGTGTGTCTTACCAGACCTGGAAATATAACGGACACACGAGACGCAATGTCGAGGGGGGGGGGGCAGTCAAGGGGGGTGTTAATTGGGACGCAATATAAATGAGGTACATTGCACAGAATCTCCATCCTCATCGGGGTCTGGACTCGCATTTGCAATGGGTCGCATACATGGAGGCAGGCAGACACGCGTGCGTGACTAGTAGTATGGAACCATGTGCGATATCTCGGAGGTATTTTTTGATTCTGTGCTATGGGGGACGTTTCCAAGTTCGGCAGGTAAGAAAAAGTGCTATGGCAGATTCCTGCAACTCCCCTGGTGGCCCCCCATCCGGCAGATGTGCACGATTGGCGGCATTGGGTGGGAAGAAGGTGAAGAACGCTTTCTAGGCATATTTGCATATAACCGCCACGCCGATATTAAATAAACCAATCCTGGCACCATCCCGTCTCGGCATGTGGTGAGCACATACGGGGAGGATGCGCCCTGCATGGACCACGGGACTTGGCAAATATACAAGGTTTGCCGGATCCGTAGATCCGGAATGCAAACATCCTGGCCGCTAGAAGCCAGAAGGAGTATTGTGAAGTTTGATGATTTACATGTAAGCTGTGCCTCTGAGCGTGCGGGGATGACGATTACGCGTGTTGATCCGGTAGTTTTACATCCGGATGGCAGGTTGCATGTGCTGTCCTGGAAGGTGGGCAAGTAAGCCATTTATTCGTACGACTTCAAACTCCTGAATGTTGTGACACTGAGGTGGTGAACCCTCATGGCCTGCAGTGTTGCTGCCACCATGCAGTTACCCCCAACTCATTGTAACACACGGCATGCAGCATCAAACAAGCGCCTGATCAGCTCTTTAGTGGTCGGAACGCCAATGAGTGGTTTGTTGCGGTATCGCTTTGGAAACACACCCCTTCTATTCCCAAAAGTAGGGCTACCAGTCAGGAACTAGAACATACATTCTGTATTCCAATTCGCAGTTAGTTCTCCAATAAGGAGCCTTTGAACCTTTATCACTGAAACAATCCTGCATGACGCTGATGATGACAACCCGACGATCCCAACCTGACGTGAATAAACATCTTCATCACATTGTGATCCTGCTCGACAGTTCATCTCTCAGGGACGCTGGTCTTTAGAACTAAAGGAACTAGGACCAAAAATGCGCCTAGTGTTCTCTTTGCAGGGAATCATCGCCTTTCTCAGCTCTCATCCGCGCACAGTCATTTTCATATTAAACTTGACAACATCGACGGTCTTTGTCGTCTTGGGGACGAAATTCTTCAACCATTTTATTACTGCAAAGTCGAAGCGCAACGAACTTTGCGAGCAATGCAACCATTCATGTTTGCATCCCATCAACAGCACCGTTTCGCGAGACCAAATATGCTTTTTGCAAAGAGTCATCTCTTTTCTCAACTCTTATCCGCGCACCGTCATTTTCATATCGAACTGGATAACATCGACCACCTTTATCTCCATTGCCACAAATATCTTCAACAGCTATCTTACTGCAAAGTCGAAGCGCAATGAAATTTGCCAGCAATGCAATCATCTCAACCCCACCAACATCACCAGCGCTTCGCGATACCAGTTTCAATTTGTGAATGACAATGAAGATCGCACATTCCTAGATTGCAAGTATTGTCAGTTCGTACTGGATGCTATATCGTCGTTTGTCCGTCCTGTTGCTTCTGGCCCGGAATCTGGAGAGGTTTGGTCGGCTTGGTTCAGATCGAATCGTGAGATTGGCCTCCTCGCGTTGGTGGCGGTGGAGGAGACAGAGAAGGTGAAACGTGTGCAGGTGCAGATATTTTCGACTAATGGTACGTACCTACCTACCTACCTACTAGGTATTTGAACAGAGTGTGACTCAATTTCTTTTCACTACCTGCCTACCTGCCTGAGGTAGGGTTGTTTCACTGGTGCTCCGAACACTGGACTGCTGGGCTGTTGAAAATCTAGAGACCTTGTTAACCCACACGCTTGCTGTTCTGCCCAGATGAACCCCCTGACCCTGCCCAACGACTGCCCAAGCGACTCAAAGAGATTAGCCCACGCGGAGACTCCGAGAACAGCTTCACTTTTGCCAGAAAGCTCCTTGATCTGTGTCGAAACCATCATGTCGAGTGTTCAAAGCGCGATGATCGTTACCATCCGACAAGGCTCATCCACATTATTTCCAATGATAGGCTTCAACTTGTTGAAGGCGAGGAAATTCCAGAAGGTGTCGAATATTCTGCCCTGAGTTATTGCTGGGGCTCTGGCCGCTTTTTCATGACAACGCACAGCAATTTCGACAATCTCCGCCAAGGATTCGCCGTGTCGGCTCTTCCCGGGACTTTATCGGATGCAGTCAAGGTTACGGCGACACTCGGTTTGGAGTTCATCTGGATTGATGCACTCTGTATCATCCAGGGTGATGTGGCTGACTGGAACCGAGAGTCGCCGTTGATGGCCCAGGTCTATGCCAACGCACATGTTACTATCGGGGCAGCCTCCGCAGGTTCGGTGGAAGAAGGATTTCTTCATCCTCGAAAGATGCCTGACCGTTTCACCCGAACATGGACTAACAGCTCCGGCAACACCATCTCACTTTCTGCTCGACTGCAGCCCGCGAGCGGGTTCCACGCCATGCGCCTCACTCCGTCGGGCCACGATGAGATGGAAGCATCCAAGCACAGAGACCCCACCCAGGTCCGGGGATGGACATTTCAGGAACAAATTTTGTCGCGACGGTTCCTCAACTTCTCGAGGGATGAGGTCCAATGGGCTTGTCGATGTATCACGACATGCGAATGCCGAGCTTGTCACCTGGAGATTGATTGCCACCCCATTCCATCACGCCATCTTCTCGATTGTCCGTTCCATGCCTGGGGAGAACTGGTTGCATTATACACACAACGCCGACTTTCGTTTGCCAAGGACAAGCTGCCGGCACTCTCGGGGATAGCTCACACCGTCCAAGACCTTACCGGGTCGGAATACGTCGCAGGGATCTGGCTTGATGACATTGCAAACAGCCTCAACGGGAGTCGTAAAAGCCAGGTCCACCCTGAAACTGCATATGGCGGACCAAAACCTTGTCCTGACACCTACCGAGCTCCGTCATTCTCCTGGGCATCCATAGACGACGCGGTAAGCTGCACCGCTATGAACCCGACCAACAGTGGTGACGTAGCAGTCGGGCAGATCACCGTGTTGGGCTGGACGGCGGAACCTGTCGGGACAGATTTATTAGGGGAGGTCAAACCGGGTGCGAGTCTTGAGCTATCAGGGATTGTTCATGACGACGCCCTGCTAGTAACCGACGACGATGAATCTCCCGGGACATTATCGGTGCATTTTGCGAACCGCACCGTGGTCATGGAGGAGGATACTCCGCTCATCAAGTTCGAATTTGTTGTGAAAAATCCGGGGACAGCTGACTCGGAATATGCATGGTCGGCATGTCGTTTCACGGGAACTTCCGACGGGAACAGCGAGTGGCTTGAGACTCTGTACCGCGACAACTTCTCAGAAGGGGTTCCGGTGACGTTGCTCTATGTAGGTCCTACGACGGACAGGCCTGGGTTTTTGGTTTTGGGAAAATCACCAGGGGACCCGACGAGGTTGGAACGATTGGGCGTGGTGGACTTTAGCTTTGACCCGTTTAGGGAAGAGGTTGACACGGCGACGAAGCGAGCGTGGGAAGCGGGTGCAGTGGATGAGCGTTGGCGGCGCCGGATTGTCCTGGTGTGAAGGTTTCGGCCTGTAGATAGCGGCAAGATAGACGTTACAGTTATGAGCTAAAAACCGGGTCGATCATGGCCGGACCATTGCTTTGGCCGACTTGCACTAGCACTAGGGGGTCGTTGGAGAGTTGGTGAGGGCTTTTCTCCGCTCCCTCAATCTCGCTGGTGATGGTGCCATGCTCCACCATATCCTCTCCAACTCTGCATCCTCAGTTCTGGGAACCTCCCCAGCTAACTCGCCAGATGCCTGCACGAAACGAGTAATCCGCCTCAAGGGCATGGGCTGCGAGTCGATCAACCACCATAGCTCATCTGCCACTGTCTCGACAGCAACTCTGAACACGGGTTTAAACCAGTCGATCTCTTCATGTCCCTCTTCCAAACCGGGTCCCCATCTGCCGCAACCGCCAGCAAGAATGGGGCATCGGGACTAAATCTCGTGTCTCCTGGAGTCGAATGCACATCCGCCTGCGAATCAACCACCGAAGCAACTGCCTCATTCGATGCGCACAAAAAGATATCCTGCGTCAGCCCAGACGGCAACCCATCTCTCATCTCAGCATACCTTCTCCGCAGCATAGTGGCATCCGCACCGACCAGCGACTCTTCTTCCACCCAGCGAAGCTCAAAACCCGCCGTCGCGTCATGGTAATCCTCCGGTATTGCCAGGGATGAATTCTCGTCATGCTGAAAAGACAATCGAACGAGTTTCTCCACCTGCGTCTTGTACGTCTCCCACCGTGCAGCAACTTCCCCGTCACCATACTTCATGTTGCCAACGCAAAAGACCACAAACCCCCAAGGCCAATTTTTCCCTCCCTCAACACTCTGTTGTCTCGCAGACCGTTTTCGCCAACGACGGAGCCAATTCGGCGGTGCCATTTCCGTTTTTCCTTTTCTTTTCTCTTCTCCACCCTCGACATGCCCTTCTGTCTCTGTCCCTGTCTTGGCATGGGAGGCATGCACATGAGAGTTCTGCTCCTCTCTAAACAAACGCCTCGCCAAGACCGCGACGCCCTCCTCACCCAACACGTCTCGCAAACCCGCTTGCATTTTTTCCAGTTCCCCCGCAGGAAGCGCCGCGCGGTCGGCATCGGTGGCGTGGCAGAATCGGGAAAAATCCCAGCCGGGAGGCCAGTACGAGCTGGAGGCGTCAGAGTATTCTTCCATTGATGCTGTGCTTGTACGTGTATTTGCACTTGCGGCCGAGGAGGCGGGGTTAGAGTCTGCGACGTTGACGCGCGGCTGTGAGATAGAAGCCGAGGACGAGGCCGATTCCGGCAGGGCAAAGTTTGGTCGTGGCATTTTGGCCTTTTCGGGACTGGATTGAATCAGTGGATTTGTGTTGTCGCGGAATAGAAAGGATCAGTTGGAGAAAAACAAGCTTCCTTCGTCCGTTCTTCCCCGTCCCGTGCCGTGCCGCGGGATTCTTCTTTTCCTTTTCTTTTTTTTTTTT
>Ga0247765_1000337_pt1 | contig 37722 bp, 38 predicted proteins | sample UWRJL106311C6_FD_179949 | JGI IMG/M metagenome (GOLD analysis project Ga0247765, IMG submission 179949) | Plant litter microbial communities from Arlington Agricultural Research Station in Wisconsin, United States - UWRJ-L106-311C-6 | ecosystem: Environmental > Terrestrial > Plant litter >...
TTGTTGATAAATCCCACTGTCGTTGAAGATCTGCAGCGCCACCAGCCGATTACAGGATTACATCAGCAAAATGGGCCCACGATAAGTGTATCTTATCAACATAAATTGCCCGTTTTTGAAGTTACCCAGAAAGCACCCATTCACCACTTCAGAAACTACCAACAACTCTCTACAGCTTTGTAGAGTCTGTATTCGTCTACCCAATGAGTTATTGCATGGTTCATCCCCAAGACCTCCAACTTAGTAGAAACCCAGCCTCTGGGCTTCCGGTTTCTTCTCCGGTGCACATGCCCGTCCGGCTCCATCTAACCATCGTGCCCGATCCCCGTTTCTACTTTCATATGCGTCATGATATCTCCGTCACAACGACGCCTATCCCACTGATTGGTGCACTTTTGAGATGCCCAATTTATCTCAACGCTGAACGATCTATAACAGAAGCTTGACCGAAAAGCCAGTCCCTCCAAGTCAACTCAGCCATACTCAGACCATGGTTCCACTTCGACCTCGGGGGTCCCTGGCCCGGCCTGATCGATCAGACGCGGTGGTTGACATGGGCGAGGATCTCGTTGTACTTGCACTAGCTCCAGATGCGTTTGTATTCGCCCTTATCCTGGTACTTATACCGTCGGCAGGAATTCTGTCAATAAGAGAACGCCCCGGTTCGTAGCCTCTCTCTGCTCTAGCACTGTTGCCCAAGAGCGCCCGATCCCCGTTCCTGGAGCCTGCAGTCGGTCCCCTTAATCTGGGATTGCCCAGGCTGTTGCTCTCGGAGCTCCGTGCACTCTCGCCACGTCGGGGCATGATGTGCGATGGCGGCTCATAGGTCCTCGCCCCGGGTACAACCGCGGGGCCAGTGGCAAACTCCACAAGCGGCTTGCCATCAGGAACCTTGATGCCATGGCCGCGGCCGGTGCGGGCCCATTGTGGAGCCTCAACAAAAGCTGGTTGGAAGTTTATCAAAGGCTGTGGCGGTGCGACTCCTGTGCGGGGCCGAACTGGCAACTCCTGGGTTTGGTGATGGTGCTGGGGGGCGCCATGATGACGGTTCGTCGTGCTCGCCGGGTTGGACGATGACTTGGTGTTCGAACGTCGGATCGGTGCAACAGGCTGGGACTTTGCTGAATGCTCGACTGCTGATGGAAGCCAACTAGAAGGTTCAGGTTCATCCAGTGATTTGGGCCCCGAAGAGACCGACGGCCGGGTACTGGATGATGACGCCGTGTTGGAAGAAGAGCGACAACCGTTGAGAAGACTGGGGCCAACTATGAACGGGCCGGAGGCATTGTGGTCGTCCCACCTTTGAGCGTGACGGCTCTCCTCTCTCTGAGTCTGCTTGCGTTCGTCGTAGGTTGTTCCAAGAAGGCTACCCTCGGCGAAAGCACGCTGCTCGCGCTCAGGTCGCATCACGGGCTCCCGTTTGTGCTCGCCACTAGATCTGACCTGTTCTGGTGACGCTACTGGGGCTCTGTCCGGTATTGGCTTTCTCGTATCCGGTACCCAGTCGCTACCAAACTCATCGAGCGGTTTGTCGAACCTCTGAAGGTCGATTAAAGGTTTGAAAGCCCCAATCACATACGGAGACTCGTCAACTGATACCTTGACCTTGTGGCCGTTGAGTACCTTAATGTGACTGAAGGACTTTTTTGGAAGCGAGGGCTGGTCCGGGAGAATTTGCGGTGCTTTTTCAACATCTCGTACGGTCGTCGCCACCGGCTTTTTGGGAGCGTGGAGCTGAAGAGCCCGGTTCACCATGTACCAGCTGCGCCATTCGTGAACACGCGAATAGAAGTCTCCAGCAACTCTGGGGTCCTCCGTACAGAAGTAATGGATGTAGTTCTGTGTGCTGAGAAAGACGGTGGATTTCTGCTGTGATTTGATGGCGTAACAGTACTTCTTGGGCGGTCTCAATTGCTTCCGCTTCTGGGTCTCAGTCGGCACGTAAATGTCAAAATCGGAGAGGTGGCATAAACTGACAGTGTCCTTGTCAGAAGGGCCCGGATCCTCGTTCTTGGACAAGAAAAGTTGGCCGCCTTGCAATAGAGTTATGTAGCGCTTGCTCCATTTCCCAGGCCGATGGGAGTGGTAGAGCGGAAGAATGAAGCCCTCACGAGGCTTATCTGTTTGCGGTACGTTCACAAGCTCGAGGTCGGGCTCCACATCAGTCGTATCTGTCGAGACAACAAGCGCATTTTGGCTGTCATTGTCCCAGGAGTTGAGCACATCTCGGATGCGCTCATATCGGCGTAGCCGGCGTTCTAGACCAAGCCTGTTGTAGGACTCAACAAGAACACTCGTAGCTACGTCAATAGGTTGTGCTGATTGGTCCGCACATGCTACCAGAATATCGACTGTACTGGTTTCAACTCCAACGACCAGATCAGTAGTCGAGCCTTTGCACCGGACAGTGACACGCTAACACCAGTTAGTCCCACCGATAGATACATCTGACCACAAGGCCTACCACTCACTCTCTCAGTGCCGTTGCTTGCGCCACGAGGGGCGTCCGTTTGGCCCCGGCCACCCGCCTCGATGAAGTTTCGCGACATGGGTTCCTGAGTGGAGCTCTGACAGTAAAGTGAAGCGCCGAGCGACGAGGTAGGGGAGATAGAAGAGCAACGAGCGACTCTCGCGCGGCGAGCCTTTGCAAGAAAAGAAAGCTTATCCAGCACTGGGCTTCGCGACTTGGGTGAGCTGTTCGACCTAACTGACGACGGGGGCGTAGGTAAGGGCGGCAAAGAGGCGGATAGTTGCAGCTGGAGTCGGTCGCGGCGAGCCTGGTCTCTTGCGCGCCGCTGTTCAGCACGAATGTGCTTGATTTCGGCCTCAAGTTCAGCTACTCGAGCAGCCCAATGTGCTGCTTGTGCCTGTTCGTTCTCGTCGGTTTCAGCGATCTCAGAAGTCCCGTCCTCGGGGTTAATAGTAGCCGGGGCGGCTTGGACATCAGCAATTGGTGTGGCCGAAAGGCAATGGGGCGGGGAGGGGACTGGATCTGGATCCCCTGGATGTGCGTCGGAAGTAGGAGAGCGTCCGGGTCGGGAGCTTGGTGCGGTGGCGGCAGGTGGATGCAGGGTCCAGCTGTGGTCTACGTCGTCGTTGGGCGCATAACGGGCGCTCCTGCAAGGTAGAGGACGGGCGATCAGCGAGCTCACATGTCTCTGTGCGAGGGGCAGAGGAGCACGGGAAAGCGCGATGCAAGATTTATGGTTTGCCGTGTTACTGGCAACAAGCTGCGCGCGAGGCCTTGTTCTTTTGAGAGGCGCGCCCAAGCTCCAGGTAGCGTCACGCCGTCCCAAAATCTGGTCATGGGATGGTTGCACCACTCTCCCAGCGGCTGTAATACTGGACGTTTCTTCCAAAACGCAATTGGTGTGGTAGCGGGGAACCCTCGTTAGTGCATCCCCGGATGACATGGCAAAGGCCATTTGCGAAACCTGGACGCCAAAGAACTTGGCGGAAAATCAGTTATTTAGCCGTTGGTGGCGGCTGACAGCTGCAAGTCTTATGCCGACAGGGGGCATGCGCGAGATGAAGCCCTGGTTTCGACACCTGAGTGGTGGTATTGGTTCCGTCCTTTTGGGTCGGCAATCTCTGCGGTGATTTCACACAACGGACTGATTCATCGTTGATGGGTCGAGGGCGAAATGAGGATGCATCCAACGTAGTGCCCAGGGCGAGGCACGAGGACACCTTCCTCTTTTTAAACACCAAACCTACCTCCATTCAGCGTGTACACACTTCACAGATTCCCAAACGACAAGACAAAGGGAGTCCGCTTCCTGTCATCAGACCACGCCGCGCATGGGAATGGGGGAGCGGTCAGAAAAGGAAACGGATATGCAGGCTAGCATTCGTCACGACCAAATCGGCGTCGCAGAGTCTCCCTGGCGAGAATAAACACCAGCCATCAAGGGTGGAATGCTGAGAACGCTGAGAACGCTTTCTGGCTTCGGCGCGCACTGCCATGACTGCCACGACTGCCTCAATCCCTTACTTTCTGAATGCCCTACACTCGCGCCGCCACCAGCCCACGAAATCCTGCGTCGAGACATCAATCCCAATCTCCTTGAGCGCTTTGGTGCTCAGGTGGCAGTCATACGGCCGCTGAACACTAGACATGGGGTCGTTCGCTTCCATGTTGGGCTCAATGCCGTCGATGGGCAAACCCATAATTTCAGCAAACAGTTGGCAGATCTCATACTTGGTGTACTTGTCCTCGCTCGAGAACTGGAGCACCCGTGGGAGCTCCTTCGGGTCCTCTGCATCGAGGTACTTGACAGCCACATCTAGGCGCCTCAATTAGCCCTTCTTTCTGTGCTGCATCTCGTGCCAGGAAACACCATTTTACGTACCACGACAGATTCTCCCCACATCTTCCGTATTTGTCGGGTATCTCAGTGCCCAGTGGTCCATTTTCACTTTGCTGCCGTCCTGTACTTTGAGTACCGTATCCATTAGAATATTGACAGCGCTCTCGGCGTTCTTCTCCGCGGCTCCGTACAAGACCGGGACCCGGAGAACAACGCCGAGCTCCTCACGTCCGGCTTTGGAGAAAGTGCTCAACACAGCATGTTCCCCATCCAGCTTGGTTTGGCCGTAGAGATTCGTTGGCTCCGTGACAGCATCAGCCTCATAGGGCGCATCTCCAGGACGTCCCGCAAAGACGTAGTCGGTGGAGATGTAAATGAGGAGAATGCCGCGCGCTGCGCAAAGTGCGGCAAGCGTGCGAGATGCCTCGATATTGATGGCACGCGTGCCTTCCGGGTCTTTATCGACCTTGTCGGGGAAGCGGTTGGCTGCACAGTGAACTACGACCTGAGGTCTGTTCGTGGTGTAATGGAAGTTAGATGGCGAATCAATGCCTCGACGGGGTTATTTTTGACCAACTTTATATCGTCAAGCACCTTCCCAACTTCTGCCGGGTTGGAGAGGTCGACTTTGAGGATTGACGTGCCATCGGCGCGCGAGAAGCCGGTGCCCTTGACTGTCCAATTGCCCCAACCAAACAACTTGCAGACCTGTCTTCCCAGCAGCCCCGTGGCCCCGGTGACAAGAACTGTTCTGGAGCCCATGACGTGGTATGGGTCGCTTCAGGATATTGCCGCTGACGCTGGGCTTGGAAAAGATCCCAGAGTTCGGGGATGCCGGCTCCAAGCGGTTCTCGAGCTACTAAGGAAGTGCGGGGATTTTAGTGAGGGGCTATGGAACCATTGACGTAATTGTCGCCCTCCAAGAAGAAAGAGGTTAGGATTGGATATTTTTGACGGGTTTTGGTGTTGCTCTCTATCTATGAGCTAATTGCGCTGTCTAATGCATCTCTCTAGTGACATACCAGAATGGCCCAAAGAACAATGCTGGATACGTGACCCGGGGTGTCAAGAACTCCCCCACTCTCTTCCGCTACTCTGGCTGATCGAAGGGCAAAGCGAGGAAAGTCAGAACATGCAACGCTACCAGTTCCCAAGTGAAATTGTCCTTTGCCATCTGTCTAGTCCTCGTCTGCCACCTTGTCAGCAACCATCTCTTTCGCCTTGTTGATGACCTTCTCGGGCGGGCGTGTCACCACAGCGCTCTCGATAGGCTCTGCCGGGCTTCCGAGCCCAGTCATGGGCGATGTAGTGTCAGTGGGTGTGGTAGGAACTGGAATACGGATATCCTCGGGAGAGCCAGGAATGATCTTGGGGTCCAAGCCTGGAATGTGGATCCGCTTGGCCTCGTTCTGGTATGACGCCGGGATGATCTCGATGATTTCGTCTCTCGGGAACTTCAACTTGGGAATGTCGCGAGTGCTGCAGTGCATCAGGTAGGCATACAGAACGCGCAAGACGCTCTCGTGAGCAATGATCAAAAGATCATTCTGCTCGCGCTCCAGCTCGAGGATGATCGGCTCTAGGCGGACGGCCAAATCGTGGTACGACTGGAACACATCGAATCAGCATCAGATCAAACTCAGACCAAAAACCTAGGGCATACCTCTGCACGAGGATAGCGGTGATGGTAGGGATCAAGCTCGTGCTTCTCTACTTCCTCTGGGTACATGCTGCGAATAGCCCGTTCCGAAAGCTTCTCGCAGACACCAGGGTTTATCTGGCTCATCTGAGATCGCTGACGGACTTTGAAACCCTTATCCTTGAAAGGCTGGGCTGTTTGAATCGTGCGAGCTCGAGTTGAGGTCCACACTGTCAGTTGGCGCAAGGGAGCATCCGAACCGCCCTGATCAATTCTGGCCTGTCGCTCTTCCTCTCGGTGCTTGAGCAGTGTCTCAGCCACCTTAGCCGCGTAGGCTTGGCCCTGTTCGGAAAGGGGAGCGTCGGCTTTGTATGAGTCCTCTTCGGTAGCAGTCCCAGCTCGGACGAAGAAGGTAGTACGGGACTTGACATGGAGATTAGTAAGATAGAAAATGATCCTGTGAGACAGATAGTTGAAATTGACGTTGTTGTAAAAGAACGACTCGCCAGCGTTGGTCATCTTCACATAGTTGAGATCATTTTCATCCATAGTCTCGAAGACGGGGATCTTGGTTTGGATGCGCTGAAGGTAACGCTGAGCCGCCTCATCGGGATCCATGCCGGCAAACTAGGCTTGTTAAGTACACATTAGAGAGGCGAATGACAACAGTTTACAACTTACATCTGGTGAGGAAATCTTAACGTTGCGTGCATTCTCCTTGAGGATCTCCTCATCATCGACGTACGATTCAACGAATAAGGTCTGCATGGCCAAGTGTCAATGAGTCTCGGGTTTTCAACTAGAGTTTACGCTTCCCACCTGGACATCGTGCTTTGCGAACTCCTTGGCTAGGGAACGACGACCGCTTGCTGTTGGATTGACTGCATCATAGATGGCAACTTGGCCATTCTCGTGGTTCAGCCAGGCATAAATGTCCTCTCTGCACTTTTTCAAGATCTTCTGGCGCAACATGACAGAAGCTGGCGAGGCGTTCGGATAGAAGTAGTCCTGCGGAACCTGGCCACCTTCGCCAACCGTGGCTCTGCGATAGTCACCCAGGTGGAATATACGTGTCTTGACTCCGAGCCTGAAGAGCAATAAGTATCAACTCCATCATTGTGAGAAGACCAACCCACCATGAGAGATAGCGGGCCATCGAGACACAAATGTGACTGATGATCAAGATTAGCAGGGATTTGTGACAAGCACAGGAGCCATTAAGACACCTACGTCTTGCCGCGGGCTGGGAGGCCCACCATCACAATGGCAATACGGCCAGAGTGGAAGAGTCTGCCCGACATGGTGCTGTAGAGCTGCGCTGGGGCCAGATTGTTGTCCCCATCCGAGACATCGTGGATGCCGTCGATGAAGGTTGAGCTCTTTCGACGGTAGCGAGGCGCGTTAGCCGCGATCTCGGCCGTGCTATCACAGTCAGTCATTGCTTCCCTCCTTGGTTGATCGACTTGGCTAACTGGGCAGAAGAGAAGACGAGGAGGAGGAAGGTCAGCTTTCGGTCGCGGGAAGCCTCAGCTGCGTGGCCAGCAGCAACAGTTGGTACACTAACCGCGCCATGTCTCGATGCAAGACACAGTGCTGAGCAAATCAAGGGATGGGTACCTACAGGAGGGTGTCCATGGTGCCAAGTTGCAGGTGGGTGGTTTGTGGAGAATACGAGGCCAGACCACGTATCACCGGAGGGTGCTGTATGGAAGGCACGACCACGGCCGAGACTTGTGAATTCCACCGTCGCTGCCTTTGCAGCCAAAGGAAACAGGAGAATAAGCGGGTCCTCGGCGGTCAGCCCAGAGTACGTGTTCCTGACAATTCGGGATGCTTTCTGGGGATCCCGGAGTCCGCTCAACAAGCGCCGGCCTCAGGACGCCCTGCGGGAACGGGACGACTCAGATGGATGTGGTCTTCCTGCGTGTGGCTGGCTTGCCCGAACAAATGGCACTATGTTATTTTTTTTTCTTGTTGGGGGGTTTGCAGCTATTGTAAACTGCGGTGAGATGGACCTTCGTGCAGTAGACTGAATGTGTAGATGCACGTCAGCGAAAACACACCTAGTTGGATGACAAGATAACAGTTCAGTCAAGACGTTATCGCCTAATGAAGCAATCCCGAGAAGACCGTGGTGGATGCCGGTCCCGGTTGGCGAAGTGGAAGAGAAGCCGGGTTGGTGCGGGACAAAGATCGACAGCCCGCAGAAGCTGTGTCTGTGCACTCACATACCCAGCAGTGTTGGTCAGCCCCTGTCTTTTTAAGTTCGCAGCAGTCCGCTGTCCTGGCTCGATGCCACTCCAGTGTTAGTGTCCTTATCTGTTATTGTATCACTAAGGAAGCGGCTGATAAGAGAGAGTAGGCAGTTACTTTGTCTAATTGCCACCTAGCCCTTAGTACCTAGGAGAATTTGGGTATGGATTGTGTTTGGGCGATTATTGAAGGGTTGCACTTACAGCTGCCTAATAAAGTACCGCGCAAACAATCTTTCAGACGTTGAACCTACCACCCTGAGACCATACAAGACGAAGTAGTTCAGTACTGTAGATTTATCACAGCTGAAGTGAAAACACCGGGCCTCATCAATCCCATTTTCTATTTTTTGGGGGGGAAAAAAAAACTATGGGTGATTCCCTCTGCGTCATGGGTTCAGCCCCTGAATGACGATTAAGTCGAGACTATGTTTCCTGGGCTGGCAGAGTAAAGCGCTAAGGAGAAAAGATTGAGGGGTGCTCATGTATAGAGGATTTCAGTGTTGTTGCTGAGATGAATCACGGGTACTGAGCAAATGTAGGTGTTGCTCAATGAATTCCCTCATTGTTTTCTGTACCAAAGCCCCACGATTGCAGGACTTCTCGGTGAGCCACGCTCGCCCCAACGCCTCGTGTGGCTTGGTCTCCCCCGAGCTCGGGCCGCGTTTGCCCATGGGTCAGCTTTCGGCTCCACGTCGGCCTAGGTGCGTTGACTTCTACGCCGTGAAATTTTTGGTCGAGCTGCTTTGTTGAAGCTCAACACCGAAATTTGCGGCAGCGACTTCCTCAATATCACGAATCCCCCCTGCCCCCGGCGAAACTTGAAGAAGGTCTCTTATACAGGCGCTTTCAATTGAGAGTCCACGATCTGGTCGTTCCCTCCACTGGTTCCGTTTCCTGTCCTCGGCGACCGTTGCGCTGCTACGCGTTTGCCACCAGCCATGGCCTCCACCTCCGATTCCACCGTCGCGTTCCTGACCAAGAATCCCTTGTTCTCTGGGCTTTCAGATGTCTATAATGCTTTTCAAGAGAAAAGGGCGAAGCTTGGGCTCTCCAACCCAGGCACTGTTGAGAATGTCGCAAAGGGTAGGTTCGCGCTAATTCCACGTTCGCGGCCGCGGCAGCTTACAAGGTCTTATTAGAAGTTCAACGAGACGTCCTCACCTCCAACTACATGTTCACGGGAATCCGTGCCGAGATATCCAAGGTCTCGTGTCTGAACCCTTTGTGCGTCCCCCCAGCAACCGGTTCAGTCTCCGTGTACACCCCTGGCGAGTACTTTCTGACTCGTTGCATGCCGCAGATTTCAAGTTTCCCACCAGTTTGCCCTCGGCGAGAGGCTTCAACCTTACACCTTCGCTGCCATGTACGGCAGCAACAAGGTAAACTAGACGTCTCATTATGCGACTCAAGCTGGCTGATGGTGACTGACGGTTGGAACTAGATCTTCTCACAGGGCAACGTCGATAACGAGGGTGCACTGTCAGGAAGATTTAACTGGCGATGGGGTTCCACGTCCCATATCACTAAGACCCAGTTTTCCGTCGGCTCCGAGTCTGGCCAGGATGTGACACAGTTCGAACACGAGTACACAGGAGCCGACTTCACGGCATCCGTCAAGGCCATTCATGCCTCTGTATTAGACCGCGGTCTCACAGGAGTTTTTATTGGTCAATACCTTCAGGCAGTCACTCCAAAGCTCGCCCTCGGTCTTGAGGCCCTTTGGCAACGTCAGGATATGAGCCAGCCCCCTAACGCGACCGTCTCTTATGTTGGACGCTATAAGACACAGGACTGGATTGCGAGCGTTCAGCTGCAGACAATGGGTGGCCTGCAAACCTCCTACTGGAGGCGGCTTTCGGAGCGTGTTCAGGCTGGTGTCGACATGACCCTTTCACTCATGCCGGGTGGTGGTGGCCTCATGGGCGGCCCCCCCCAGAAAGAAGGCATCACCACATTTGGTGCCAAGTACGACTTTAGGATGTCGACTTTCCGAGCCCAAATCGACACCAAGGGCAAACTTAGTGTTTTGCTGGAGAAGCGTGTTGCCGCGCCGGTCACCATGTCGTTCGCTGCTGAAGTTGACCATGCCACTGTGAGTCAATCATCCTTGGTCATGTTCCCCCATTCTTACTAGCAACGCAGCAACAAGCCAAGATTGGTCTAGGCGTCAGCCTTGAGGCCACAGCGGAGGATTTCCAGGACCAGCAAGAAGCTTTGGGAGCCCAGTCAGGCCCCAACATTCCGTTCTAATCAACTGCCACAATCGGTAGAACATGAAGGAGACTGACGGGCAACCCTATCTTCGACAACCTCGGCTCCTCTCATCACCAAGACGCAATCTAATAGAATCACCAAACTGGCCCGCCAACTCCAGAAAGGCATTTTTGGTCACCTTTCCCCTTGAGGTCCTCCTCTTTCCATCCTTGTGTTAATAAACACCGGCTGCTGCGATCATGAACGATGCTACGGCACCTCGCGTTCAGGCCGTGTTTCTGCATATCAAATGACGACCATAGACATTCCTCCTCTCCTCCTGCCTTACATTCGCGTTCCTTCCGCTGCGTTCCCATGCAGGTTCTGGCGGCCGGATAGGATCGCGGAGGGCATTTGTGTAATTCTAGTCTTTTATTGCAGGGGTGTCTCCTTTCGGCTGCATACTGGGCTGTTGTGGATATAACAAGGCTGCCAGAGTCTGCGCCTCCACCCGGTCAACAGCAAAACTGTACCGTAGTTATGACGGAGTTTAGCCATGTAAAAGTAGTAAATGAAGAGCGATCAGTGCACACACGGGGCATCACTTGTGTCATTAAATCGTTCACTAGTGCTGTAAAAATGCTGGTCTGGTGATAGAGGCACGCCTCAATCATGGAATGAACGCTTCAGGATTGGCATGAATCACGACCCCTATTCTCAGGGTTGTAATCCGTTGAATCACTATATTCGCCAGAATGCTCATGGCCGCACAGGCAGCAATGCTTGTATTCTACGCACTCAATAGTTCTACACAAAGCTGCACCGCCACCCAACCCACAACTCCCGGTCTATCTTGCTTTCCCAGTTTTGGTATCACTGACAGTATGAAGAAAAGAGAATTTCAAGACGGGTGTCCTCTCGGGGCGGGAAGTGTATTCCATCATATTATTGTGTCGATCTCACCCTTTCCTTCGTCTCTCCTAACCTTTGCTCCCTGGGTTTTCGTAGTGGCGTTTTGCCACCATTAAATGCCATGGCAGGAAATAGAAAACAAGGAATGCAGTATTTTCTTCTCCAATAACCAATGTGGGAAGAAGCAATGCAACGTGTCTATGCGTTTCGAGGGAGAGAAAAACAGGAAAGGAAAGAAAAGAGGGAAAAGATGGGTTGCGCACGTGGCCAACATCGACGAAGACCAATAGCCCTCACATGATGGCGCACTCCCTATCGGGTACGCTACCACCTTTGGCCTCTTTCGACTGCTTCTCCTTGTCCTTTTTGTCTTCCTTGTGTTGACCTTTGGACTTGGTCCGCTCCTTTTTGTGATGAGCGTGATGTAGGTGATGGTGGTGAGAGTCCTTCTCTTTTTCTTTACCTTGGCTATCGCCACTTGTCTCTTCCTCTTCGATGACGACTTCCTCGAGGGCTTCTGTTCCTGCTACCGCCCCGTTGAGTGGCTCTTTGCTCGGCCTCGAAAAGCCAAGCCTAGAAATCGTTAGGCTTATCCTCCCTTCACCAGCTTGACTGTTGGGTCTAGATTTGCTGCCAGTCTTAGTAAACTTGGCCGCGGCCCGAGAGAGCCGCGCCGCCGTACTCTCGTCCTGCGGGGTGGTCGCCGGCGATGGGGCGTCTGGGGTTATGGCGAGGGTTGCGGCAGACGGCTCTGAAGTTGCCGTACTAGCGCGCCTGGAACCGTCCGCCTTCGCTTGAACAAAATACGGGTCTTCATCGAAACTCAAGCGGAGAGGTCTGTCAAGCTCGGAGCTGAATCGAATATTCGGCCCGCTGTGGACCAGAATGGTCGAGGAATCGAAGTAACCACTAGTTGACCTCGAGATTGCTTCAATTACTGCGTCTCCCGGATTTGGCCCGTCGGCAGTGCTAGGGGCGGATTCATTGTACGCAGGGGGTTCGGTGATAGAACCATCCGTCGATGCGGCTGTGACATCCACCATGGGTACAATTTGATAGAAAAGCAGATACGGCATCTCCTCATGAAGTGATTCTTTTATGTCATCCACGTATGTCACCCTCTCATCGACTGCTAGATCGTCGAACCGCGCCCACTGTGCTTCTTCGTAATCGGGTGGCGGGTCGGAGTCATGTCTTCGGTTATCAGTCAAAAGTTTGGGCGCAACTCTTGCGAAGGCGATGTAATGGCCACTGTGCAGCGAATCGCCGCGATGGCAGACTACTGATTGCAGATCAAGTTTATACTCCTGACTCAGGCCGTTAGAATCTTGGTCGGCTCTGACATCGTCAACCACCATAAAATGCGGCAGCCTCATGCTGATCGGGATATCGATTAAGGTATTTTGCCGTATGGGGACACCCTGCTCCGTCATCGTATATCTCTTCAAGCAGATACCGAGAACGGGACGCTGGTTGAAGTGGCGAGCAACTTCAGCATCGTTGCTCGGTTCGCTGCTCGAGGTGGCGTGCCACGCTAGATGGTTATCAGTAAGCTGCATGTCGCGAGTTCAGCTGCAAGAAGAGTGGTAGAGAGTACTCACGTATCAGCCTGAAGAACTGCCAAGCCGGTATTGTGACAGCCTTTACTACTGTTGATCCAGTGCGCCGAGCTCTCTGCAGGAAACTTTCGTTCGCTATGTCAGGTGCCGCACCCTCCTCATTCACTACAATGCGCTGGATTATACTCGCAGACCTGTGGCGAAGTCCTGGTGGTGAGTCAAACACCTTCGATGAACTGGAAGCAGGCGTCTCGGCCGGAGACTGAACGATCGAGTCAGATTCAGATAACGTTCGCTGTAGCACCGGATCTTCGGCATGCTCTGTTTGCGATATCTCCCCATTCTCGGGCACAATTCGAATCGTCGTCTCGCGTCTTGAGACAGCCAACGGCCGGTCCGCGCCCTTTTTCTCCTCCAAGCTGTCGCGCAGAACATCGACCTTGTTGTTGAAGTACTCCTCAAGGCAATCTTCAAGCTTAAGGCCCTTGCCTTCGGGGTCTGGAGGCACAGCAAGATTGAGCAGTCTTTCATGGACAACCTTGTGATCATCCTCGTCCCCCTTACCATGATGGAAAAGGTCGACTTGAAGCGCTAACAGAGGGAGTTGAAGAGTCTCTGTGATGAAGGCGAACGCCTCCGATGTATCCTGCTGCTCAAGGCGCTCGGCGTCTTTCCATCCACAAGTGGAAAGCGACTCCTGAATATGCTGTGTCTGTTGCCCGTTAGTCAGCTACCAAAAACTGGACTTCCTAAACGCTTCGTACCATGTCCGTGTGAATTAGCTTGCCTCCCCTCAGCATATTGACCCATAACCTGATCAGGAAGGACAGTTTCCTCTTAGCTTCATCGCTAGTCTCGTTCTTCAACATGCATTCGAAGGCAGTCAGGTTGGCAAACATGGCGAACAGCAATGCGTCCAAATAGCAGGTTACATTTCCCCGATTCTCGGCCCCGAGCATTTGGATATTGGGATTGTATGGCTCGATGATACCCGCGAACGCCTTTTGTTGCAACTGAAGTAGCTCGATCGCCTTGTCGATGTCGCCAGCGGCGTACTTGGAGTTGAGCGCATAGCGTATGAGATCCTCGGTGACACTATTGTATCTCTGTTCCTCGAGCCGGTTGGTGATCTCTTGAACCTGTCAGATCGTTTAGCGAACAGATACTTCCTTGGTCGTCGTTCGTTCGACTTACCTTGGCCGCCTCCCTCTCTTCTTCCTCCTTCTCTCTCTGCGCTTGTTTCGCGGATTCCGGTCGGAATATGGAGATGATATCGAGTGTTATAGGTCGGATCTGTAAGTGACCCTTAGCATATAGCTCTAGCTTTTTCCAGGACCCAGCGGGACAAGGAACGAGACACCTAGACGGACCTTTCCGACAGGCTCGGAAGACTTGCTGCGGCGATGACCACTATTCTTGTCACGCACACTCCGAAACTTTCTGAGTCCGAGGGAGTTGTTCTTCAATTTCTCCATCATATGCGTCTTTGCGGCATATGCAGGCAGCTATTTGCGAGTCAGGAGTCGTCGTCCCGCAGAGGCTTGCACATGGTCTTGAGTTGCTGCAGGAATCGTCTGGGTTCGCAAGAAAAGACCAGCAATGTAGAAGCCCGCAAATCAAACAAACACCAATTAAGCAGGTGGAAGACGCCTAGGGTGAGTGGGTTTGGTTTGGTTGAGGTTATCGAGAATCGTGGCGTAGGTGAACGAGGCTAGGAAGCTTCAGAGGTATGGAGGGGTTCCTTTTTGTGCTGATGGAAGGGCGGGGCAGCACGAGGTCGTAAGGATTGGGACCAGGAGAACCGAGACGACGCGGAGACGAGCGCACTCAAGAATCCGAGTGAATGACTCTACGAGCGAGCGTTCATGTTCGCCTAGCCTCAATTACGCGAGCAACGGGATCGGAGGTGTGGGCTGTTTCGTTTCGTGACAAGCAGAATCAAAGGTTTAATGTGAGGCCCCTGGACCTTGTCAGGACAGCCCAGGGCATCGGGTTAGATCGTAGCGCGCAGAAGGGGAGCCCGGACCAGGCCCAAGCGCAATGGCTTCTCAGCGAGCTGCTTTGGAGACCACCTGATCTCCATCTCCCGTCATCGATCCCCCCCCTTGCGTTGTCAAATGGTTCAAACTTGGTGCCTGAATTACAAGTCTGTTGCTACGATATTCACGCGCACCAGAAGACATTGCGAGGCCTTTCCTTGGCTAGTCTCGCTGGTCTCGAGGGATTTGTGGTGCCACAGCGAGGAGTCGCTGAACCGTTGGTAAAAATCGATCTGCAGAGCAGGCCGTGGTGCGTGTGTCGGGCCACGAGCTTCCATCCCAACCTAGGCTGCAAACTTCTGCATGGCGTGGCGACTTCCAGAGTGCGCAACACAAACAGGCACGAACATGGAAGCAATCGTGGCCTGCCTCACCTGGTAATGGAGCGGGTCTTGGGATTGGATGACGTTGCAATCATCCATTTCCAACCCGTTGTGGTGGACCATGGGCGTGGGAGGCGGCAGAGTGATCTTGCACACGACGGGATGGCAACAGATCTGCCGCCAGTGTTTTCGTGGAAAGGCTGATGCCCCCCAATGATGATGGGCCACAGCTATCGTAGGGGCCTATTTGCAAATTCTACGTTTTAGGTACGAAGTACCCGCTAAGTGACGTTGTTTACCGGTTGTAAGAAGCGAAAACTCTGAGAAAGACGAAATTCTACATTTGTACATCCAATTCAGCTCAAATCACGCGGAGGCTCAACAAAAGACTCGCGTAGCTCCGTGGCAGCAATCCACCGAACTAGCCCTGGACATCGGGCTTTCCGACCATAGGTCATCTTGACTTTATGGTCTCGGTATGGTGCGCCGGCAGTGGCATCCAGGGCTTTGGGTCACCGAGTTGTGGCTACAAGTACAACGGTTACATTTCCGTGTCTCAGATACCGCAATCCCGTCTTCCTTGATCCAACGGTTAGCTGAACCAGCTTCTCGTTCAAATAAAAATGAAACGAGTTTCCGTTTCTTTCAGCTTTCAACTTTGTATTTTTGCGGATATTATTCATGGGATGAAGTATTGGTGCGTCTGCAAAAATGTGAGGTATGTAGGAGGTGAACGAACAGAGCTCGAATGTATTCGTGGTTCTCTGGGATACTTGGGGTGTGGGGAAATATCTGACCTACCCCCGATTTTCGTCTCAGCCAAGCCACATCTATCAAGCCACCCCCAGGTTTCCGGGTGAGGTGGGCCGAACCAGGGCCAGACGCGCTGCGAAGCGGGGGAGACCCCCAGAGTTGGGGTAATTCTTACCTCGGCACTGCTGCGAACCGATACGGTGAGGACTCCTGGCCGTCACATTCTCGTCGACTAAGCTCAAGCATCGGACGACGTTTATGAAGCCTCCAGGTCTCCCGTTTCATTCTGCGCTTGATGAGCCTGATTGAACTTTTCCGAGATCAAATATTCCTCACCCTCCATATCCCACATCATTGTCACTGCATCGACCATGTCTTCCCAAATCCCCATTGCCGTGAGTTTGCTCCGGGTCAGCCGTGGATCTGACTACTGAATGCTAGCCTCCATAGGTCCGCGACCGCGTTAGCGAGAGAGCGAAGAAGACCCTCGATGTCGTCGCCAAGTTTGTCGAGGAGGAGTGTATTCCGTGAGTTCAGTTGTCCAGAGACCACACCAACTTATGTCTGACGGCAACAAATGGTAGCGCCGACGCAGTCTTCGAAGCTCAAATCGGCACCGGGGACGAGCGGTGGGAGCATCACCCGCAGATCATCGATGATCTAAAGAAGAAGGCTCGGGCGCTTGGACTGTGGAATATGTTCTTACCCAAGGGTCACTACAAGGAGTCACCGGGATTTACAAACCTGGAGTACGGATTGATGGCAGAGTGGCTGGGCAAATCGAGGGTTGCGTCGGAGGCTGTCAACTGCGCCGCCCCAGATACCGGCAACATGGAAGTGTTGGCCAAGTACGGTAATGAGGCACAGAAGGCCAAGTGGCTCAAGCCGCTCATGGAAGGTGAGATACGCTCGGCCTTCCTCATGACAGAGCCCCAGGTAGCGTCCTCAGACGCCCGGAATATTGAGATGAAGGTTGAGAGGGACGGGGACTACTACGTCCTCAACGGCCAGGTAAGAGATTAGCTCATGGGCACTGCATAGCTGCTAATGTCGAAAGTTAGAAATGGTGGTCGAGCGGCGCTGGCGACCCGCGCTGCAAGATTTACATTGTCATGGGCAAAAGTGACCCTAAGAACCCGGATCCGTATAAGCAGCAGTCTGTTGTCCTGGTCCCATCTGACATCAAAGGGGTTACAATTCACCGCATGCTGTCCGTCTACGGATATGACGATGCCCCTCACGGCCACGGCCACATAACTTTCCTCAACGTCCGTGTTCCAGCGGCAAACTTGGTGCTTGGGGAAGGCCGGGGTTTTGAGATCATCCAGGGAAGACTCGGCCCCGGCCGAATTCACCATGCCATGCGAACTATTGGCGCGGCTGAGAGAGCGTTAGAGTGGATGTTGATGCGCATCAACGACCCGAGGAAGACACCGTTCGGTAAACAGTTGCGCGAGCACGGGGTCATCCTTGAATGGGTTGCCAAATCACGGATCGAAATCGATGCGGCCCGCCTGGTGGTTCTGAATGCTGCCATCAAAATGGACGAGCAGGGTCCCAAGGCCGCGCTGACCGAGATTGCACAGGCCAAAGTGCTGGTGCCTCAGACAGCCTTGACCGTCATTGATCGAGCAGTGCAGTGTTTCGGCGGAGCTGGCGTCAGCCAGGATACCCCCTTAGCAAACATGTGGGCCCAGATCAGGACGCTGCGGTTGGCGGATGGCCCGGATGAGGTGCATTTGCAGCAGATGGGCCGGAACGAGAACCGACGCGGCATAGCTGTGGCGAGCAAGATCGAGGCACAAAGGACTAAGGCGGAGGAACTCTTACAAAAGTACAATTTGCCGAAGTCGGAAATTGGGACCAAGATTCAGAGAGCCAAACTTTAAGGACACGTTCCGGGGACGTTGAAAATGTAGTTTTTTTTCTTCCAACATATGTGCTAGGTGTGGCACAAATTCTCTTTTCCACGTTTGCGCCAGCGCGCAATGACGTTGCATCAGGGTCCAACCTCGATCCGCGGAAGGTGCTCCGTGCGCGTCGCTACGTGGAATGCGTTGCTAGGGTAGTCGTTGCTGTACCCCAAATTCAGCAAGCCAGTAAACAGTTTTCGCACAAGGAATCACCATTGCCTGCCCACAACTCAACACTGCATCCAATTTAAGCAAGGCAGTAACCCGTGAGCCTCTCTGCTGCGGCTACTGGCTCAACTGTCTTTGCCCAGATCATACGTACAGTCTACTGCTGCAACTTGAACATCACGGAAACTTGCATCCGCGCGACTCCAATTCGCACTTTGCTTATCGTCTCTGTCCAGTTCCCGTCGCCGCCAAAACGCATACATTTCACACCATCAGTCACCATGTCGACATCCAACGTTCTCGCTGCAAAGGATATCAACGCCTCGTTGCATACCACCAACGATTCTGCCCCCGTCAAGGACGTCAAGAGCATGGAGTACCACCGTCAGGTTCTTCAGTCCAAGATGGAGCAGGGAGAGTGAGTTATTTGCCGTTTCTCCCCATTCTCCTCCATTGCGCTAGCGCAACTAACTCTGCTCCTCAGGTCCAGGCAGTACATTTCCCCCTCGGATAACATCATGAGCCCGTGCACGGCGAAGCTGTCTGCTTTTCGCAACAAGCAGGTTGGAAAGTATGTTTCCTCCCCCATTTTCCTTCCTCTCCCTTTCTACTTCTTGCAACAGTGGGAGAAACACGGTTGCTAACTCTGCGCTTCGCACAAACAGGGTCAAGCCAAAATCGCTGTTCGCCCAGGCGTCGGCTAAGAAACTCGAGGGCGACGGCGGAATCTTCGGCGCTGCCCAGACTAAGAGCGTTACTGCGCCAAACTCGCAGTCCCTTTGAGTCGTGACAGGTCGGAGAGATGAGAGCAAGTTTGCGGTTGGTGATGGTCGCTGTTGCGAAACAGCTTCCCTCGGGGCGGTATGCTCTCGCGAGACAATCCGCCAATGGTGAGCTATGCCTTCTTTTCGCATTCAGGAAGCCTTCCTTGTCGGGAATGATCTGAAAAACTCTCCCGTGGTTACTTTTGGTGGCTGGACTATGGAGAAACTGGCGATCGTCTCGAGGTTTGTGGTTCAACTCTTGAGGCATCGGGGCGTTATAAGGGCTTTTTGAGTTTCGGTATTTTGCGGTACGGAGGGATCATTGACTGGTAGTGGGAAGGCAAGGTGAGGAGAGTTTACGAAGATACGATCACACAGCAAGTCATGGCAACAAATAATCGGGACTAATTCCATTCATCTTCTTGGTGCGACCTATCACGCTTTCCACGCGCTGACAATGTACACCACATCCTCATCGGCAACTGGGTGAGACAGCCCCACTCGTTGGGGTATATGCCTCGCGCTGGCCCCCCAGACGAGGGCGTATTTGAATGTTTCCTTGAGCGTCCTGTGGATGCGATCGCAAACATCCTCGATGGTACTGCCACTCCGCACGATCAGGGCCTCGTGGAAGACGGGGTCTATACCCTTCCTCTTGGTGTATATTCGGATGAGGTTCAACTCCTTCCAACACCGGTCTACGACGTCCTGAATGCCTAGATCAAGCTCACAGCTCATGACCACCGTCTGGGGTTCGCGCGCCAGCTTATCTAGAAAGTCGAGCGAAACGCTGTCAATCTTGTTGTAGACGTACAGACACTTGATGTACTTGCGATGGTCCTTCATGATGACGTCAATTAGGTCGTCGACGGTGCAATTCTCGTCCCGGACCAAAACCTCACAGTTGAGAAGCTTGTAGTCGCGAAGTACACCCATGATCATCTTCTCGTCGAGGCCCTTGGGCGGAGACTGGAACGTGATCTTCATGCCTCCAGCTTTTTTGGGCTTAAGGTAGATATTTCTAGACTTACGTCAATCCTGATGCACATTGTCGATGTTCAAAGAAAGAGACTTACGGAGGTTCGCGGTTTAATCGGATACCAACCGCTTCTAACTCAGCCTCCAACAGCGCTCTCTGCTCGGCCTTTTTCGTTGCATCCAAGACCATCAAGATGAGGTCACTTGTCTTGGCGGCGGAAATGACTTGACGACCTCTCCCCTTGCCTTCCGAGGCACCCTCGATGATCCCAGGAAGATCAAGCAGCTGGATTTCCGCGCCGCCATACTCGAGCACACCTGGGATAGCCGTGAGAGTAGTGAAGGCATACGAGGCAACCTCAGACTTGGTCTTGGTGACCTTGGATAGGAAGGTAGATTTTCCGACAGATGGGAAGCCAACCAGTGCTATGCGTGCATCGCCACTCTTGCTGACGTCGAAGCCAGCACCGGGTCCGCCTCCTGAACCACCAGCTGGTTCTAATAGTTGTGCGCGAAGCCGCGCGAGTTTTCTGCATAACGGTTGGCGTTCAAGAGAACAATTATGCAAACATCCACTCACTTACCCCTTCAAGAGACCCAGATGATATTCTGATCAGTTGTCAGTTGCGAAAACTTCCTATCAAGAATAAATAGATGTGTGAAACACACCAGTCGCCTTGTTTTCTGATCAGAAAAAATGTGTTAGAATGTTATGGCATTGAAGACTGGTCGATATAGCGCACTCTGTGTCCTGGCCATCTCGGCCTCAATCCTGTGCAGTGCGCCGGCCGGCGCTGTCAGCCAGGCTCAAACATTTTTAGGATCGTTAGAGTCTCACTCCTTTATCTTGTCTGTGATGTTGACCATCTTGACTTTTCGCCCAGAATAGGACTTCAGAAGGAAGTGTTAGGTCAAGATAAAATGAAAAAGAGAATGAGCTACTGCCTGCACTCGAAGGACCACCGTCACAACTAGCGCCAAGAGACAGAAATGGCTGTGCTTGATGTTTGGGTTGAGGGACCCCACGTGCGGCAGAACCAAGAGGGGCCAGCGTCGCATGCTGCCAAGGCCAATTTATTTACGTAAGCAGAGAGTTACCAAGGACTTGGTCACAGGATTACGAGCCGGAAGTTAAGGGGGATTTCAAGCTGACTAGGCGCTTGAAAACTTATTGCCATAGATATAAGAACTAGATAGATTTCCAGCTTGCTCGTGAAAAAAGACCGCTATTTCTTGAGGTATGAATCAGACTCCTGTTCCGTGACCCACTTCAGATCTCACGTGATAGTCAGGCTTGGCTCTGAGGCTCGCCGCCTCGATAAGGTGGCCAAGGTTTTTGCGGTGGAGCTAACAACAAGCAGGGGAGTGGTCCTCCATCTTCAAGACTGATCTACTCCCGCATATCACAGCGCGCCATCGAAACAATACCTCTTCATCCACCAGCTGCATACCTCTGCGTCTTTGAAATCCACCTGTAATGGCAGAGGTCAACACGCAGACTGATGCGCTCGAAGCATTGCTCCCCCCCGGAACGCAAGAGCTTGCGCTCACGGTGACAAACAACGAGCTTGTGCCACCTACGGAAAAGAAGGTCAAGAAGATCATCCGCCGAAAGAAGCGACCAGCGCGACCGCAAGTAGACCCAGCGCTCATCAAGTCAGAGCCGCCGCCGCAGACTGGCACAGTTTTTAATATCTGGTACAACAAATGGAGCGGCGGCGATCGCGAGGACAAATACCTCTCTCAGACAAAAGCGAAGGGTCGGTGCATCATCGCCCAGGACTCGGGTTACACAAAAGCCGACAGCATTCCGGGGAGCTACTTCTGTCTCTACTTTGCACGTGGCATCTGCCACCGCGGTCAGGATTGCGAACGACTTCACCGGCTCCCTACGATCCATGATTGGTTCAACCCTTCGGTGGATTGCTTCGGCCGAGACAAATTCTCAGATTACCGCGATGATATGGGTGGTGTAGGGTCATTCTCTCGTCAAAACAGGACCATTTACATTGGGAGAATACACGTTACCGACGACATCGAAGAGATCGTGGCCAGGCACTTTGCTGAATGGGGACAAATCGAGCGTATCCGCGTTCTCAATACTCGCGGCGTGGCATTTGTGACTGTATGTACGGTTATTCTCTTAATTGGATGTTATGCTGACTCGGTTAGTACCAAACTGAATGTATGGCACAGTTTGCCAGAGAGGCCATGGCTCACCAGAGTTTGGATCACGATGAAATTCTGAACGTTCGATGGGCCACCGAGGATCCCAACCCCCTATCGCAGAAACGCGAGGCGAGGCGCATCGAAGAACAAGCCGCCGAGGCGATCCGTCGGGCTCTCCCTGCTGAGTTCGTTGCGGAGATTGAAGGAAAGGACCCCGAAGCGCGGAAAAGGAGGAAGCTGGAGAGCAGTTATGGCCTCGAGGGGTATGAAGCCCCAGATGATGTGCATTTTGCCCGGGGCCCGAACGCCGTCAACCCACTAGGCAGGGAAGGACACATATTAGAGTATCAAGAGCGACCGATGCTGGAGGTTGGGGAATTTCCAGTTCTGAAAGAGCAAACACAATTACAAGAACAAGACGGTGGGAGGCAGGCGGGGGAGATTCTTTCAAGCAGTACGCTGGCAGCATTACAGGGCGCCAAGGTGTCTGTTGCTTCCAAACCGAAAGTAGTGGCGCCACCAGGGCCCCTGGTGGCCTACGGCAGTGATGATGACAGCGACTAGGCTGTACGAGGTTGGTAGTTTATGTGCAATAGTTGATACCACGACCAGTGTGCCTCGAAATGAGATCTATGACAAACAAACGAGACTGAATTGGGCTTGGAACCTAAGCTCACTCGACCGCTGGGATGCCAGCTATTCAAAGACTGGACGAGATGTTGTTCAACTGCCATCCCAATTGACAGCACTCGGGGGGTATGGCCCCTTTTCTCTCCGGAGGTTAACGCTGGGAATCGGTAAGAACCGGTCTCGTCGTCGTCAGCGTCCGATATGTATATCCAATTACCTTCTTGCCACCACTCCGTGGCAGCTGCCTACCGCTCTAGCTGTTAAAAATTCTCGAATACAGCACCTCATGCCTCCCCACCCACAAGTCCATGACTGGCACGCACTGGCCCGCCCTCTCCACCTCCACACTCCAGTACTTCCTTAACGCCTCCCCAATCAACACCCTTGCCTCTTCTCCGGCCAGAACCTTTTGTGCCTGGTACGGACCAAAAACCCCAGCCCGCACCGCCGCCGACACCAAAGCCTTGACGTGTCCCAGCAGAAACACATACCCTGTCTGCTCGCGCGATAGGCCGGCTAGACGTGCTACCGCTCCGAATAGTGGGGCGAGATGCGCCGATACCGTTGGTGAGTCGGTGTTACTATCCCCATAACTCGAAGATGATGAAGTTGACCATGTCGACGCCTTCTTCAGCATGGCGGTGAATTCTCTCAGTGCCTCACCTTTGGCCAGTGGCAGTGCGGCGGAGAGAGACCGATCCCATATGGAGAGGAGGGCGCGACCCTGGGCGACGGAGGCGCGGCGGCCGACGGTGCAGATGAGGGTTGCATCGAGGGTGTCGTCGAGGTGAGCGATCTTGGTGGGGAAAGGATTGTCGTGGGCGGCGAGGGTGAAGGGGAGGGTGGTGGATGCGTAGGAGGAGACGGAGAGGGAGAGAAAATGTGAGAAAGAAGGGGGAGGGCATGAGGGTAAGGAATGGAGGTGGGCTTTGTGGTGTGCGAGGTAGGACTCGAGACCGCTGCTGAAGGCGAAGGAGCCGAGAGGGAGGGCTGAGTCGGAGAGGAGGAGGAGGAAGTGGTTGGCAGCGGTGGTTGTGAAGGAAATGCCTGGGCGCGTCAGCTGTCGTCTCGATACCTGTTGATCGGGACTCACAGGTCACTGGTTGAGGCGCCCGCTTCGCTTTGGCTTCCACGAGCCGACGCTCCAGCTCGGCAATTTCTTGCTCTACATCGTATTGGTCGTAACTAGGTTCCGCACGACCAGCGGAGCCCATGGTGGTTTGGTTGTAAGGGTTAGTTGCTGGGTGCAATCTCACTGAGCCAAATAACATTCATGCGATTGATGGGTAAGTGGGGTTCCTGATCCGCAACCCAAGATCACCAAGGCCAACGACCCAGCCCCCTGAGTATTGTCCACACTTCAACAATACCAAACAGAAAAACATACAGTAATGAAACACCTATATAACCCGAACAACATCCCAAACTCCACGCCATGCTCCTAACAACCCAAACAATCACTTATGCCCGCTTCCCAAAGACATCCACCCCCTTTTGTCCGATATTCTCAACAACGCCATCTAAAATGGTCTCGCATTCTCCTTGTTCCTGTCTCCACGCGCTCTCTCGGCCCTCTTACGCTCAAGTCGTGCAAGTGCAGCCGCCTGCCTATCGGGCGGCAATGTCGTCCTCGATGTGTTCATAGTCCACATGACACTACTATGTGGATCTGCTGCCCCGAGCGGAGCAAAACTGTCCTGGACAAGATCAATTTGTGGCATCTCATCATCACGCGAGGCCGGTGGGCCGGGTGTTTGTCGCCTCGCGATTTGATCGACCGGCATCGACTTGCGACGATGCTGTTCAGCTTTGAGATCGCTGAAAATATCGTCGATCGTCGGCTTCGTCTTGGACACAGCTGTCGTCAGGCTCGTCAACCCCGCTGTCCACGATTTACGTTCCGCCTGTCGACTGGGACGCGATGATTCGTCTTCCGGGATATGCGCAGAGCGTCCACTAGATGCTGAACTACGGCTATCCTGGAGGTTTCCTCTGTCGCCGAGAGCCCACAAATCTCGCTTGCCCATTTCGGCCTCAATCTTCCCCCTGAGCGCTCGCGATGACACCAGAGCCTCGTCTTCAAAGACGTCACTCTTCCAGCTTTCGGCACCGCTCTTTGGTCTCGCCCCTGATGTGGGCATGGGGGCGATCAAGCCACGCTGGATGCTGGCTTTTCTGAGCTTGCCAAGTTCTCTCAAAAGCTGCGTGCTCTCCTCCTCGGCCGTCACGAGGAATTTCAAGGCAGCATCGTGGTCCGGCGCCTGTATTTCCTCGTTACCCGATTTGAGCTTCGCCTCCAGTTTCTTGGCGCGGCTTGTCCAGCGCGACTCTAGCCCTTCAGCTCTCAACGTAACTACCTCACCCTGGAGCTCCGAGATCATCTCGTTCTTCTTCTGCAGAACCTGTCGAGCCTCGACATAACGGGCCTTGGCGTCATCCTTGAGCTTGCTGTGCTCCTTCTTGAGCGTCTCAAGCTCGTCATCTTTCTGAAGTGCTTCCGATTTCGCAGTTTGCAGAGCCTTGTCGAGAGTTAGAGCCTTTGACATGCTCTGTGTCAGATCCTCAGAGAGTTTCCGGTTTTCATCGGCGAGTTTGGTGACCCGCTGCTCTGCAAACTTGAGCTCTGATCTCAGCCGATCTCGCTCCTCCTTGAGTCGATCTAGCTCCTTAGCCTGCGACCTCGCCCGTCTCAGCTCTCTTTGAGTTTCTAAGAGGGTCTTTTGGGTTCTAGGTGATGCAATGCGGCGCTGGCGGGGAAGCACGCCGTCGACCTCGTCCTCAGCGTTTTCCAAGAGCAAGGATTCCAACTCCTCGACCTGCTTCTTGTACTCAAGCGCTAGTGCAGTTTGCTTGGTGAGTTCGTCCATCAAACCCGAATCGTACTGGCCTCCGGATTTCTTAGCCCTGAGAGCAACCTGCCGTCCCATTTCCGAAACTTTCTTCTCCATTTTGCGAACCTTCTCCTGCTCCTCCTTCAGCTTTTGATTCAGATCAATGGCCTCCTCGTCCTTTTTCTTCGCGTAAGACTTGGCGAGCTGCTTGTACTTGACAAGTTTCTCCATCTCAGTCCTCGCTTCGGTGTGGTATTGCTCGAAGTGCGACTTCCAGTACTTCCCGGACCGCGAATGGGGCTCGTTCAGATCTACCGTCATGTCGCCATCCAACTCGGATTCCTCCTCATCAACTTCCTCCCATACGTCATCCAGCTCTTGAACTTCGTTTCCTGTTTCAGAAGCCCTATTCTTTCGCGCGTTCTCCATCGCCTGCGTCAATCTCGTCTTGGGTCGGCCGCTGTCGTCGGTGACGCTATTCGCGTTATCCTTCCATGGGCTAGGGAACTTTCCGGGACACTCATCAGGAATTCCGCTTGCGCTCGGGTTTGTGTCTTCGGCACCCTCCTTAACACCTTGACCAAAGGAGACGCGTTTTCGACGCGTCGTTCCGGTGCCCGGAGTCAAGAGTATGCCTGGCGGTTTTGTTGGCGACACATCTCCCCGTAAGGGTGCCGCGTTCGGGGCTGTTGCTGGCTGCGAGGCTCTTGCCTTTGCGGGGCGGTCGCGTGGGGCAGGTGTGCCAAACAAAGCCGTCTTGAGAGCGCGCACCGCGAATATGGGCGCTGGAGTATCAGGCTGCTCAATCTGAGTGTCATCTGGGCGAGGTTAGCTCTCCAAGGTTCCCAATCTTTGCGTGAGACGCGCAGCAGGAGTTGCTTGTACCAGGCACGGGCGCGTCTTCAGCATCCTTGGAGGGACGCTTGAGTGCCCAACTGATCATGGTAAATTTTGCAATCAAAACAGAAAACGAGGCAGTGGTGGTAATTGAACAATTGCACCCAATGTTGTAGCAAAGTGCCCTGTCTCGAGATGCTGCTCGGCGCCCACGGCGACTCGGCTGGATGCGAAGGGGGGAAGTTGTTTACTTCGCACTCGTTCACCCTCCTGTAATGGGGCGCTTTTAGTGGCCGCAGAACGGACAACGGCGCCGTCATTGGTAAGCTTTTCAGGTGTGGGGTAATTGTAATTGTTCGTAGCCAGGTCCACAAAGTCGGGCTTATCCGAGTGGAACATGCGCGTTGCTGAATGTTAGTGGTTTGTCATTCTCACGTTGCAACCAAATAGTTTATCAGGTTCTAATGCCGAAAAATATTTGTTCAGCCCTTTTTTGGACCTGGATTGCTCGCACAGAAGGAAATTGACCATCAGGTTCGAGCAGTCCAAGGCGTTATATCCGCTGCGTACAACATCTTAACCCCTGGCCTTCCGCTCTCGGCACCATCATGGAAATTTTCGGCACCGCTTGATTACCGAGAACAGTGATAGGGGAGCGCCTTACCGACTTTCAACCTCACATGTAGCTACCTAATACGGGCCCCCGAAGACCCACCAAACCTGGAAATCAACTTTCCTCTGCCAGAACTCTGCGGACCAAAATACAGTCAATCCACCACCATTTGGCAGTGAATCTGGTCTCTCTGATGGGAGGCTGATGAAGCCTCCCCGACTGTCTCCTCGGTCCCTAGTTCTTTCTAATTTGACTCATCATAAGCTCCTGGGTTCCAACGTTGGCTAGGTAGCCATAACCCGGTATTTTTGGCACCCTCGACCCAGCTTCGGCCAAAAAGTCCAAGCCAAACTCCACTTTACAGAGGAAATTCCACGGTCAAATATACACTACGATTCGGGGCACCACAACATAACCTTAAAAAAAAACTCAGGAACGAAAATCCGGGACTTAGGCCACCCAGGAGATTTAAATCAGAATACTATCCTATAGCATCTCTGCTGAGAAGAACTTGAAAAGATATGTCAAGTCACCTTGCTGCAATACCATTTCCTTTATCAAATGCCATAAGTCCACCACCACGGCCTGTCGTTTCAGCCAATTATTCCTCCAAGCTCACTATCTGGGCTTCCATCAGAGCTGGGTCGGTGCAAGTGTTAACAGTTTAGGAAGCGTGATGCGTTGAAACGTATAGTTAGCATACACAGGTATTGTGCGTCATTGTCACCTGTGTAAAACACATTCCAGATTGTCATCTGGGAAGACCGTCAGAGCCAGGCCGCGTTCCCTCTTCGCTCTCCACCCAGAGATGCTGTGCTTCGACACAACTGTAAAGTGAGACAAGAAGCCCTGTGTCGAAAAAATCCGGTCTCGTGCAAGCCAATGCGAATCACCGCGGAGAAGTTCCAAACGAACTTGGCAGCCCTTGCAACTGATACCACGCTCAAGTTTGGCATTCTCCAAACTGTAAAACGGATATGCCGTTGCTGCCGTAAGGCGTTGACCCGGCTGTTCTCTGCGGATTCTCAGATTTCGAAAGGCGTTTTGGTTGATGACTTTAGCGGTAAGAAGCATTTGTATGGCCTTCTCTTCAAGTATCAGATACTTTGGTCGATAATGGTAAAGCTATAAGCAAGCCCGGCGCGCAACAGACCTCGCAGGCCCTCCAGGCCATACTTGGAGACCAGTTGATATTCGTAGAGTCCGGCTGATAGGACGCGAGCTCGCCGGTTGATCTGACGGAAGTGGAAGAAAGAACGAATGTCGAGATTATGGAGCACCAGAAACATAAGTTCCACAGGGAGGTGATCAAAGATCCCAAGTTTAGCAGTGGGCAATGTCTCGAAGGCGGCCTGAAGAGGTAGATGTCTGGACCAACTGCATATTGTGTGGGCGCGAAACGGACCACGACGAGGTCAAAGTCGCGTCGGTGATACGAACATACTCGGATTATCGTGTCAGCATCTTTCTTAACATAAGTATGGATATCTGTTGGTATACTGTTCATTTTTTGCCAGTAGACGAGTTGGTGTAATTCATGTGCAATCCAGCCCCTGAAAGATTGTCAGCGTGGGACTTGGTGAGTATCCAGCAGGGGTTTGTGTAGATGCAATACATGACAGCTGGGAAGCTATTTTGCGAGCGGTCAAGCCAAAATATTTAGGCCTCGAAATTTGGCCCTTAGGCCTCAAGTTTCCATCATAAGCCCCCAAAAATGGGAAAGAATGGCGGGGGGAGGCTGGCCCGGAAACTGTAGTCGAGCTGTGAAGTATTTCAGGTGTTGGACTGTATTGCGGCAGGGCAGTCGTGCGTAGCTTGACTCGACATGGCATCACGTGACCTATTACGTGGTTGACACATTAGAGCGCGCTCCAACCTCAACGTGAATGGTGGGATGTGGCTTGATACTAACTGCCCCTACTAAGTAATTTTACAACACTTCAACCAACGCCATAGCCGACTGTGTGATGGTGCAAATGCTGCACATGTTAGTTTCCTAGTTGTAAACGCGGCCTGTGCGCTGAGCTATGATTGGCGGATGCCGTGGCTTGAAAATGGAAGCCTCCATGGCAAACACATGAATTACATCTCGACTCATTGCAGGTCAAAACGCCTCGTTTCCAAATACAACCCCTTGAAACTGCCACGCCCTGACCGGACGAATTGCTCTCGCCCGTTATGGCGGGAGCAGGGCAAGGTCAAGCAGGCAAAAAGAAGGCTACATCGTCGCCAGCCGTCGACAAGAAACCCGCCGACAGTTTCCCAGGCCTCAAATCCCAAGGCAAGGCTGATGCCAAAACCTTCTGCGAGGAAGCTCAAAAAGACGAGATTCTGGCTCTGCAGGCCATTTACGACCAAGACTTCATCAAGCATGAACCGGCTCATAACGCTTGGAAAGTACGATGCTGTCACTCCCCTCATATTTGTATGACCCACTCACAAGTGTATAAAGAAAACCGAACCCACTTTCGACATTCGGATCAAGGCTTCCGATGATGACTTTGCTCTCACTCTGGGCGTGGTCCTAGTGGCTACTTATCCCAAATCCCCTCCCCTCTTGACTATTAAGGAGGACGATGGCTTGCGCGAATCGATTCGCTTCAAGATCCAAAAGTATGTCGAGACCCGGCCAAACGGCCTCGCTTCCAACGAGGAGGCAATGATAACCACCATCGTTGAGGACATTCGTGAGATCCTTGAGGATGCCGCCCAGAAGAAGGCCCAGGGAGTTTCGGTTCCGTCACTGGAAGAAGAGAGAGCAGCTCACGAAGCACAGTTGGCCAGGCTGGCTCAGGATGAAAAGGAACAGCAAGAGCGTCAAAAGCTTGAAGAGTCGAAGGAGGAGGCAAAGGTTCTTGACGACATGGTCCAGGAAGAACTAAAACGACGTAAGGCGAAGGCTATCGAGTCTCGAAGAAAGAACCGGGGTCAGCGAATCACATTTGATCTGCCCGCCGAGGGTCAGATCGAGGACGCAGAGCCTCTCACGCTTGATCAGCCCTGCAAGCTCTTAGACAAATCTGGAAACGCCATCTTCTTCAAGACTGTCATCGGGAAGACACCGTTCCGCGAAGGTCCCGTCACGGCCGTGTACAAGGTCAAACCGGTCTTGTCCGCCTCCAAGGTTCGCCCCAGTCTCGTGCTCAAGCAAGCCGTGGTGAAATCTCACGGCAAGGACACATCCCAACTCATGGTTCAATTGCGGTCCCTGGAATCACAATTGGAATCTGTCAAGAAAGCTGAGCATAAAAGTTTTCTTCGGTTTCTTGATTTTAGGATTGATCGCGGTATCCGCGAGACTGATACTTCCTCATCTACTGTCTGGACTGTCAACATCTTGACGCTTCTAGCAGACAAGGGCCCACTTGACGAACTTCTCGAGCTGGCCGGTAATCTTGACGTTGGGAAGGTGAGAATATGGACCACAGATCTTCTCGAAGCTCTCGCATATTTGCACAGCAGCGGTATCGTCCACAGGGACCTCCACCCTGGAAACATCCTGTTGTGTAGGGAGCCAACCGGAGATACCGTCCCCAAGATCGCAGATGCGTCCTACCAGAGAGAGCTGCACAACCTCTGCTCCAATATCTCATCCGTTCCTTCAACCAGAGCGGCAAAATCGGCTTACTGGTTTCCACCGGAAATTGCAGGTGCATCAAAACCACAGTACACCCAAAAGACTGATGTCTGGGATTTCGGTGTTATCTTCCTGCAGATGCTCTTCGGTCTGAACGTTCTGCAAAAACACCAATCACCAACTGCCTTGGTTGAATCGCTCGCCCTCTCCCGTTCCTTGAAAGAGCTGGTAGAAAACTTCTTCAAGCCTGATTCAAAGAAGAGGCCGCGAGCTTTCGAATTGATCTCTAGCGAATTCCTCGCGACAGATGCCCTTGTCTTGGTCGACGACGGTCCCGCCATTCCCGATTCCCTGATCTCCCTTCCGCACTCCCTCCCGCGCAGGCAGCGTTACGACTCGATGAGTGGGGTCATGGCCAAGCAGACTTCCAGATACCTCACCGACTTCGAGGACGAAATCCTTCTGGGGCGAGGAGGCTTCGGTGAAGTTGTCAGATCCCGAAGCCGATTTGATGGCAGGTTTTACGCCGTCAAGAAAATTACTCAAAGATCCTCGGAAACTCTCACCGAGATCTTGAAGGAAGTCAGGTTGCTCTCGCAGATGAACCATCCATCTGTCGTGAGATATTACAACTCCTGGATGGAAGAGGTTCCTGGGTCCTTGGAAGACGAAGAGAATACGGTAATCGAGGGGGGCACCGCCGATGAGTCTCAGGGCACTATATCTCGCGGCGGCATCGACATCGTGTTCGGCGTCGACAGCAAGAGCATGAGTAGGGGGTTCGACTACATGTCATCGAACCATGGCCCGCTCTTCGAGAGCGAGGATGAAGAGGACGGTGCAGGCGGTGGCGACGAGAGCGACAGTGAGAGCAGTGGTGATGATGATGCCACCTCTGACTCCGACTCCGAGACAGGCGAGGAGTCTTGCCGGCCTGGTCCCCGCCGGGCCCTGCTACGGGCGAGGGCACGGCACCCTCTGTCCACTGTATTCATCTCGATGGAGTACTGTGAGAAGCGAGTAAGTTTGATCCCCATTTTGGCTGAAGCTAACCTCGGATGCTGACTGTTGCTGGTTTTTGCAGTCTCTCCGCGACTTGATTTCGCGGAACCTCTCTAGAGAAACTCAAGAGGTTTGGAGACTGTTCCGCCAAATCCTCGAAGGCCTAGTCCACATCCATAGCTTGAACATTGTCCACCGTGACCTGAAGCCAGAGAACATCTTTATAAAAGCTGAGGCCGAAGGGGTTGAGAATGTGAAGATTGGAGATTTTGGCTTGGCAACGAGCGGTCAGTTAGCGGCTGATAAGGGCACCGCAGCCGTCGACTCGGGGGACCTGACCAGGAGCATTGGAACAGCCGCTTACCTCGCTCCTGAGGTTAGAACGGGAGGAAGTGGCTCATACACGGCCAAAGTGGACGTGAGTGATAGAGATCTCATCTTACCGTATGCGCTGACGTTAAGCAGATGTACTCCCTTGGAGTTATTTTCTTCGAGATGTCGTATCCGCCAATTGGTGGGATGGAGCGCGCCATAGTCATCGAGAAGATTCGACGGTCATCCCCGGCCTTCCCTGCGGACTTCAAGCCCTCGGACAAGAACCAGATGGAGGTGATAACGTCGCTTCTGACACACAACCCCAAAGAGCGCCCATCTAGTTCAGAGCTGATGAAGAGCGGAAAGCTGCCTCTTCCGTTAGAGAGCGAGACAATTCGGCGCGCTATAACAAGTATAGCCGACTCCAACTCACCATATCTTGAGAAGGTGCTTTCGGCCATTTTTGAGCGACAAATTGAGCAAGCCAAAGATTACACTTGGGACATGGCACCGTCAAATGCTCCCGTTCTTCCCGATCCTAATGATGCCGACCTTATGCGCCAATATCTCGTCAAAGACACGCTGATCTCCATCTTCCGTCGACACGGCGCGGTTGAGGCTCCAACATCCCACCTCCATCCCCGATCCTCTCACTACGGACCAGAAGTGTTCCAAGTACTCGACCGAGACGGCACCGTCCTACAATTACCGTACGACCTAGTTATGGGCCACGCCAGATCACTTGCCCGGAGTAAGAACAGCCCGGTGGTGCAGCGGTCGTTTTCCTTTGGTAGCATTTTCCGCAATCGAAGTGGGGGTGGAAAACCAAACGTCATTGGCGAGGTGGATTTCGATATTGTGAGCACTGACGCGTTGGACCTTGCGTTGAAGGAGGCTGAGGTAATCAAGGTGTTGGACGAGATCACCATGACATTCCCGGTGACAACCTCCACTACTATGTGCTTCCACCTCGGACATTCAGACCTGCTGAATGTCGTGTTCGACTTTTGCGGAATTCCATCAGGGGCTCGACGGGCGGCTGCAGAGATTCTCACCCATTTGAACACGCAGCATACCTGGCAGAAGGTTCGAAGCGAGTTGAGGGCACCGGATGTGGGAATCCCCGCTACCGCTGTAGACGAGCTTCAAAGATTTGATTTTAGGGGTAAGAATAACGCAGGCATGTGAATACCCAAGGCCCTGGCTAATGTACCTACAATAGACACCCCAAGCAAGGCTATCTCAAAGATAAAAGCTCTCTTAGAAGGGACAGAATACTGGGAGAAGGCTTCATCTACACTGGCTCACATCAGAGAAGTCTACGAGTACACAAAGAAGTTCGGCGTGACACGAAAGATTTACATCTGCCCCCTGAACTGTCCTAACGAGAGACTGTATCATGGCGGGTTCTCATTCGCCTGTCTGTATGATAAAAAGAAAAAGGATATATTTGCCGCGGGCGGCCGTTTCGATGGTCTGATTCGGGAACACCGCCCCAGAACCGGCAACCGCTTTGAGGAGCGGCACGCAGTTGGTTTTCAGTTAAACTGGGTGAAATTGGCCAAGGAAATGCCGAGATCTACAGGCAAGGCGTTCCTGAAGAAGCCGGCTGAGGAAGAGACACACAGTATCTTCAGCGCAAAGAGGGTAAGTTGCCGGGAAGGTTGGTCAATTTGGATTACAAGCTAACTGAAATGTCAGTGTGACGTCGTCGTGGCCAGTCTGGATCCCTCGATACTCCGCTCTGACGGTATAGAACTGCTGCAGGCGCTTTGGGCCCATGGAATCAGCGCTGAGTTAGCCCGCGATGCCCGGTCGCCTGAAGACCTTCTCAATAAATACCGCGAAGATTCGTACAGCTGGATCGTCATCATTAAGCCGGATAATATCTTGAAGATCAAGACTGTTGGTCGCAGAGATGCGCAGGATGTCGACATGCCGGGCAAGGAGCTGCTCAGCTGGCTCAAGTCGGAGATTCGCGAGCGAGACTCGCGCTCTATCATGAAGCACAGAGCCCCAGGGACGGCCATATCGCACTCCGAGTCGACTACCGCAACCAATTCCAGTCAGAAGAGGGAGGTGAAGCTACTAATATCGCAAACCAAGACCAAGAAGGGCAATCGTTCGGACGTGGTGGGCGATGCGAAGTCGAGCGCGGCCAAGCTAGTGCAAGGCTTCTTCGAAGGCCCGATTGCCGTGGTCGAGACATCAGACGACGTCTTGACCATGGTCCGGAGCACGAGCCTTTCAGATGCCGAAAGTTGGCGTAGAGTGGAACAGCGTGTCGGGCTCGGCGAGAGGAACTACCTTCGGCAACTCCACGAAATGCTCCATGAATGGCGAAGCGAGCTGGACAACAGGAGCAGCTTGAGCAGTGCCTTTATATACAACCATAAGACAGGCACGTGCATCTACTACGATCTGGCGGCGTAATAAGTACCCATGTGGATTTTTTAGGTTGGCGTTTGGTGACGCCATGGTACGGTGTTTTGGCGCTTTGGAGGATCTTGGGTCATCATGTTGCCAATCTGCCATTTATGACGCCCTGGATGGTGTTCAAGGGAATGTGGCCAAGGCAGGGAGACAGACGTTGGTTCGATACCCAGCAAGGTTTTCCAAGGTGGTCTTTATTCTGTTGAGAAACTTGTGCGATTTTCATTCCGACTTGTGGGCGCTGTGTAGGCAATAATGAGAGTCGAGGCTTCGGATATCGAGAGGTCCAAAGAGAGAATCAACAGTACCGAGAACTAGGGCGGACATAGGCCCCGTTCACGTTATTCGGCGTTGCCACCCAAGAGCCGAGCGAGAACAATTGTGCACCGAATCAGGGCTCGCAGGTGGCAAGAGCAGACCGCTTCGCGAACGGCCCCGACGCCAGGGAACCAACCCGTCACTCGTAAATACTTAGTCACGGGATGATTCAAGGTGTGAGCGGAGGAACCAGAGTGGTACAACGACCGATGCTAAATGTGTGGCTGTTTATTCCGTGTACTCCTACCCCTTCGTTCCTTACATTTTATCACCGGGTTGGCTTCTTTCTCTTCTCCACACCGCCTGCTGCCGCAAGTTGGGCAGGAGGGTGTGAGCAATGCTGGCGAAGGATGTGCTGTCGCCTTGCTTTAGGGAGGGGGGAGGAGGGGCGTTAGACAGGGGATGCGAGGGACCAACGGGACATGCAGGGATGAGATAGGTACCGAGCAGCGCCCCTTGTCTGGGCTTGGCGCTAGAGTCACTCCCTGCTGTTGGTCCGGGCGCGCCGAATCAGGCACGACCTCAGACGCCGCTCTTGCACCTCAAGTTCACTTTCAGCGTAGGTATATAGGTAGCCTCGCCGCCAAATTCCCCTCCTCCCCCCACCGTACCCAACGTCGCCCGCCTCACGATCTTGCCCTGCGTTGTCTGAAAATTTTTAGTCTTTTCCTTCCTTTTCCTTTTCCTGTTTTCATTGCGGAGGCATCAACTGAAGATAAAAACGGCCATTCTCTCCTCCCCAACCCGGTCTCTATCGACTTGACAACACCCCGCACACGCTCATCGATCCCAATCCTCTGCAACCTTTGCACATATCACAGCTGCGCTCACAACCTGCTGTGTCTTGACGGCGTTCGTTTGCTGGCTGTCGGTTTCCTTCGTCCTCTTTAACCTGTCAATACACTCCTCCATCGGCCGACCATGTCTCGCCCCAGTCTCTCAGGTGCAAAGACACGCCTGATGAGTGAGATGAAGAACCTGCGTAGGGAGAAATGGATCAATTTTGAGGATGTACGGCAGAAACCCTCCAGTTTTTTCCTGACTAAAGTCTTGTGTTGAAGAACAAGTTTACTGACCAACTACCTTCCATGGCTCACAGGACGACACGGGCAACCTCCTTAAGTGGCGCTTTGCCCTCATGGTGATCAACTCGGACAGCGCCTTCAACGGTGGCTACTTCCGCGCCGAGATGGTATTCACAGAAGAGTACCCATACCAGCCCCCCAAGTTTCGGTTCCTGTTACCGATTACGCACCCAAATATCTACCCGGACGGCCAGCTCTGCATCTCGATACTGCACAAACCTGGAGAGGACCAGCTGTCTGGTGAAGATGCCAGCGAGCGTTGGTCCCCGCTGCAGGGCGCCGAAAGCGTACTTCGCTCGGTGCTCCTGCTGCTCGACGATCCCGAGATCAACTCGCCTGCCAATGTCGATGCTGGCGTCATGTACCGCGACGACCGCGCCCTGTATAACGAGAAGGCACGCGCCGCGGTGGAGCGCTCTAAGAAGGAAGTGCCTGCTGGCTTTGAGGTTCCCAAGGATTTTGAGGCGGCGCCCCCATCTAAGATGGAGGACGATGCTGATTTTTGGGCCGCCAGCGACGAGGAGTTCGACTTTGGCGGAAGTGACACCGGCGATGATGAGGATATGGAGGACTTTGACGATGAGGGTGGTGATGAGGAGGAGGAGGAGGAGGAGCAAGACGGCAGTGATGATGATGACGAAGAGGAAGATGATGAGGACAAGATCCAATGAACAACAGTAAGATGAGTGGAAGGGGTGACGGACACTGTTCGTCGAATGGGGCAAGGGAGCCAAAGCTTCATTTGATTTCTTTCAATTGTGTTATGCATAGCGATGGTGGTTGACACCATAGCCGGCGGCGTTTCTTCCCCATGGAGATGGGGAACGGGGTCACCATGGGTTTTCATGGATTTAGCCTTTGTTTTATTCAGGTTTGGCCCCGCTTGCTTCTGGTCTGGACGGATGGACGACGCATGGGAGGGTATTGTATCTATGGGGGCGGGTTGGCTTCTGACACATTTCATTCACTGAGAACAAACATGAATGTAATTCGGCCAGGGTGTACATAGATGCAACAGGTGTGTGTGGTGTGTATTCTAACGGAGAGGAGGCGGCGCAATTTGAGATACATCCAGAGGATACCTGGTTCCTCCACGGATTTCTTAGACGGGAGTGTTTACTGGAGCTGAGAAGGACAATCAGTCATGGGTTTTTCGAGGCATTTATGAGATAGCCTCTCGATAACTCTACTCTACTTGTGGGAGGTACCTCTATATCTCATCATCTTCGTCGTCAAAATCATCTTCCCTTCCCATGTCGTACAAAATCCTCCCCCCTTCACCCGCGCCAATGTCAACTTGAGCGTCAAAGTAGGGCAGTATGATGCCCTCCCTATCTCGCCTCTGCTTCTCTGTCAACCCTAGGTTGAAAGTCGTCTCGGCGATATTGGCCTCTTGTCCCCCAACTGCGCTCTGGGTATCATCAAACGATGCGAACAATGGATGGTCCGCCAAGAACATAAAACTCCCGCCTCCCCCCCTCTTGGAATTGGGTTCTCCTTCCACGACTGCCGGGGGTGATGACAGAATAAACCGCCCTACCACGGCTCGGCCGCTGCGCCGTCGAAGTTCCATGTCGACAACTACATCCCCACACCGCTTACCTGCGCCTCCCTTGCCAGGAACCAGCCCGATTAACACGCCCTCTCTTCCTTCGGCGAGGCCCCATTCTGGCGCCGGCAGGCTCCGGTGCAGAGCGTGCTGCGTCTCGACTGCATGGGCGAGGCTCGACACACGAAGCACAGCGGTTGCGAGGTGGGTCAGTAGCGTAAGGGGATGGGGGGCATACTCAGACCCGGACCCGGACCCAGTGGTGAGGACGGGGACGTCGGTATGGTAGACGGCGACGAGCGATGTAGCGGGGGAGGGAAGTAGGGCGGTGAGGAAGCCGGGAAGGAGGTGGTTGGTTTGGCTGGTGGCGAGGGGGTTGAGGGTGTCGATTATGAAGAGAGTTTCTGGGAGGGGTGTCAGTGACGATACCTAGGACGAGATCCGAGGAAAGGGAGGCGGGAGATAGGGGGCAGATTTAGAGTATTGAGGAACTGTGTTTAAGGAATTATATAAAAAGGATACACATACAGGGCAAGAAAGTATGGAATTGAAAAAAA
>Ga0247765_1000338_pt1 | contig 37599 bp, 36 predicted proteins | sample UWRJL106311C6_FD_179949 | JGI IMG/M metagenome (GOLD analysis project Ga0247765, IMG submission 179949) | Plant litter microbial communities from Arlington Agricultural Research Station in Wisconsin, United States - UWRJ-L106-311C-6 | ecosystem: Environmental > Terrestrial > Plant litter >...
CCCCCCCATCATACCCACGCTCCGCACTCGTGTCTTGGCCATCCGTCCACCGTTGAGCGGCTGGGGGCCCCGACCTGGGCATCTGGGCACTCGTGCATGACCGGTGGCCACGACGCTATTCCCCATGGGCAGACGTCCTCCTCAGTTATGGGGGTGCTCGTTCGAGCTTCGACGGCCCGGATGCCGTCCTCCCAGGTCCATGATGTTGTCACTTGGATCCATGGAACCTGGTCAGGCGCTGGATGGAAGATTTGCCCCGCGGAGCCGAAGTTCCTTACCCCAGAGTCCATGCTTTTTGCTCTCGCGCAAGGGTTTCGTGGCAAACAGGACCGACGAGAGGTCTCCTTGATCTAGGTATATAATAGATGATGTGAATCCAGATCTCGATGTCGTCTTAGCATCCCAGCCTCATCCTCAAACGCAAGCCTCTACCTGCCTCAAGACCCTCCGGCTTCAACCAGATCTTCGCCATGTACGCCAAGTTCGCTGCCCTCGCCGCCCTCGTGGCTGGCGCCTCCGCCCAGCAGGTATGCTCGCTCACCACTGAGACTCCCCCTTCGCTGCGGTGGTCCAGGTGCACGGGCAACGGCAACTGCACGCCCGTCTCGGCTGCTGTCACCATCGACTCCAACTGGCGCTGGACACACAGCGTCCAGGGCTCCACCAATTGCTACACCGGCAACGAGTGGAACACCACCATCTGCACCGATGGCAAGACGTGCGCTCAGAACTGCTGCGTTGATGGTGCCGAGTATTCGGCCACCTATGGTATCACCACCAGCGGTGACCAGCTGAACCTCCAGTTCGTCACCAAGGGCCAGCACTCGACCAACGTTGGCTCGCGTACCTACCTCATGGATGGCAACAAGTACCAGGGTAAGCAAGCGCCACGGTTATAACCCGCTGAAGATGCAACGCGCGACTAACAAAAATACTTGACAGGCTTCGAGCTCCTTGGCAACGAGTTCACCTTCGATGTCGATGTCTCCAACATTGGCTGTGGCCTCAACGGTGCCCTGTACTTCGTCTCCATGGACCTGGATGGCGGTCTTGCCAAGTTCTCTGGCAACAAGGCTGGTGCCAAATACGGTACTGGTTACTGCGACGCTCAGTGCCCGCGTGACATCAAGTTCATCAACGGCGAGGCCAACGTCGAGGGCTGGAATCCTTCCAGCAACGACAAGAACGCCGGTGCCGGCCGCTACGGCACTTGCTGCTCGGAGATGGACATCTGGGAGGCTAACAATGCTGCTACCGCCTGGACCCCCCACCCTTGCACCATCATCGACCAGAGCCGCTGCGAGGGCGACGCGTGCGGTGGCACCTACAGCTCCGACCGCTACTCCGGTGTTTGCGATCCCGATGGCTGCGACTTCAACGCCTATCGCCACGGTGATACTGGCTTCTACGGCCCTGGCGGTGTTGTCGACACTACCAAGAAGCTCACGGTCGTCACCCAGTTCCTGAAGAACTCGGCTGGTGAGCTCTCAGAGATCAAGCGCTTCTACGCCCAGGACGGCCGCATCATCTCCCACACCACCTCCAAGATCCCCGGCGTTGAGGGCAACACCATCAACGACGCCTTCTGCAAGCAGCGCGTCGAGGCTTTCGGCGACCCGGATGACTTCAACGCCAAGGGTGGCATGGTCCAGATGGGCAAGGCCCTCGCCAAGCCCATGGTCCTGGTCATGTCCATCTGGGACGACCACGCTGCCAACATGCTCTGGCTCGACTCGACCTACCCCGTCGACAGCACCCAGCTCGGCGCCGTCCGCGGCCCTTGCCCCACCACCTCGGGTGTCCCCGCTGAGGTCGAGGCCCAGGTCCCCAACTCCAACGTCCGCTTCTCCAACATCCGCTTCGGCCCCATCAACTCCACGGTTGCCGGCCTCAACAATGCCCCTGTCCCTGGCGAGTCCTCTCCTCAGCCCGGTAGCACCAGCCGCCCCGTCACCAGCTCGATCCGCACCACCAGCCAGGTCACGCAGCCTACTGGCACTCCTGGCGGTGCTGCCCGCTGGGCACAGTGCGGTGGCCAGGGCTTCAGCGGCCCCACCACGTGCCAGAGCCCCTACACTTGCACTGTCATCAACCAGTGGTATCACCAGTGCCTGTAAGCGCTGGCGAGGCCAGCCGAGGTGTAATGTATGAAGTCGATGATCTGGGGCCGAAAGGGCCTTCATGATTCATGTACATAGTTCGGCTAGCATGAGCATTTTTTTCTTTTCTTCACTTCACGTACATAAAATTGATGCATAGCCTTTTGATCATCTAAATTTGGGTCTTGAGCTCTGTGACTACTCTTTGTGTCTATTCCTGTGATCTTGTACGTAAGCAGCATTGCCTTTTCTTTGTCTCGATGCGAAGTACTTGATAAGTTTACGAAGAGGAGCTAGGAGGGGCGATTTTAGACCTGAAAAGTATTCGTATTCCCTCTTGTAAGTGAGTCCGGATTTCTGACCGGCCCCACTTGGTTTCCGAAGCTGGGTTAGCCCCTCCCCTCCCCGGACCTCCATTGATACGGATACGTACTACTGGTACTAATTTAGAACGAACGAGCCAGACCTTGACTTGACTCGACGGACCGGGCTTCCATTCGCCAGGTTCCTTTTTGCTTTTTTTCTTTTCTTCCTTTTTTTTCTCTTTTGTTTTAGCATGTCGGAAAAGCTTTGACCGAGGGTGCTTGGATAAGTAGGTAGGTAGGTTAGGGCTCGATCCGGTCCGGAGGGTCCGGTTCAGCCCAGAGGATCTAGTACAGTCCAGGGGATCCAGTCCGGACTCCAGGGGATCCAGTCCAGTCCAGAGGATCTAATCCAGAGAGAGTCTACACTACTATTCTAGTCCAGAGGATACATCAAATACAGTCTAGAGGATCTTGTCTAGTCTAGCGCAGAGGACTAGATTTGGAGTTGGAGTCGAAGCCAGAATAGATAGAGTGTGTAGTGTGCAGTGTACGAATCACAGAGAGCAGTTCAAGTCTACCTACCTACCTACCTACCTACTTACTCTATATTGTGTATCTTTCTCTACACTCCACTCTACGCTCTACCATCCTCACCCATCCATCCCTCCATCTTCTATCATCTTCTCTCTCATCTTTAGCTACAAAACCTACAAACCTACAAACAGACCCCAGACCCCATAGATACAGACCCCCCCACCCCACAGACCTGCAGAGAGTCTACAGATAGGTAGGTACCTAGGTAGGTAGGTAGGTAGTCTAATTCTAGTTTTCTGGCTCTACTTTTAAAAAAAGATAAAAGCGTTCAGGCCATGCCAGGCTAGCCAGGACAAAACCAGACCCCCACATTGTACATGTATCCTGTTGGGATTGAGATTGAGATTGAGATTGTGAGTGCAATTGTGACTATGATTGGGATGGGATTGCGTTTGTGGGTGTGAGTGTGATGGGAATTGAGTTCGGCCCAGTCCAGTGTACAGGACGCTAAGGCAACAACAATAAGCATTGCAGTTTTGTTTCCATGGTTGGACCATGATCACGGATAAAGTCTGGTTCAAGCCAAGCCAAGCCACACCCGTGAGTGCATAAGTGCATGAGTGCGAGGTGCGAGGCGCGTACAAAGTTCATGTAGTACAGTGCAGTGGGCGTACATGCAGTGCGGTGGAGTGGACGTTATCTTGTCTTGCGAGCTTGCTTGCTGCGTGAACCGCGCCGCGTGTTGTGCATGTGTGTGTGTGTGGGCTGCCCTGCGTCAACCGCACCACTCTGCACCACAAAAGCCGCTACGTTACGTCCTCCCTACATACCTACATACGACCCTGCATGGACAGCTATAATACGGTACATGTCAACCACTGCACGAACACCTGTACAAGCACTTGCACAAACCGAACATGAACCCACCCAGCCTGAGCTTCACTGCACCTCTTGTTGCACAGCTCCCTTGCCAACTCAAGCCCAAGCCCGAGACAAAACACACCGTGGGTGAGCGAGACCTGTCCTGTCCCCCACCCATGTTTCGTCTCTTGTAATCCCCGAGATACACGTACATGCATACAGATATGCATGCATGCGGATGAATCTGCAAGAACCGACGCTTACGGCAGGTCATCTGTGCCATATGAATCCGCCGCAGATGCTACGCCAAGGTAGACAGGCCTGCTTGCCGCTGACTTGCTGGGCTGCATATGATCCACAAAGCAAACAGTCCGCCAGACCGTGTTCAGTCGCAGATTGTGGTTTAGCTATACATGGACTAACAGTGTTGAACCACGGAATGCACCGCTGGGCCGCTGGATCCTCATCAAGACCTCTTCGGGGTGATGATAGTTCCTTGATGCCTAGCTGCCTTTTCGGGATTATTCTCGGATAGAAGAGGGCCCGGATGAATAATCTCGACTTGACGGCAAGTGGAGCTCCGTGGAACATGTTATGGGCCAGTGAACTTTGTCGGAGCGTTGCGCCGAGCGCTGATCCGATGGCTGTGCTCTAGAGATCGAGATCTGTCTGGTAATCCTTTACTTACAATTTCCTGGATCCCGATATGCCACAGGATTGTCTGGGGTGTATGTCAAAGAATACGCTACCCCTAGGTTTGCATCGAGCTTAAAGCAGAGAATAAAAAGAAATCCGGACTTTTGATCCAATAAGACGTTCCGCGGTGGATGTTACACCGCTCGTCAACCCACGGCATGCCGGATGCATTCGGCGCAGCCGCTAGTGCTGTCCCAGAAGCATCTGTTCCAGATCATTCTTGCCCGTAGGAAGCTTCCTTTCTCATCCGGAGGCTATCTGCCACCTCCTTAGATATCATCTCGAAGGTGCCAAGAAGCTGCTGCGCGTAATCCCACCTTTGCCCAAACTTCACCAGATTGAGGCCGACCTTTTCCAAGGTTTGTAGGCTTCGGTCAATGTTGTCGTGTCCTCCATCTAGCTTTGGTGGAAACGGGGGAGGCGCTGGCTGCGGAGACTGTACAGGAACCGTCGGAGGCAAAGGTGAGAGAATACTCTCGGCTGCGTCGCGAAGTACAGCAACGAATTGCGATCCCATAAAAAACACTTTTAGAGCATCGTGATACGTATAAAAGGAAGCTCTACTCCCAGCTTCGGTAACCAGGTGCATCTGGTGAACGTATGCAATCGCGTGCTCGAAGATCAAGGCTCTTCCATATTCGGTGAGGTGCGGAGCCCTGGGGCTAGGGGCGAGGAGATAAACGTAGCTGAAACGCAGCTCCAGGTCGAGCATTTCCCGTAGGCTAGTCGCGAGGTCGGCAGGGAGTTTCTCGTGCCATGCCCGCATCTGGCGGCACATTTCCCACTTGAAGGACGTTGCATCTGGTAGAGGATCGTCCGAGTCACCCTGAACAAGTGTTTGATACCAATTCGATTGCAAAGATCGCAATTCGAAGAGGTGAACGGATCGATCTGGGCCGCTAGATGTTGAAGGAAGTGGCGCCGGGAGGGCTACTGAGATGGCCTCATCCATGAACGAGAAAGGTCTTGCGTGAACCATGCTAATTGCCCTGGGTGCTGTTAGTGCGCTGCCAGCGGTGGTGTAACGGGCGGGCCAACCTGTCAAACGCGTATATGCAGTAAAATGTTCTGCGTCGACGTTCAAGGTCCTGGGAACTCTGAGAACTCGCGGGATCTTGGTGAAAGCCAAGGTCGATCGCCGCACGGCAGGTGAAGCCAATCAGATACCAGCTGTCAAAATGGGTTGGATCCACCATTGAGTATTGTGTGAGTAGAAGCAAGGATAACAGTTGGGCAACATGGCCAGGCATGAGGGCGCGATCAGCATGCGGCAAAGCCCGAGCGACAAACTCGAGTCCGTTGCGGTAATACTGGTCCCCAGTTTTCCGGCTTTGTGCAGCGGACCCAATGGCCAAAACCATCCAGAAGAGCCATGCCTCGGAACTCCTAACTGGCCTCGGAGGTTCTTGATACAGACCGTCCACCAGCGAAGTTAAGGACGACTCGGGAAAGGCGGGGTAGAGCGAATATACGTGCTGAAGATAGTACTCAATGAGGGATCGAGTGGTGGGTTCTGCCGGCAGATGGTTCGTTTGGGGATCTGGAATCTGATCGTTGATAGATGCTGCCAGAACCAGGCGAGCAAACGTCATGTTGCCTTCGGATGGCTCAAAATCACGAGTGGTCGCATTGATAGACCTAGTAGAGTGTTAGGAATGACTCGATACAGTTCTGTTCCGAACTGACATGAAACCAAAATCCGAGACAAGTGTGTCGACATCCGAGTTCTCCCTCTTCCGGGCGGCTTTGCGGTGAATAGCTTCCCGGATGTCGGCCATGGAATCCTTACGGGTTGACTCCGGTGACTGGGTTGCCGTGGCAAGATCGGGGTCGTGGTTGGCCACCGAAGCCTTCCTCATCTTTGCATACCCCAGCTGTTTTTGGAGCCTTTCTATCCTCGCTTCAAGCGCTGCCACGTAACTAAGTGAGCGCCGGGCCAAGTTAGCAAGCTGCAAATTGGTTGCCGTCGAGGTCGCCTCACCTCCGCTCCTTGCCGCGAGCAAACTCATCATTGGCTGCTGCACATTCTGTCTCACGGCCCGCCCTCTCACAGGCTGTGCACGCCGGAAGTTTTCCATCGCACTGTTCCTGCTTTAGTAAAGGAAGTTGGGCAAGAAGTGATATTGCCCCCTTAGGGGCATGGACTGTGGCTCACTTTGACTTTTGCGGAGCGGCCTGGGGGAGTGCGTCAGCTTGGGCAGCAGGACGTCATCGAGGCACTCACATCTCGAACAAGCAGAAACCGGCCGTGAAACCCGGAGGAGCGGACTGTCCACGAGCTTGCGAAGGCGCTCCGGAGACTCGTGAGCCATTGCGGTCCCACTTGTTGTTTCGAGGCTTGAGATCGAGGACTCGACTCGATTCGAGACGAACAAAGAACAAGTGCCTTGTTGCGATGACTGATCGAATTGGCCGACTGAGTGGGGTTCTCCGCGGCTAGGTATCCACAGGGAAATGGAGAAATGAGTGCGGCGAAGATGGCGGGCCTTCAAGACGGAAGCTCCGAGGTGACTAGGGCAACTTAACGATTCTTCCTTCCCGTCTACTGGGGGGAGCCCAGATGCGAGCCGCCACAGGGTATCTGATGCGATCGACGTGACTGAGGTGACGCAGCGACAGTGTGACGAGAGCGACAAAGATGCTGGAATGGCTGCAAGCGGATGCGGGATGGGGATGTGGGATGTGGGATGTGGGATGACAGATGAGGCCGACCAGGCAAAGCGCAGGGATGATCTAGTGGGGCAGAAGCTCACTCAGGGGCCTGGCGCCGCTGCCGACCCGCCGGGATTTAATCGGCAGCTCGATCGACCGAGCGACAATGGCGAGACTTGGGCCTTGATCAGGATCGATAACTAAAGTGCGGGGACGCAGAAGCGAACAGAAATGGCCGTGTTGGTCGCTGCCTTCGGGTTGGACTTTGGGGTCGCCCAACGGCAGGACAGCGCGCGCAAGGCCGTCTGATTCGCCCAGGTCGGTTGAAAAAAAAGCTGCGCTTCGGCCAAGTGGGGTCCACGCGGTGCCTAGGTGGTGAGCATCGCCTGCAGCTCCGCGCCGCGAGGCTCGAGCATGCTTTGGTGGAACAAATGTCTCTGATCAACCCCAGCACCGCTGTCTTCTCAGATAATATATTGTGTTCCCTTGCTATCCTGGACTACCTAATAGACTCGGAGCTGAAAGAAGTAAGGCGATGTCAAGCGGTGCTGTGTTCTGTCGAGCCCCTCTCCCCGCTGTCACCTGCATGCGCACAGGCTGGAAGTGAGCCCAAGCCAAACTCAATGCTGCGTCCTCTCCACTACCTACCTTACAGGGTCTGAGGAAAGGAAAATACTGCGTACATATGAGACCATGAGTGGGGGCTGCCACTTACTTATGTTGAGGCTGTCAAGTGGACCTTCGCCTCGCCCAGCTCAGCTGCTCATGGTTCGTTGAGATGCCGCAAAAGCAGGGTGGGTAACAGAGGCCAACGTGCTTCTCATACAGCCAGGTGTCCAGGGGCGTGTTGAGCCACAACACGTTCTCGACGGTCTCCAATAGCAGGAAAATTCTGCTAAGGCCGCTGTAGTCGTAAAACCCATAAAACCGTAACTGGCGGGTGAGCATTCGAGTTGGGCGGCAATTGCGCGGCAGAAGGTCGTGCGTCAAGCGCAGCAGTGACAGGACTGGTAGGCTTGCCTGGCAGACCAAGGATCCCCCCGCCCCGCCCCCCCCACCGAAAGCAGCTTGGTCGGCTGTCTGTGTCTTCACCAGCACTTTCTGAGAACCATTGAACTTCACTTGAACCCTCCCCATTGAGGACCGCCGCCGGGCCCAGCCTCGTGTTCGTATCGTCATGCTATTCTCTCTCCGAGTTTAATCACCGCTTCCCGTAGCTGCGTCAACAGGACTGCTCGCTGTCGATACTCGACGACCGCCCGATCCTGGCCAGTTCCTGCCAGTTCCCGCCACTCGGCCCCGCGACGACGCACGCAAGCAACAAACCCAACCCACACGGTCTTGGTTGTCGTGATCCTGTCGACGCAACACGGCGTACAACTAGCCTAGCCCATGGACGCTTGTTATGTCTTTCGCCAAGGCCTGGAATCCGTCCAGAGACCACCGTACACCATATACCAGCAGAGGACCTACAATGCCCCGCCCCAGCCCCGCGATGATCGTGAAAATGCAGCCTCCCCAAAAAAACAGATCGCGCACACGCTCACGGCGTGCTGCCGATGCAGACATGTGAGCATGGTTCCTAGGCTACCGTCTGGTCTAACCCAGCTAACATGCGCAATCGCAGAGAAAAACGCGATGCGATCCTGCGATCCCCAAGTGCCTTCCTTGCGAGCGCGCCGGGTCGATATGCGAGTACTACGATTCCAGCAAGCGCAAGAACATCGACCGTGCGTACGTGGTTAGACTTCGGCAGACAATACGCAAACTTGAGGCCGAGCTCCGCAAATACACCGAGGAAGATGACGACGAATCTAACCCCATCGTGCGTCCTGGAGGGCTCGTAAGACTCAACGAGACGGACGAAACACCACGCTATTTAGGTCCCAGTAGCGGAATCGCCATGACCAGGCTGCTGATGGAGGAGGCGAAGCGCTACAGCGACTCAAAGCGAATTGCCGACCTTATCCCCCAGGTATCTGATCGGAGGCGGGAACGAGAAAATAGAATGCAGAGCGTCGTGAGCATGACAGGCCCGGGCGGGTCCTCGGGAGGGAGGAAGAGCTTCCCTATCACGAGCGCCGTCGCGGCGGAGACGTTGCCGAGTACTAATATTGTCCACGGGCTGGTGGAAGCGTTCAAGCAGAGAGGTGCGTAATGGCGGCTTGGTATGATGCTGTGGCTAACGAGCAGATAGGCCAAACCTTCATTCCGGTGCTTCACAAAAAGGCACTGACCGACGACATTGAGGCTGTTCTGGGCGGCGATACGGACCCGTACAAGAACTTTGTTGCGCGCATGGTGATGGCTATGAGCCTGCAGAAAATCGAGGAGACCTATGCTGGCCTTGCAGATAGTTATTATCTGGCCGCCATGCAATATTTCGAAGAGGTGGTGCGTCTCAAGGACCTCAGGACACTGCAGTGTCTCTCTCTGATTAGCCAATACTCCCTGTTGACTCCAACCCGGACTGCGGTCTATTACACTGTCGGCCTTGCTGTGAGGATATGCCAGCAGATGGGCTTGAGCGACGAAAAAACAATTGCTCTCGGCGTATCGGATCCTTGGACTATAGATCTGAGGAGAAGGCTCAGCTGGGCTGTCACGACGCAGGAATTTGGCCTCGCCCACATCATGGGCCGGCCCAACGGCTTCGCCAAGTGCGACGATATGATGAACGTCCAATTCTTCGAAATGGTTGACGATGACAACATCACACCCCAGGGCATCACCCCTGGTCCTGTCGCTGAGGACAAGGCAGTCGCGGTGCACTTCTGCAAAATGAGGCTGCTCCAAGCCGAGATTCGCCGCGTCTTGTACGAGAACAAGCGCCAGGAGACGATGGGTAGCAACGATACGTGGTTTACTCAGATGAACCAGAAGATTGACGAATGGCTCGAGTCGATTCCAAAGAAGCCGGAGTGGGCAAAGGCTTGGTACTTAACCCGGATCTTTAGATTGCGGAATGACAGCTAACGTGCCCTAGGTTCACTGGGCGCTACCAATCCATGGTAGTGACTATTTACCGGCCGTCTCCCCAAGTGCCGAAACCCAGCAGCGCCGCCGCTTTGAAATGCTTCGACGCAGCAGAATGCATTATCGGCCTGGGTAATCAGCAGGTTGCTAACGGGGCAATCGACCTGACTTACATCTTTCTACTCACCATCTACATGTCGTTGAATACTCTCCTGTGGGCGATATCCTACCCTGAAGTCCGGGAGAAACATGCCCGCAAGGATGTTGAAAAACTTGTCGAGACTGCCACAGAGCTGGTTGGACTCTGTGCCAAACGCTGGCCGGGGGCTCAATCTGCCCAGCACCTATACACCGTCTTTGCTGGTGCTTGCATGCGAAGCTACGAGCAGAGAAGCACCCCGCCAGCACCTCCTGCAGATGCTACAGGCAGCTATTTTGGGACCCCAACATCGCTTGTCGATGGCCATTCGCCCGAATCGGAGATGACCCCTACTCCATCACTGCCGACTCCGTCGCAGCCCTACAGTCTGCACAACCCTCCACCCTTTGGCTATGTGTTCGGCGCCACAGCTGAAGAGATGACTAGCCACTATGCATTCGACAATAGCCCGCCCGACTTCCAGCCGACCTTCCGGTCCAACTCCATCTTCCACAACCCAACGACAGACCTGCCGGGGAGAAGGGGCTCTCACTTTCCCCCTGACTTCACTCAGCCGGACCAACCCCGACAAGGCCAGGGAGACGATGCCACACCTCCAGGTACCGCCATGTCGCAAAGCGCCCTCACGCCACCGGGTACTGGCTACATATCGAATGCTCTGCCGACGCCGCCGGAATCTTTATCAGCTCCCAATCTCTCTCCCGCGATCCATGGGCTCGGCATTAGATCAGCAAGCCCAACGCCGACACCGACCATGCCTCGCGCAAGCCCGGTACCTATATCGATAGAAACGATTCCTGTGCCTCCTCGGCATCCAGACTTCGAGGCCACAAACTATGCTCAGCCTCGGTTCAAGCAGAAGATGCCGCGGCCTCCGCCTCCGCCATCGCGGACGCCTTTGTTCTTGATACCGCAACAGCGGGGTGCAGCAACGCCGGTCCACAACTGGCACAATCTTCCCCAACCTCTCTTACCAGCGAACACTTTCTCAGGGGCAACAAGTAACGGATTCTGGCCCGGCAATCCCTCGTTGGATCCACTAGGACCGTTCGCAGGGTTTGGATTGATAGGTAATGAGAGTTACACAGCTGCGGGAGGACGCAATGATCCGGGTTTTGGTTTGAGTGGGGATTTGGACGGCGACATAGAAATGTTTTCGGGACCGACTTTCGCGGGAGGTTATCATCAACAGCGTCATGGTAGTTTGAGCCTGGAACAGCAACAGGAACTTTCTAACGTCTTGGAGACTGAGGGTATGTCAAATATCAGCAGCTTTTTATCAGCAGGCATGGGCTATGGCGGGACTGGCGGAGGTACTTTAAACGGGGGGGTCCAGTGGCCTTGAACTTTTCTTTTTTGATCTGTTATATATTCTTCCGTTTCAAGATACTTGGTTGGAAAATGGGCCCACGAGCAAGGGACTGGCTACATTTGACAAACGTTGGTCATTTTGGATATTCGGTTCGTTCCAAGCGTCAAAATTTGAGCCAGCGACCTAGAAGTTCTGGATATCACCGTTACCCGTGTGTCTTACCTATCAACTTGGATATGTGACTGTTGGTGGTCGACAACAGGCTGAGGAACGGGACTGGAGTGTACAAAGGACGGTCACGCCTGGCAATACTGTGCTTCGGCCATTGACACCATTGTGGTCCTCCCAGGAGTATGCATGCATAACCTGGAGGCAAGAATTTTACTCTGGGCAGAAACAGTGAGCATGACATACCGTTACACGGAGAGCACGAGAACGACAGGTAAGTAGGGGGGCCCAAGTTTGGTAAATGTCCCACCGCTTGAGATTATGTATTGTCCAACAGGCTATGGCATAAGATCATAATACGGTACGTGCCATGCCGATAAAATAGCTCCCGCCGGGCCACAGTGCCCCGAGTGCTTGTCAAATATGTGAGCTGTGCTATCCTGCATAGTGCAGCATTATATCTACATTGATTCCGTGATAGCCGAGTAGGGTACCGCCCATCGGCGAAAGAATATACCCGCGCCATGGGTGTGCACGAGAGAACAAGGCAAGAAGAAGGGCTGATGGCTAGATCGATCAATCCGACACTCCGCCCTTGTCGCCATCATCACCCCGAGGCTCCCTCGTCTCCGTGCTCACGCTGAATGAAGGGGTGGAAGGAGTAGCGGGTGCGGCTTTTCTCACTGGCTTCTTCTTTCTCCTCCTTGCGGCGTCGCTACCGCCGGCGTTGGGAGGAGCGCGCAAGAGCCACTTGGTCACAGCGTTGGCGCGGTCGGTGGAGTACATGAGGTCCTTTTCGTCCAATGGGCGACGGGTCGGGCGAGCAGTGTTGGGGTTGACATTGCCGTGGGCGCAGTTGCCGACACATTTGGGGCCGTGTTTGGGGCCTGCACATGAACCACCGTCCTTACCGCTGGTGATGGCAGTGGTAGCCACGATACCCGAAGGAGCGTCGAGTGACTTAGCGAACCCGTTGGGGGCGACGACACCAGCGCTCTTCCCAGCCTCCTCGGCCAGCATCTTCTCGCGCTGTATCTCCTCCTTCATAATCTTCGCGTCGAGCGCGGCAACGGCGTTATCGAGCTGATAATCACGCTCGGCCCGGATCTGGCGAGCCCTGATCGCCAGGCGAAAGGATGTCTCGTCGTTTGCTCGCTCATCGCCCAGGCTGTCGGTCATGGCATTAAACGCCAGGCGTTCTTTGCGGAGCTTCTCAAGCTCGGCGTCAACGTCTTGGCTGCCGGCCGTGATAGAGCGCTTCCCAGGGTAAGTAATAGACAGGCTCTTGGAGCCGCCGGGCAATGCTTGACTCCCAGGAAGCTTGGCCTGCGTGTTCTTAAAATTAGGCTTTGGCGGGCCTAATGAAATGGGCGTCGGGGGAGAACCGTTGCCTGATGACAAGAAGAGAGGGACGGGTGCAGGACAGCAGAGATCCTCCCAATTCCCCGCCAGCTGAATCCAATTGTTTCCCGACCGCAAGAGTTCCATCCAGTCCGACTTTGCGGGAGACCTGCTTGCTTGGAATACGGGGTAGCCGTCAGCCAGGCGGGACAAGCGAGCGACCATGTAAGCGTGACGCAAGAGTTCCTTGGCTGAAGTCTGAACCAGGACATGACAGAGAAGTACCGAGTGGAGGACTTCGGTAAGCAGGGGATGGTATGTCAGGGTTTCCGTGGTCGTTCGGGCTCCTAGTGCTAGCGGTGGCGGTTGCTTAGGCCGCGAGACAACGAGCTCAGTGCTAGGATAGGGCGGGAGATCAGCAGGCGGCGCCGCATTGAAGAGTTCCGAGAGCGAGTATACGCGATGCGGAGGAGGAGGGGGAGGGGGAGGAGGCCCGGCGCCATTAACTGCCTGGGATACGGATTGGGGTGTTCGAGGAGCCTTTAGGTTGTTCGCAGCAAAGCCAGTCTTCCTGGCAAACTCCTCGGCAATCTCGATAGGCAGGTCGGGGGCGTATTCGAGGTGTGAGAGAAAGCCAATGTAGTCACGCAGGGCACGCTTGGCGTTGACCTTGACGAGCTTGCGAGCCTCGGTCGTCTTTCGTTGAGCTGGTGTCTCCTCCTCGGGCTCTTCCACCGTGTCTGGTGGCTCGGTCTTGCCTTGGTCCGCGTGTCCCTTGGTAACTGGGTAGTCGGGATTGTCACAATCTGACGCAGTGGCTGGCGCGTCAACAACGGCGTCATGAATGTGTCGGCAAGCCAGCGCAAAGTAGGCATTAGCGCGGTGGAAGAGAAGCTGCGTCTCCAGACTGCTCGGTTGGTCCTCTTCCTTCAGAATAACATCCTCGGGCCTCCGTCCGCGTGGTTGGGAGGAGTCAGGCACGTCAACCTCGCGACGTTCCGGAGCCTTGTGCGAAGGGCGGTAAAGGCGATGGACACGCAGCGCATCGGTGAGGTCAGACACGACGCCTAAAAAGTCATCCTTGAATGCCTTTATAGTTGCCCGCGTCCTTAGAGGCTCTCCTTGGGTAGGGCGTTCGGTAATAACCTCGTTCAAAGTGTTAAAGGTGGTAAAATCGGCAAGCTGGCGACTGGGTATCTTTTCGTGGAAAAAGTGCACGTATTTTGCGTCAACATCATAGGGTTTGCGTTGCAGAACCAGTGAGGCAACCTCTTCTAGCGGAGAGGAGCTCTGCATGGTGGCGACACTGCAGGCGATTTCGTCGAGGCGGTAGGCCTTGGACAGCTTCTGGGTCGCCTGTTCCCGCAGCCGTTGCTTTCTTTCCCGACTTAGTTTGGCCTGCCCTCCCTGCCCAAAGGACAGGCCAAGACCTAACGCGAGGGTATGGTGGTGGGCGCTGGGGGCGGCCTGGGGGTTGACCGAGGCGACCCCGGAGGCGGCGCGGACGGCAAGGTTGGTAGCATCGTCGACGAGGCGCCGGATCTTGACGAGATCATAGAAGACAGCGGGGTCAATAGGACGAGGGCGCGGGGTATTATAGTTGATATTCGCGAGGGTCTCGAGGATCTCAGGGGGGAGCTGAAGCCAGGGGCCGTGGAAGGACGAGATGTAGCGCCAATGCCTAGTTGGAGGCAGAATGTCAATCGTTGTGGTTCGGGTTTGCCATTGCGACCGGGAGGAGATGCGGGGTATTTCACGGGCGAGCGCGACGGCGCGACATGGTCGGGACCGACGACACACTAGGAGAGCCTAAGGAGAGATATGGGAGTAACGTACTTATTCCTACAGATGCTCAGGACGGGGGACGAGGGCCGTGGTGGAATGGACATCTTTCCCTTGTCCGATTTCTTGCTAGGGTTCGCGGGGCCGGCGGGGAGTGTTGGCGACGGCAGCGTAGAGGCCGAGGGACTGCCGCTGACTTTGACATCTTCGCTGGACTCGACCGATGTCGGCTTCTTCTTCTTGGGCATCTTGGAGGGTTGAGAGCACCCAGGGCGCGTCAATTAGGGGAGGCGCGCGGTGCGTATCCGCGACTCTGGTTTTTTTTTTTTTTGACGTCAGGGGCGGGAACTAATTAATGCTTGCAAACAACCGTTTGGTGTCTCTCGCCCCGGTCTCTCCACTCCGAAACAACACAGGCGAGTCGCTAATAACCAAGGCGCAGGATCTGTCGAATTTCGACAAACAACAACAATTACCTTCCTCAACTTGGTTTTGCGCCCTTGATCCATTTGTTTGCCGTCGAGTATTCGTCTCCTGACTGGTCAGCGCTTCCTGGCGTGGTTTGGTGCGGTCTTAATGCGTGGAGCACGGGCCAACTTTAGTAAATCAACCCTAACCCTGTGAACGAGGAGAGAAAGGAGGGGAGAAACCCAACTTTGAATTCCGAAAAGGTTCAATAATGTTCCTAAGATGCTTGGTTAGGGAGAGAGCTGGCGTGCGTGATTCTTCTTGAACAAGGCGTTTTGGGGGGACCCGACAAAAGACATACACACCTAGGTAGATAGATATGGCATGGGGTGAAGTTCATGTTCAATTTGGCGGGGACATGTGCACATTAGTAGTTAGGGTAACTAGGAGACGAATAAGCCGACAGATTTGCATAGAATAAAAATTTCTAGTCTACTCAGTGTTTCCACATTGTAAATTCTAATCACTCACCGAAACCTCCCTTCCCCACTTCCTCATGCCGTTGTGAAAGCTTAGATCCCTGATAAACTCTCTCTCTCTCTCTAGCATCTGATGATCTCTCCGGTTGAAAGCAGCCGAGTTCCCTTCTCCAGATCACTCTGCACCGGTCTTTCCCAGTTCACGCCCTTCTCGGCCCTCGCCCACACATCCTGCCGCATTTCATATATCAACTCCATAGTGTAGCTCCCCACAATGTTACCTTCCCTATCCCTGGTTGGAATGGTCTGCTGCGGCGGTTTGGGTCTAGAAGGCCAGGTAATGGCTTTTTGGGCGCTTCCAAACTGCACACCACCACCATCGAAGAGGGATCCTGCTGCTGTCCTTTGTTTCTTCCATGCTCGTAACATTTGCTGGTATGATGCAACTGGGTGGTCTAGCTTCACGTCTGGATGTTGAACCCATTCCCGCCCTTCCAGGTCGATGTCTCCGATATTTTGGTCTTGATGAGGCTTGTTACGGAGAGAAGTGTCCTGGGTGATGATTTCGTAGACAGTGAATAGAACGCCCTTGACGTCGTTTCGGGATTCACTATATACCTCCCGTTCTTCACGTGAGACGTATTCAACTCGCGCGGCATAGTTGAAATCAAAGAGCATGATAGCATCCGCGGCTTCGTCAACCACGAGGTTCCGGGGGGCGATATCCTGATGCGCGACGCGGTATTCGAGGTTTAGGAGATCGACCACGTCGATGAGTTGCTGTAGCCACTTGAGTTTGAAAACTCGTGACTTGTTCTCGTCGAGCGTGCCGCCGGGGACAAAGAGGCTGGTGAATCCCACAACCCGATTCTCAAGCTCATCGACAACGACACGGTCAAACGGAACAATGTTGGGGTGACGGGGTAGATGCATCCACATGTTCATCTCCTTCCAGGACTTGGTAGCGAACTGCCAATGGAAATAGTATTTGAAGACAACCTGCCCAAAAAAGTCAGCGTGATTCGAAAATACACACACATCAATTGGTTCCTGGTGGCTGGTACCTTTTTGGGAGATACCGTGTCCGCCACGAGTGGAGGGTATGTGACGAGGTCCACGTCCGGACCGAACCTGTCGAGCTCCTCAAGTTCACTCCTCCGGACCGTCTGAACGCCTTCTGGAAGAGAAATTTCGCTGAGAAGTGGATAATGCACAAAGTAGGTTGGATCGTCGTCGGGGTCAGAATGTGTGGAAATAAGATCGCCGGTTGGTGATAGATAAATCCTGTACGTGCCAGGAGATAATTGGTCGCTGTGCCGGGGGAAATGCTCAAGAAAAAGACTTTCATCGTCATGCTCCCCGTCCATGGTGACGGAAACTACCCGTCGTCGATCCCAATCGGTAATGTGCCAGGTCGTTGGCCCACCAGGCTGCTGGCTGTCGCCACCCAAGCAGATATATCGGTTCTCGTCGTCGATCATGTTGGTTGTCGTTGCTGTGCGGGCTGGAAATGCAGGCGGGAAAACTGAGCAGTCTGCATCTAAAAACTATGTGGTGGCTTGGGGAAAGTGTTGGGGATAAATCCGCGCGGGGAAGGAACTGAAGCACTCAATGATGAGTCAGCTGGTTGGTGGGCGGGTTCGGTAGCCGCGAGGCAGCCCTCGTTTTGGGCCGCCTTCAAGTTTTCAGTGGTGAGAAACAAGTCCTATGCATGCACTGTTGTTGGCCGTATCCGCAGGCTGTAACATTGAGGGCAAATATCTAAGCCAATTAGGCGTCATAAATGGGCCGGCTTGCGCGCGCTTGGCCACAGACTGTTGACTGTTGGTTCCAGCTTGTCGCAGCAAGCCAGGCTTTGCTCGAGCCTAGGCGTTACCGACACACTGGGTCGGTTCCCGCGCGGCAACTCATGGCGGTGTTGGCCACACTTAATTATTTGCTGGCTCTAAAACATCAGAATCCCCATGTGCGATTGGTGGCAAAGAAGAAATCAGGTCCTGGTATGGCCGGGTCCTACGCTTCAGCAATCCTGCGGAAGTAGACCAGGCCAGATTGACCTGGAAAACTGACAGCCGCAGCAGTCAAGTCACTTTGCCGAAGCAGCCTCCTCGGTACGATATAATTAGGGACCACTCAAGTTGAAGGCGCTTACACCACACCTCAGAGTGATGTATATATAAAGTTCCATGGGAACTCGTCGGCTGGTAACAATGAACTGGTTGATCAAGACCAAAACATACACATATTGCCGCCAATACAACACCTCACCTCACACAGCAACAAATATACAGTATCGTCGCCCAGCCATTGTTGAGAGCTCGCATCAAGCTCAACGACTGAAAGCTATCGCCCGTGTTCAACACCCCCCCTGCCAAAGTTCGTAATATAGTTCAGCTCCATGTCCCTACATAACGGATTTGTCAATGAACAAGATACCTACCTAACACTTTTCTACAAACAGACGCCTATTTAAATCTAGCCGCAATCAACCAACTATGGACAACGTCCAGCTAGTCCAGAATATCGCACCGAGCCAAATCCACAGGGCGGCCGAACTGTCGGCAGTGTACAGAACCCAAGACTGCCACTGCGGATGGTACATTTTCTACTCTGGGGTCTGCGGGCATTTTTTCAGAAAACATCCCTTGCGGTGCGGCGACTCAACAACGCCTTCTGGCCTGAGCGGATTTTGCGTCGTTCCTGCGTCGCAGTACAACGTTACCCTCTATCTGATCAATGAGTTTTGTAATGATTGTCACAGAGCACGTGTAGCATGGTAAACATGGACCTGGTTTTGGGTCTCGGGAATTCAGCAACCCGAAGGACCATGAAGGAGAGCCTCCTGCAAGCTGGGGAGACTGGAGAAATATGGTTCAGAGCCGCACCCTGTATCAACATCTCAACGAGTTTGTATTTCTTTACCCAACCTATGTAGGGAACTAGATAGATAGCACTGCTTGTCTGTAGTGATTGTTCTGATTTTGACAGATACGCTAGCAATATTACTACTGCATTGACCGCACAATATCAAGGCGTACATATGCACACCTATTTTCGTCTTCTGTATGTTCCAGGCATGTAGCCACTTCGCATTGATCCCCATTTACAAAGCAGCCAGCCAGCCTAGGTGCTTGAAGATGGAGTCAGTTATAAGGTGATGTGTAATTTTTGGTAGGAAACATAAGGTACCTACCAACACTGGACGCATAATCGGGTGCACAACCAGCACGGGGCAAGTATAATTCTCTTCACCATACAAACTACCCTGGTAACCCCTGCAACCTGGACGCTTTCAAAGCTAATTCACACACGACATGGAATTGCCATGTTTTCGAAACTAAAGCTTTGCCCCCGAAATGATAGACTTTCCAGTCCTGGTTTCAACTCTGAACACTAACATGTTGACTCTCATTGTTCATCTTCCGCCCACTCAGCTGCCGCTATCTAAACCACATTGAAACCCCCCACCCCGGCTCCCGTTGGCACCGACGCAAACCCTTCGTCCGCAAACACCGTGACTATTTCGGTCCTCGTCCTCGTCCATGTCGAGACCATCGTCGTCGTCGTATCCAACTCCACAACCACATCTGTCAAAACTGTATGCTGCACTGTCACCGTTGCCATATCCGGTGTTTCTTCAGGAACGAATCCCACCCGTGCCGCTGCCCAGGCTGGACCTGTGTCTTGGTCTACTGACAGGCCCATCTCATTATCCCCAAACTCATTCATGTTGGTAGCTTCGTAAGAGACGACAGAAGAGCCATCCCCACGCACAATCCTCGCACACGCCGCGCGAACGAGATACTCTGGATGGAACTCCCATGGTTTCGGCCGCGGCTTATACCTCGCCCAGTATGCCGCACAGATATCTTCATGGGAGCGCTTGTCGTCGGGGTACATGGGTGCGAGATGCACAGGTACATGCACATGCACGTGGCGAGGGAGGATCCTTGCCTTTTCGTGTCCTTCTTCCTCCTTCGGATTTGTCTCCTCTTCTTCCGGTACCCCTAGATCCGTTTCCGGATCCCCCTCCTCTGCCACCGGAGCCTTGGACTCGTCCCCAAAAGTAAACCGCGTAGAAGTCTGGGTAACAATCTCCGTGACTGTCATCGTCTCTTGCAGTGACTTGGAAGCCAGCTGCGTGTCTGCAGCAGCGTAGTTATACAGGGGCACATGCATATACCCCTCATGCTGCAAAAGAGACGAGCAAAATGGCAAGGCCATGAGCCAGTCCGTATTGACTTGTTCGCGATAGCGAATGAGGCGGAGGAGACAGGTTGCGTCGCAAGCGGGCGCGGCGGTGGGGTGTATATCTGGAGCGGGAGCTGGAGCTGGAGCGGGGGCCGGAATGGCGAGGGCGAGATTTAGTTGTAAGAGGAGGGGGAAGAATATTGAGGATGGCTTCATTTTCGTCCTGTCTGGTTTGGTGCACTGCGTGGTGGTCCGAATGTGAGGACAACAGCTTGGGGTTTGGCCTGTTGTAAGGGAACATCAGCTTTGATTTGATTCGATCCAGTCCAGTTCAGTCATGACGGGATAAGTTGGGTTCACGTTGGGGGGCCGACCGCGTTAAATCTCTCCCTCCTCTCCATTAAGGGAGAGAGGTGATGCGGTTTCTCGATAGGTAAGGTGGGGTAGAAATATTAGAATGTCGATTCCGGAGGTTAGGATCTGGTGACGCGTTGGTTGAAATGTGAGACATCCGCCCTAAAACTAGACCCAGCACGAATCAAGCTCCAAGGAATCAAACTGAAAGAATTGCAGACTTGAGTGCCTCGCGCCGGCATTTTTGATTTGATTCAGACCTGTCTTGTCTGCCCTCGACCTCAATGGGCGGGTACATGACAAAAACGCTATATGTATGGGACTAGACTGTAATGTGCTGTGCTATGCTATGTGTGCTGTGCGGCGTTTGAACTAGACTGGGCGATGCAGCCAGCGATTCTAGGGAGAGATTAAATCTGAATTTTCACTGTTCACACACCTTTCAAACAGGGAATGGGGCACTTGCAACCCACCAGACCTTCTCGAAGAATACTATTATCGTCCGTGCAGTCCAGTCCTGTGTTCAGTTCCATAGGTACCTACCTAAGGCGCATGTATTCACAATAGCGCGTCAGTATACTTGGCCTATCTCATCGTCGTAGCTTCCATATTGACATCAATTAAGCATGTGATTTACAGGCGCCATACCTGTACTACGCACCTACGGAGGTAGCTTTCTCTTCTCATCTTTACGCGGGCCAAGTCATGGTGATTGCATTTCCTGCCTTCCTTGAGCGGTTATCAGGTGAAATAACATGAATAGGACACGTTGGAAATGGCTGTCAATAGAAGTAGAGATCATGAGATGAAATGAATGGAAGATGCATGCCTGTCGTTGGAAGTTGTCAAAGACATGTCCGCATAACATGTCTGTAACAACATGAAGCACAGTTGCTATCCGCAACAGTCCATGACAAGGCCAACAATCACGCATTGACAAAGAAATGCACCAAATCTCAATTCTGTCACGCCACTGTGCGTAGAGTGTCAGCACTCTGCTTGCAACGCTCCTAATTGACCTTGTCACCCATTTTTTTTTTTAACCCAGCATTGGGCGTTAGATTCAACAAATATTGGACTCTCCTGTCCCTTCATATCCCCCACCTCACAATTCCATTCAACAACTGCTCCATCACCGACGTCCCCTCCCGTACCGTACCCAGGAAGACCATTGGAAGACAAAGGAATGGCCCGTTTGGAAAAAGAAGGAAGGCCAGAACCAAAGATCAATCCAAGTAGAATCTGCAGGGTAAAATTGGCCAGTTTAAGCAAGCGAGCAAGCCGGTTAAAACCCCAAAGCAGAACCCAAAGAGAGCTACGAGGCAAACGCGTTGATAAGGCAGTCAGTGTAGCATTTTCCCTGGCTGGAGAAGCAACAGTCCTGTAACCAGTCAAGTAAGTGCGTTCGAGGGGGCAAGGAATTGCCCCCCGAAGCGGATTTGAAAGCGTTTTCCAGCACAGGGTAGAGCCCACGGAAAGAGTTTGAGCGTACCTTTGTAGGGAAGTAATGCTGAGCCTGTCTGCCCCAGTAATAATTTGAAGTCTCCTTGGTCCTTTCCCGTGCAGTTGTCCCAGGTGGAGTGGTTGTTTTCCCTGTTTGCCTGGAGGTGTCCAGTCCTGTCCGATATTTTGAGGTAACCAGAATTCCGCCCCGAAAGTGAAACCGTGGAAAGCCCAAAGATAGAAACCCCCATGCAGTGCCTTTGTATACCACGCAGTTTTTGCGATAGACTGACAAAAGACTGGGTCTTCATCGCGGCGCGCAGTACTGCGTCGTCGTCTCGAAGAAACCGGGGGTCAGAAACCTGCATGTCACGCAGGAGGAAGTACCGTCCACCCAGTTCAATCATAACGTATAGAGATGTCGTGTGGTTCTCGAAAGAATGATGAATGCCCAGTTCCATTTCCAGAAGGAGGGTGGAGAAGAAGAGTAAAGGGCCCATTGAAATCCTTCGTCCAGAGTGATGGTATCAGAGAGGCAGTGAGGTGGGGCATTAGATTGGTCCAGCCGGGACAGGTCCCAAGATGTAAATAAATTTCTGCCCAGGCTGTGTTCTCTGGAGTCCTCGAGGAGATCCGTCCAGTGCCCAACGGGTCTTGATGCTCCCGTTGGAATCCAAGTCTAGGGAGAGAGTCCTAATGATATGCTGAGTGGTGTGTATCCAAATATGTGATTCCCATGTGGCCAGATGTCAAGGTCTGGTTGAATTCCCAAATGTGAGGTGTTTTCCAATAGGGTCATTGCGTCACCATGTTTGTCTGATCGGCCTGGTGGAACCCTGGCTCCTACGCTCCTTGTGTCCCTTCCATGCAAAGGTTCTCGGCCTGGTCCGTCCAAAACCAAAAGAGGCAGTGTCTAAATTTCCCAATCTGATCCGAATGGCGGCAGATACGTCATCCTGGATCGGGGTCCGGTCTTGGAGGCCTACATAGGTATATGCTATCTTAGCACAAGTGGTATTCTCTTGGTGTTCAATAATTTTGCAAGAGTAAACTTACCATCGAAGAGTTCATTGATAGTCAGGCAGTCGAGGGGCCATGGATTCCAGCGCCAGAAAATCCAGTATTTTCAGCAGAGACTTGGTGGCTTTGTGTAGTTTTTAAACCATGTCGGCATAAGGCCCCGACATTATCCTGTTCCTGTGCTTGAGCGCCGACGCCGAACAGCAGTTCTTCCTGATTGGCGAGGCTTCTTTCCTGACTGAGGGCGGTATTTGGGTCGGCACGATGGTTTGAATCTTCCGGGAATGTTGGAGATCCAATCGCCGTGTCTGGCGACGAATCTACAGATCTGCTGTCGACCGTAGGATTGTTGCTTTCTTGTCCCCCGGCCCCAGAGTTCGGGTTCTCTGGACTATTTTGGTCGAGTAGTTGGAAGGTAGAATCGTAGAGCGGAGACTGTGCTGATGTTACTTGACTTGTCTCTGCGCTTGTAAGCTCAGTCGCGTCCATCGAAAAGTCTGCCTGTCCGACCATTGGCCCTAAGTCGTTTGGCTCATTTATAACATATGTATGCTGATCAAAGTTCATCAAAGCAGACAGATCCAATTCTGGTACCGATGGGAATGTTTGAGGCTCATGGAGCGGTTCCAGAACCCGATGCCCAAGCAGAGTGGTTGCTTGAGATGCCGGGGTTTGGGGCTCCGTAGATCGTCGGTTCAGCGGCTGCTGGGTGGTGTTACGACTGCGTTGAGGGTGAGTTGAGCGGCGAGGAGGAGATTCTTGTGAGCCTCTCGAGCTAGCGCCGCCGAAGCTACCGAAACCGCTAAGAAACCGCCCCAATACATTTTGCACACTTCTGCTTATTAGATGGGCGACATTTGGCGCTGTTCGTGCCTCAGGTAAATGATCAGAAATGATGCCTTCCACTTCGGACCGCACTACCTCGAGAACCAGCCGCTGGTTATTCGCTGCAGCATCCTCATCATCATAATCTAAAACATACCATGTCAGTTGGCAGTCAGGAGCAATAGGGGTGTTCCCTTACAGGGGCTTGGTATTTCGATGTCGTCGGGAAACAGAATCATGTACATCTCGTTCCATTTCTCTTCGTCGCTTACGGTTCTTTTACCGCGCTTTCTTAACTGTAGCTCTTGGACTTTACTGATTGCCTCGCGAGCGCTGGGGTCCGCTAAGGTGCAGAGATCCCTTTGGCGTATGTGTTCCTGGAACCTTTCCCGAGTTTCAAAGTTGACGAAGCACCGCTCACACTGGAAAATGGGAAGTGTGTGGCGCCTAAGGAGATGTTCCCTGTACACATTTGGTTGATTAGTACCAGGTGAGCAATTACGATATTGAGAGAGAACGAACTTGACTCGATGTGCTGAAGGCCACCCTGGACCTACACACGACCTAGCATTCGCGTACTTGGCTGGGTTGTGTTTGAAAAAGGGACATGCCAAGAGCTTTTTAGACCCGGTATTCGAGTCGTCCTGTCGCACCCTTTTGCCTGGTGGACCCTCACCCGCACCATCGCCCTCCTCGTCATCGTCAGCTTCATGACCCTGGCGAGACGGGCCACCCCTCTTGGAGCCTGATGTAGCAGTTCTTGCAGCCAGAGCCCCAGTGCCAGCAGGTTGACCCCGATCAACGACATATGTGTCCTTGTTCGTTCCTGTGCCCTCATAGTCCGTCAAGATATCCGCAGATTCGGGATACTGGTCATCTCCCTTGAACACGGCCCAGTGCTGGACTTTATAGAATGAAGATCTATCTGTCAGAGAGCCGGTCGAATCCCGTTCTTCGATAACCGACCATTTGATATGCGCCACAAGCTGAACCGGACCAACTACGCCCAGTTTATCATCGAACAAGGCCACCATAAGGGTGTCAAATTCAAAGACATGGCTTGACACTGACAGGTTCTCTGAACTATATAGCGGAAATAGAGAACGAGGCGGGCTGTACTTTGTAGGCTGCATGTCTCTTCGATGAGAAGCTGTTTTGGGGGTGGGATTTTGACATTTCTGAAAGGCTCTCCCGACAGTCCGGCGGGGGATTCGCCGAATATGTCTGTGTAGCAGAGAGGTACGAAGACCCCTTCTACGTGGACTTCCCCCATGGCACCTCCTACCCTGGTATAAAGAGTCCCTTGTTCTAGCCGTGTTTGTTCGGGTCAAATGCGACCAGGCCGGCCGTTTTTTCAAACCTTGTCGTGTTTCGGACCGTCCAAGCAACAGTGGCTGTGTTGTTGTGCTGGGTCGTCGTGGAACCCCGCTCCTGGGGACGCTGCGGGGAAGGTCGCGATTTGCACCACGATGCTTCTGTCTTGTAGCAGAAACGCGGTGGCGACGCGCTGTTCGTTTCCGTCTGGGCGAAGCCATAATATCCGATCGCACGCCACGAGAGGGATTTTTCGACGGGACTCCCTGGAGATGTCCTCATTAGCACTCGCAGACCAAAGCTTTGCACGGGGCCATACGGGTCTTGATAGCACTGGAAGGACAACATCGGTGGTATCCTCTTCGGGGAGTCGCTGGAAAGAGCGCGATCCAGCGCGTCGGAAGGGAGCTGCCCCTCTCCCAAGGCTCCGACATGGGTCGTTGCGATTCCCTCGCAGAGCAAGGCTCTCTCCCGCTATGATTTCTAGCATCACTGCGCGGTGGGAGTAGGCTGTCGTGGTGCGCGAACCATCGGGTTTGGGCTGAAGTTCGATTATGCGTGCGGGAAAGAAATGTTGCCCGATCGTGAAGCGGCTAGGCCGTGAGCCAATCAGAGAGCCTGGTCACCCCCCACCTCGGTCCTTCGCCCCAGTCCACCCAAAGAACCAAGAGGTACCGCGTCGGAGGCCACCTTGACAAGATTTCAATTTTAGAACCCGGCAATCGGTTGGCTGACCACAAGGCAACCAGCAGCAGCCGCGCATGGATTATGGATCGGGAGGCGAGGCTTCACCAGTCTGCATGATCTGGACTCTTCCTATACATACTCTCAGTGCTATCCAACATCGAACTTCGTCCGCTAGGTAGACGTAGATTCTTCACCATGTTTCAAGCCCTGGGAGACCCGGATGACACAACGGCGTGCGAGTCAACTCGTGCCAAGAATACAATAGATGACTAGTTTTGATTTCATGGCTGTCTTAGGACTACAATACCTACCAGGCTCCCGTAGGCTGCCGCAGCGGTTCATGACAACAGAACTGTGAAGCATCACAAAGTCCTTGCATTAGGTCAATATAATCCTAGGCAAAATGCAAGGTGTGCAGCTCGTCAGCTAGAAGAGGAAAAGGTCAATAGTGCAGTGGATCTTGGGTGACAGATTTTGTTGACCCACATCCTAGAACAAGTGTGACTGGAAGACAAGAACGACCTGCGCCGTGAAAGACTCATCTTCAATCATTGATGCGAGTTCTCCAGCTCAAGGGAGATTGTTTTCTCTGCTAGACTGTTCAGAGTAGCAGATACATCATAGACTGGCAGCCGAGGCCGATGGCGGGTGTGATGTAGGAGACAACGAAGGCGCCATGATTGCTATCCACATCAATGGGAAGGAACCATCTAGTCACATGCCACGCGCTCTTTCAAACTTTGCGGACAGTCTTGCTTGTAAACCTCAACGGGCTGCCTGGTTTTATGACTGTCATAAGCAGCTGACGGGTTCGTTGATGCTAGTCCTACCGACCTAAGCCCGATATTCCGGTACCTACTCTTCGCATGGAAGCATATGATACTCAACACTCTCCGAAAGAACACGGTGCTAGTCCGCCGGGTAAAGCACAGTAGTACTGCAGGATGGTCCATCACCAAATACTGTCCTGTGCTCTTGCTCCTATCATGTCAAAGCTTTCCATTCGCCGGATGATGGGATAGCCGAGCCCTGGGGCCACCCTCAGGTCCGCTTCCTTTGAGGATGAATTGAGGGACTTTCTCACCACCAAGCTAGAATCTAGATCATCACAATAATGTGATCCTAGAGAGTTTCAATTCCCTACAATAGTCCTTCTCTTTGCCATCCCAAGACGCGCTCCATTCTCTGCCGACAACTGAACCCCTCAGGGACCGCCAAGCGTAGCATCCGCAACTCCCCCCAATAGAAGCCCCGACTGAACTGGAAAGTCCGGAAGGATGTTGCTCCACTATATTCGTAAGCTTCCATCGGCATTGGAGAAATGCCGTCGCCATTTCCATCCGCCAAACCGACCAGTCTAGTCCGTCTGGTCTGGTCTGTTTCAGCTTTACCCGGCAAATCGAAAACATCTATTCCATGACTGGTCGGATACAGCAGCCGCCGGGGATAGCAAATCACCTGTCGGTCAATCTTTAGGACAAAACATGAAGGGGGCCAACCACTTGAGAGTGCTCAGAGATTCATAGGCCACACTGTTGCTGCTCGCTTGCTTGCGTACGCGCGTGCGTGAATTCACGTCCCACGTGCATCCAATCTCGTGCATCACACCACTCCCCTACCAGACCCCTACCAAATCAGCCGCACGGTGTGCGGTGTGCGAATCCGGCCCAAGGAAATTCACACCAAGGATGCACACCAGACCTCGCACGCCTCGCAAAACTCACCTTGAACTAGACAGACCAGAACATGGAGCTGCGCCACCCCCTGTCATGGGGTGTTCGTTTCAGCTTTGAAAGTTCCCAATCATGCCTAAGTGAGTGAGTGAGTTACCGTCAGCTTGTCGTCGGCGGTGTTAATTCCGCTAGAAAAAAAAAGAATTCACCGAAGGTCTCCACCGCAGCAGCAGAATTGCAGCGTGGAATGCAGTGTGGTCCAAGCAGACGGGACGTGAAGGATGCCCGATTTGTTCACCTCGGTGAACCTCCACCAGTTGAAGCAGCCCATCATCTAAATATGGGCTATCGCCCCGTGAAATCACTCGTAAAAAAAAATCAAACCCCCTTGCTCATTGAAAGCCATCAGGCATTCAGCAAGCATCAAAAATCGCGCTGTAATGCTAATAATGCTCACTGCATAAACGAGTGAATGGATTCACAGAGCAGCTTAGAATATGTCGCGACTTCGCCACCTCGCATCCTCCAGTCGTCCCCTCGCCCCTCGCCCCTCTACTACGTGTCCAGACTGGACCAGAGCACTTCCAAGATGACCAACCGTGGCAATCTGGCAATCTTGAACCAACCAACCAACCAACCAGACTAGATAATTTCCATGTACTGCGCCACCATCATTCATCCATCCCTCCATCCATCCATCCATCCAGTCCCGCGCGGCTTTGTCATTGCCTGGCTTTGCCTGGATTGTCTCAATGAACATGAGAGAAAAGGATCCGATTACCTAGGAAGGTAGGTATGTGCATACGGTATACGTATACGTAAACGACTGGAGTTGCCCCAATGGAGTTGAAGAACCAGAACAAGAACTATCTGTTCGTTCTGTTATTCTAGGATATGTGTATTGGCCTGGTTGGCTCGCTGATCCGAAGTGATATTAGATCTTCTCTTTTGCAATCTGTGGTCTGTGGTGATAGGTAGGTAGTCTCACGCTGCAAGTGGTCGACTCTGGGGTTCACGTATCAGAAATCCCTTTTTATCACAACAGAGTTCAGTATTGAGAAACTAAAAGTTATCCACGTACCCATATCCAATGTCCTCCTGTACTCCTATCATCAGTTCACCTATCCGATATGTGGCACGTATTGTGACCATTTCGGAAGCTCATAAGCCGACTCGGGCAGGTGCGCAAGGTTAATGAAGCACTCCACCACCAAATAGACCCTCCCACACACATAAAGGGCCATGGAGAATATCGCAGCAATATCCAAACAAGTCTTGGTGAGAGCAGTGAGCGCAAGATACAACAACGCAAGGATCCACCACAACACAGTAGCTAACATGCTGATCAAGCCTGGAACGTTTGGTTTCTTTTCTAGGTCCTCAAGCCACGACATGAACGTGTTGAAGCCCATGAACCCTTCAAATTCATCTGCAAAGTCAGTAATCCGGTCGAACCAGCTTGCCGACCCTCGACCCCAGAGTGGTGGTGCAATGTCCCACATAAAGACCAAAGCAACCAGGACTCCGGTTGCAGTTATAGCGACACTCGAGATCCTCCAGAGCATTTTCTCGATATCTGATGGGAATGGCGCCTTCCACGCCAGGCAGTGAAGGCCACCATAGATAAACCCCGCAAAGGAGAGACCAACATAGAGCGGCCATTGCTTCCGGATGCCGGTGAACCGGGGAAAGTTTCGGATGCGTGTGACCAGTAGATTGAACTCAACGTCGGATTCGGAATCCAATATAAATTTCTGCATCTTCGCGGCGAACAACCACCTCTTGCAGTCGGCAGTTGGTACGACAACGAATGGTTCCTCAGGCGCAACGTCATAGTGTTGACCGAACCTCTCCAGAGTGATGCCGTCACGCCACTTATCCAACTCAAATCTTTGCGATAACGATTTGGGATCGAAGCGATCGGTGTGTTCCTGGCCGACCATGTCCGGATTTACCCGCAGGCGATAGACGACTTCATCAAGAGCACTAAAAAGGAGTACAAGGTTAGCGACTCATGAATAATAGCTATGGCCAGATAGTACGACTATGACTTACTACCGGCGGAATAAACGCTGCCAAAAGCTGCCCGCAAACCGCGCCGCGAGTTTCCTTGACTCTAATATATCCCGCCGCGTTTCAACCGATGGTCGTTGATTCTCGATTGGAGCGCCATAAAGGACGCGACCGCTGCCCGTCACGTTGTCAATCTCCACAGGCACCAGGAAAAGGGTCCGTTCTGAATATCTAGAGGGGTATGTAGAGGTGAGTGGCCGTTGGCGCTCGAGTTTGCTGTTCGCACACATGTAAGCCAGAGATTGCATCACCTCTTCATCGTCCTTGTCACGGACGACGATAATCTGTGGCTCCTCTATGTCGAGCGGTTTATTCCACCACAGAACGTAAATCATCAGAGTGCAGATGGCATGGCCCAGTGTGTTGAGCTCGAGTAAGCTGATGGCAAGGTGTTGAATGAAGCGAGTGAGGCATTGGATGCAGAACCATGATGCTTCGACATGTCAGCAGGGTTCTTCGAGTATCCGCAGGGGCGCATGGTGAACAACGAACCTTGGAAACATACAACGGCTTTTGCAAACGTGCCTCCCTTACTCTTGTCCTCGATGAATGACTGTGAAAGATCTGGGATAAAACCTGGCTTCTTTTGCTCTAGGTGTACAATCGCTTCCGGAGTCAGAGTTAAACGGGCGAGTCGGGGTTTCTTTTCGTCGGGTTTGGGGAAGATGTTGAGCTCGTCGTCGGCCATCTGCACAGCGAAGCCGCCCATAGCGGCAAAGTAGCTGTGCACGATGGTCCATTTATGTCGTCTCGCCTCCTTCGCTGCCTGACTGAGTCTCACAGCATCGGGGGGGGCGGGATCTTGGGGAGCCTCCACAGTCGTCTCGCCGGCTTTGCTGTCATTTGGAGATGCGCTGGTCTGGCTATCGCTTGGGAAATATTCCTTCATCTTTCTTTGCAGATCCCGCGCGGCTGTATACTGCTGAAAAGCCGTGAACGCCACCTGAGAGAGAATGTCAGTCGAGGGCGGATGCTGACGTAGAAAATACATACTACTTCAGGAGCAAGGAAACCCAGAAACATCCAGCCGACCTTGCACCACCTCTGCATCAACCAGCCACCGTGGGCTGGGACATTCAAGTGGATCGCGGTCCAGACACAGAGGCCGAGCGTGACAGTGCATGTCGACAGGATTCCAAAAGTCCCGCGCTCGAGAGGTTCGGGTTTCCAGTATGTTGTGTGACTTGTCGAGCCGTTGCCGAAGATTCGATCCATTTTGAAGCACTTCGGGGTACGCAGCGAAGTGTCAGACTGAACCAAACGCTAACTAGCGTAATCTTGACGTTGAAGGTTGGAGGTTGCCTCCAGAGCCTTGTGGCGTCCTATTTCGGAAAGGGTGAGCAAGTGCAGGAGCCGCCGCAGCCGCAGTTTCCCTCTGTCCAATGAAAATGCGATGATAGGCACTGTCGAATTCGACAGCTGAAAATGAATCGCCGAATTCGGTCGTAGCGGCTTCTTGGGTCTCGGTGATTGGGCAGTTGTTTCAGGCTAAGGATCCTTCAAATGCATGCATGAAAGTGAGCCTCTCGACGACGCTTGAACGACGTCCGCCATTGATTGAACAAAGGTTTGTCCAACATCGGAGATGGAGGCCCTCGGTGTAGCTGCATCAATTGTCGGCCTCGTCACCGCGGCGGGGAAAATCATCGAAATCGTTGCACCGTTTGTTTCGTCAATTCATGATGCTGCCCGCATCGCCGCGCCAGTCCACGCCGAAGTGGTAAACTGCCGCATTATTCTCGCTGCCCTTCAGCGGCTTGTCGAAAGCCTGGACAAAGCGCCAACTATTTCGAGGCGCGCAGCACTAATCCAAGTGGATGATTTGATATCTGTCTTGATGGATGGCGTCCTCCTCTTCTCCGAGCTCGAAAGCCTGCTTCTATCCTTCGGACCAGGTGGAGATGGCAAGTCGATTCCCTACCGCGTCCGAATAAAATGGGTGCAAAACGAGAAAACGGTAGGAGCCATGCTCGTGCGGTTGCAGGGCTTCAAAAGCACCACTTCACTGGTTTTGAATATTTTCCAATGGTACGGGTTAATACTCTGAAGATGTTTTGGGCTACTGCCATGAGACTGACGGGTGTGATTGCAGTAATTCGGATATCAAGGCGGCCGAGAGCCAGGAGTCACTCGAGTCGTCTGTCGCGACATTGTTGGAACGAAACCATGATGTGGCACAACGTCTTGGTCGACTCGAGTCCTGCATGGACACTGAGAGCATTCTCACGAGGAAGCGACCCTCGGAGGGGTGGGATGAGAAAACAGTCGACTTGACCCCTATTCCCGAGTCAGACGTCGCAACTCGTTTTGACTTTGAGGCCGATCTTGCATCGAGCAGGGTGTACCGACAAATCAAACGAGAAACTATAGATCGCTATTCTCGCCGCATCTCGGTAGCTCGGTCTACCATGGCATGGTCCATCTTTTCGGAGATAAGTCTCTCGGCAGTGTCGGCCATCTCAGTCCTCGCTCTCCCTCTGTTCTCAAGCGATCTCACAAACCCACAACACTACAAATTCGGAAATACCGACCCGGCGTCATCCAAACCAATAGATACAGAGACAACACGGCTAGTGTGGAAGGGCCCGGCACGCGATGTAGACTTCAAGACATCGACTCTACCACTCAATGCTACCATCACAATGTTCGACAAGTATGCATCCATGGCGAACATCACCATTGCAGTAGAGTTACACAGCAAGACCAAGGCCTCCGACAAATTGAAGGCACTCACCCCTGCGCAACTCAACGAGCTTTGCATCGATGTTATCGACGAGCTCTCACGACGATCTATGGAGGTGATGGGATGTGACCTGGTGCCGCAGTTTCTCGAGCCCGATGACAGATATCACCCAAAACGAAATCAAGCACGACGGAAATTCAGCACGCTTAGCGCCCTTAGGATGTCGGACTTGGTCACTGATGTGTACCTTGAAGTTAAAAGACGAAGAGGCGAACAGATAACGGAGGGTCCTCCACTCTTTATTTGAACTCGTTTATTTGAAGGTCGTGAAATGATGCCCGCATCATTTCTTTTAGCAACTGGACTGCTCGCACATCATCTAAGGCCCTGGGGGACTTGAACGTGGAATCTGAGTGTGAAGTTGACTTGTAAGTAGATGGAATTGCCACATAGCGAATTGGAGTCATACTTGGTACTTTGCTATATCCCGCCACTGCTGCGAGAATTGAGCATCCGAAATGGGCGGCATGCCACGCTCTGCATCATGAAAGAGCCACAGTCAAAGAGCAACTCAGGGCTGTGCTTGGTATTCTGAACGATTGACATGACACTGCTTTTCCCTGCTGTGAATTCCATTACGCCTGCACGTGCCAAAGCCAGCTCTCGAAACTGTTTACCCACCCGCAGTTCACCCGTAGCTGCCTAGTTTCATGCTCAAGGCTCCAGAATATCCATGGTGTCTCAAGTAAGGGTATCTAATTTGATGTCGTCTTTCTGTGTCTATACCACTCTATCTCTATATGTCAAGCTTCCAATTTGTCCCCACATGGAGGGTGCTATGTAATGTCCCGGGACTGGACACTGGGTTCAAAAGCATTCATGCTGCTGCCGTTATCTTGTATCTCGCAAAATCGAATTGGCGGTAGTGGCGGTCCTTTTAGTCAAGGTTTGTTTTCCCGCGATTTACATATCTGCAGCGCTGCTACATGTAACCAAATGGATTGAACCAGACATTCTCTCACTTGCTTCCTCTTATTTGCATCACTTATTCTACTTCCCCCGCCTATGTTCCAGCCCTGCAATACAGTCTAACCCCCCTGAAAGATTGTTCGCGCGGGACATGCATTTTACGGCATTGGCTGCAGGGTTGTTTTTGTATGGACAATCTTGAAATTTCCGTAATCCGTGTCCGCGCCGGTCCACTGCAGTCAGTCCACCTCAACGCCCGTCAATCCAACTCGCCGCACGCACGAGACGTGCGTTAATCCAATCCACACCGCCCCAGTCGACTTGAAGCCGGCGCGCGGTCACGAAAATCGTAGCGATTGGATTGACAGTGCCTTGTCCCAGCGATGGGAGCCATTCTCGGAAACGCTCATATGGCAGACAGACCGGATAGCAAAACTGTATAAGTCTATCCCACCCGTTCTGTGCCCCAGCTTCGAATGGGGAGGATATTTTGCGTTATGGATACCAGAGCTGACGACATCCCAGCTGGTACGATATGGACTTGAGTGCCTATGAGTCCGATTAGACGTACATAAGTCGGGTGTATGCCGGTGAGCCGTTCTGCGAGGATCTGTAGCAAAATGCAGAGCACGCTGGCTGCTGCAGCGCGCAGCTGGCCACATTCATGTTTCAACCAAGAACAGGTCTGGTAGGCAAGGAGGGAGATATCCCAGATCTCAAGCTACCCTATCACACATACCTCTCCCTGAACGTAGTTCGTGACATGACATGAATTTACTCCGTCTCGCCACTTACTCGCTGGTTGGTTGGTTGGGCGCCTTTTCCGCCTCTCCAGTGTGACCGACCTATGATGTCGTCGCCTTCTCGATCAATAGACACTTCAGCTGCCTTATTTTACTGCTGCCTTAGCCCAGCCGCACGCTGCAGCTGAATAGCTATCTATCTTCCATCAAACTGTGATCGCTAATGTTTGCTCAAAGGCCTCACTCAGCCTTAGGCCGCCTATTATACATGTACCTTAATAAATCTTTCCAACTATTCACGCTCCTCTTATTGATGTGTGCGGCTTGTGGCTCACTGATCTGCTAGGCTCCAATTGAGTATCCGGTGTTCCTTCCCTTCCGGATTTTCCAGTTCGGCACCCCCCGTGCCCGCCCGGGGCCGGTAGTGGGGACTGGGTGATAGTGTGGGCGATGCCAACTCAGTGGAGTGGTGCTGTTGTGAACACGCCACGCCACGGAACAGGGTGACCCATCTGCTTTCTCCAGGCTGAGAGCTTTTCAATTATCGCCAGCTTAAAGACCTTTGGAATCAAATACCTATAAACAGAACAGTATCTGAATGAATCTCCCAGACCTTACCCTGTGCGCTTCATGTTCATTGTGCGCTTTGTGACTTGCAAACTTGAATCTCCTCAAACCGGGTAGCAGACCTTAACGACGGTGACTCCCCAAGAGCTACCTGCCAGCAAGAGGGCGCGGCAACGCCAACACCAGACCGGCACGCCGCCAGCCAGCGAGACATCCAGCCCGCCAGGCGCGAGACGGTTAAGCCCGTTATTACAGCAAACAATCAAGATCACAGCGGCGGCGAAACTAATAAGGAACTGCCTGCTTGGTGACGGAGATGCGAAGCAGCGATTACGATACTGACGATGCCTGGTAGTAGAGATTTGGTTGTTCTGTTCTGGTCCTGTCGAGGCACGCACGTACGCACGTACGCCGGGTAGGGCGTGTTCGAGCTGCACCTTCCTCGCTCGCTTTGTGACTTGTGACTCACAAATCTGCACCTTCCGAGTTTAAAGGGCTCCTTCCTGTTTTTCCCAGTACTGTCATGGTCGTCGGCCTGGTGCTGGCTTTGAAACCCACATGTCTTGTCACTGTCCTTGGGACGTATAAGTGGTAGATATCTATCCGAATAGACACAAAACACCAAAAGAACTGACTTGGACCAACCTGATATCTGTAAATTTGAGCTCTGGGACATCTGGGATCCTAACTGAAAGACCAAATGTTCGACCTGTGTTCTCGATCGTAACCTACGGGCCATCGTTGCCTAGAGGCGGTTCTTTCCGCTTTCGGGGGTAAAGGTCGCCGGCGATGTCATCGTCTTGCCAACGGGATCCGCATATCACCATGAGGACCCGCGCGTGTCTCTCAAGGTGCGTAGCTATTGTCGTGGACCCGCCTAGATTTTGTCTATAAATTACTGGAGGGGGTTCGCGCAAATTCTTCTCCCTTTCAACTCTCGTGCTCTTTCTTCTCTCTTCATTGCGACACCACCAGAAAGCCATTTACTTTGGCACAAAGCTCTCTCGCGACTTGACGACGACAGCCACCATCCACCACCAGACCTCCTCCACGCTCGCCATCACGGCCTCACCAAAGACAGACCAAGACGCCAATTTTCATCACCAAGGCGTCGCTCTCTCCCGACCAAGACGTCCCAGAAACAATCCCGACGACGGCGTCGTCCAGGCAAGATACCATCCCTCCCCCTTCAGCTCCTCCTCTCCGCTTCCCGCTCTCCTTACCAACCCGATCGAACCTCTCTCTACTCTCTCTCGGTCAGACTCTCGTTGGCCGACCCCAAACGCATTCGATCAGGCTTTTTTTTGAGACGTTTTTGATCGAAAGTTGAGTAAAAGATGACGTCCGAGTCTAGCTCCGATGTTGTTGTTGTTTCGGCTGCTCAGGGCCAGGCCTTTGCTAGTCAGTCCCTGGCAGTAGCTTCGACTTCGACATCGCGGGCGCGTCTCGATAGGTTGCCGCTCGAGATTCAGCTGCGCATCTTTGGTGCGCAGATGGGCCTCGAGACGGCAGACCACCTTGCGTTGCGTGTCTCGTGCAAGCGCGTCAAGGGAGCGGCCGAGCTAGCCATGCTCGGTTCGCTCACGGTCGGTCCCCAGACCACCTGGGACGTGGGCAAGCTTGCTGGGGTTCCGGCCCTTGGCGAGCTTGTCCGGACAATCACGTTTAACACACGTGATTTCGGGGAGGAAGAGTGGGAGGATCCCGGCCACAACGAGGACGACAGAGTGGCTTACCCTCTCTTGGAAGAAGAGGGGGAAACCCTCCCTGGCTCAATCGTTGTGTCGGGTTGGCGCAAGCCGGTGAGTGGTGACTTCCACTCAGCGCTAGGCACAGTCGGTCGATTTCCAAACATCGCCGGCGTGGTGGTGCGGTTCTCGGCGAGGAGCTCGTCTGGCACGTTCGACCAGATCGTCGTCGGTGGTGACGAACTGGTTGGCGTTGACTGGAGCCATTGGCCGCAGAATTTCTGGTTTCGCCGGGATATTCTGTGGGGCTTCCTCGCCGGGCTCGGTCAACCGCATGGAGTCGCTGTGGAGCGTGGTCTGGACATTTGTCTCGACAATGTCCAGAACATTAACCCTGGCTCCATGTTGCAGGCCGAGGCCCGTACTGCCTTAGGTCGCCTAGCTGCTCTGAGGTTGTACATTGCCACCGAGGTCTGCTCCGGAGAGGAGTATCGGGATCTGGAGCGTGTCGAGTAAGTTTTTTTTTTTTTTTCCCTGTCCTGGCAAAACAACCCCTGTTTAATTTTTCTCGTCACTTTCAACACACCTACCTAACCCCATCAGACTTCATAGATACATGGACGAGCTACCCCGCGTCTGGCTGAGCCCCGCCGCCGCATCGCCCAACCTCACGACCTTGGTCCTATACCAGGACCGGCCCTTTGGCTTTTGTCCGCGCCTGGACCTCTCGGGAGTCCATCTCCCACACCTCAAGACCCTCGCCCTTGGCAACTTTACCTTCTCCCACCCGCAGCATCAACTCGACTTTTTCACGTCCCACGCCGCCACCCTCGAGAACCTTTACCTCGACCACCCCGAGCTGATTTACTATTCCATCTACCCCATCGACCGCTGCGACACGGACGGCTACCCCCACCCTCCCCCTTGGGCCGATGACATCCGGGGAGACGATCTCAGGGACCTAACCGCGTTCTCACCTCGCCTCACCTTTGCCGACATTTTTTCGCGCCTTGAGTCTTCCCTCCCGAATTTGGTCAGATTCTCCATAGGCCGCAGCAGCCGGTATCCCATCAACCGGTATTGCGAATCTGACGAATACGCCGACCCACCGCACCCATGTCTTCATCCCCCACATGAGCGCATCAAGCCTGGCGTCGACATCTTCATGTACCGCGGCTGCCACATCAGTCGTCAGATGGGCCTGCCTGATTTCCCATACAACATGCGGCCCCTGTATCTGGGGCTTACGGGGACGGACCAGGTTATGTTGATGGGTGAGGCGACGGACTGGTGGCTGGATTGGGACGAGTACAAGTTGAGTACCGGGGCGCAAGTTGTCAAGGACAACAATGCCTTGGCTGGGCTCGTGAGGACGATCAGCACCAGGAAACTGGAGAGATCCTTGTCGGGCGGAAGAGTGGTGGAGGTGGAGGAGGAGGAGAGTGCACCGCCGCACGAAGAGACGGAGGGGGAAGGGCAGTGATGAAGAAACCGGCCCGGATTGATGGCGTTTGGGTTTCGGTAGGGAGGAATTGGGCCGGGGTGATGACTTTTGGGGAGGTTTTGGGGGGGGGGGGGAATTGGCCTGGGTGGGTG
>Ga0247765_1000339_pt1 | contig 37567 bp, 25 predicted proteins | sample UWRJL106311C6_FD_179949 | JGI IMG/M metagenome (GOLD analysis project Ga0247765, IMG submission 179949) | Plant litter microbial communities from Arlington Agricultural Research Station in Wisconsin, United States - UWRJ-L106-311C-6 | ecosystem: Environmental > Terrestrial > Plant litter >...
GTTACAGCAGGTTGGTCTGCTGATCTTAGCTTCCTTTGACCCCGTCTCGGGCAGTCATCGTACCCTCAAAGCCTTCCGCTGCGCCCGTTACAGGGGACTCACTCCCTGTAACCTCCTGTACTGGACCTCACTGAGACCAGTCAGGCCACACAAATTAACAATAGCGTATATGGTAGTACCGACGAGTTGCTAAAACAGCCGGATCTTAGTAGTATTTAGGGGCTTGGAAGAGGAGTTATATCTTATAAGTCCTGGAGAGAGAGGGATAACTAATTCGTTGTAGCTGAGTTTAAAGTACTAAACAGCCTGTTTAATATAGGCCTTCTGGTTAACCTACAAGAGGCGGCGTACCTTATCGCAGTAAATCTCGACCCCTAGGAAGTAGCGGGTAGGGCCTAGGTCCTCTATATCGTGTACCTGGCCGAGTTAGACCTTTAGTACCTTGATTTTGGTTGCAAAGGGCCCGACGAGGAGATAGTCGTTAACGTGGGTAACTACTATAATCTTGTGAACCGTACTGTAATAGGTAGCCACGTTACTAGTAAGAGGGTTATAGTTTAGCGTTTTCAGTAACTTCGCAACCTTTTATTACCAGAGGTGGGAGGCTTACTTTAGGCTGTAAAGTCCCTTACCTAGTAGTATAACTTAGTCTTTAGAAGGGTCCCAACCGTACTACTTTAGGAGGTCCAGTACCTTAGGACTGCTAAGACTAAACTTGTACAGGCCTTTAGGGACCTCGATATAGAGCTCTACATCCAACTTATTATTTAGAAAGGCTCCTACAAAATCCACTTATTCAATTTCCCAGTCCTTAATAGCAGCTAGTACCAGTACAATTTACCAGGTTAACGGTACTATAGTAGCTGCAAAGGTCTCCCTAAAGTCGACTCCAGGGGCCTATTAAAACCCCCTAGCCACTAACCAGACCTTAAACTTAATAACCCTGCTCTAGGTATCCTTTTTTAGTTTAGTAACTGGCTTAGTAGTAATGGGCAGCTTTTTGGCTTTAAACCGCTTGATAAAATGGAAGGTTTTAGTAGTTAATAGTTACTATATCTCCTTAAAGTATACTGCTAACTACTGGTCCTTTAGGGGGTGCCTTAGGATTTGCTTAAAGGACTTAGGCTCCGAATCTTTAGTAAGTTTAGAGGGGTTATAGTAGCTACTAGGCTTAGCTTATTTAGTAGCTTTGTTAACGAGGTGGTTAATTAAATCCGCCGTAGTATTTATGGGCTTAACTTTTACTCGTTCGAATTCCTCTCGCTAGGTCTTAGTAGCCTATAGGATTAGGATTTCTACTGTAATAGGCCTAAGTTTATCTCCTATAGGGGACTCGGAGGGCTTAGGGGTCGCTGCGGGTAACTAAACCAGTTTGCGTAGTAGTGCTGCCGGTAGGGCGAACTTAGTAGGCGCCTTGGGGGGAGAGCTATTGTAGTTAGGGTGCTGGTCCTCCGTATCTTTAGTAGTATCCGGGAGGTCTAGGGCGTTAGTTGGGCCCCAGGGCCCCTGTAGGTAGGTAGAAGGGTTCTCGTATAATTTGATAAAGCTGGTTTAAATAACCTTTCGTTAGCCAAGCTAAATTAGGTAGGTTTAGGTACCTAATATAGCCAGTAACCTACCTTAAACGCCCCTGGGGGTAAGCTTCTGGGACTAGATACGTTTCTTAGGGGGAATTAATACTATATAATCGGCGCCTATAGCCTTGTAATTGGAGAGATCCGGGATATAAGGGGCCTATAGGGGTACTAATTTATCGAAAAAGAGCTGGTATAGGGTAAGCTTTTTAGTAGTGTTTGCTGTCCTATTAATTAGCTTAATTATAGGGCTTATAACGTATCCCTATAGGGAAGATGGAAGCCCTAAAGCAATTATTACAGCCCTAAGGCGTTTTAAAACCACTTGTATAATACGTTTAGCCAAGCCGTTTTGGTTATACGTATAGGGGCTAGATTCCGAGAAAATAATACCCTTTTTACGTAAGTAAGGCCTAAGCCTACTGATTTCTTTGCCTTTATCGTAGTATAGGTATACTGGGTACCGTTTAAAGGTATTATTAATCTCCTCTATAGTAGCCTTTGCTTTTGTAATAATTTTATCTTTGGATTTTAAAAGCCTGATAATTTTAAAACGGGTTTTCCAATCTACTAAAATAAGCCTATAGGGTTTATTATTTAGGGGTATAGGGCGGATTACGAATATATCCCCCTTTATCCGCCCTAACGCGTTAGGAGGGTTAATAATAGCCTTAAAGGAGGGTTGGCGTAGTAATTTAACGGCATTATAGCTTTTACAGGCTATGTGTTTAGGGCGTATACCGCTAAGATCGGGCATCCTTTTAGTAACTAGGGCGGTTTTCCTTAGAAGGTTTAACCTTATGTGGCCCAAACGAACGTACCAGAGTCTAGCCGCCTTGATCATTGCCGCTAAAGGACCCCTTTGGGCCCTATTGTAGTGTATTAAGAAGGGGGTTACCCCTTTTATAGTAGGTAGTATTATAGTAGGGGTTTTAGGTTAATTTCCGGATAGGTAGTAGTATTAGGTACTTTTATGGTCCTGTTAAGTATAGTTAGTTTTAGGGGGTTGTAACCCCTGTAACCGGATATAGAAGCTTGAACCTTTAAAGTTTAATAGGGTAATAAGCTTCCTAAAGGCGCTATAAAGCTTGTTTTTAATAAGTATACCCCCTGAATTATAGAGGCGGTAGCTATTAATAATATTAACGGGGAAGGTTGGAATATAGAGGCACTTCTTTAGTATAATGGTACTATATTAAGGCCTACCCCTAATAGTACTAGTGTAAGGTTTAAATTTAACTATCCCGATACCCTAAAGCTGTACTGGGCTACCTTTAGTACGTACTATAGCCAGTTTTCCAGTACGTAATTTTGCAAATAGGGCCTTATCGGTGCAGATATATACTATAAAACCGGTATTAAAAAGCTACTATTTAGTAAAATTACCCCCTGTAGAAAGGTTAACCGTAGGGGGCTTAAAGGGGTTGCTAATAAGGGATTTAGGGTTTATTAAAGTATCCGGTTTACTAAAGGTATTATTAAGGTTAGTAAGTTCGGCGCTAAGTATAATACCTTGGTTAAGGTTATAATAAATGGGGAAGGCTTTCTCTATAACGACTAGCTCCCCCTAATTACTGGAAATAATACTAATCTTATAAGTCTTATTAATACTTTTAGGGGTATTTTCTATATTAAAGGTATTACTATTATACGCCCTTTTACTACTGGAATTACCCTATTTCTTTAAATTCCTGACTTCCCTAAGCCTGGAGTTGCTTTACGAGGCTTTTAGCTTGCCTTATTATTAGCTTTTACCTCCTCCGGAACTTTATTTAAACTCCCTAAACCTTTTCCAATTAACCTATAGTATAATTAAGGTACGTACTGAAAAGGTACTAGGGTTCCGGGTTTTAGTAAGTAAGTCCTTTTAAAAATATAAAAGGGTAAGGGTACTAGGTAGTCTCCAGAACCTAGTATTAGCGTTCGCAATTTACTGATCTCGTCGCAGTAATATTCTGGAACGCTTAGCTTACTGTAGAAACTAGGATTTTAAAACGTTAAAATAGTAATTAGTTTAATTTTATTCCGTAATTACAACTCCTTAAGTATTAAAATAGCCTATTAAGGTATTAAAGATAGCGTTGAAGTTTATTATAGTAGTATTGCTATTAAAGGTTAGGGAGTGGTATTAGTAGTAGAATTTGTTGCGGAGATTGGCCTGGGTTGGGGCGTACTATTGGCGGAGCGGACTAAAGGCAGATCTAGGGTTCTCCTTATAAGCTATGGTGGCAAGGGGGCCTTCCTTTAGTATATTCCGAAAAGTTAATAAAAGGGCGGCTTTCTAAGGGTTACTAAGGCGCTTTGTAACTACTTATAAGTTATAGAGGAAATTAGGGATTTGGAGGGCCTTAAACTAAATTAATAGTACCTAAAACTACTATTAATAGTTTTTAGGTTCTAATAGGCGCTGTTTTTCGGGTAAAAAGAGAGACTATTTGGTAAGCTTTTTAACTGTAAGGGCGTTGAACTCGTCCCTAACGGTTGGAATTACTAAAGGATAGGTGGTCCCAGGGGCTTTAGTAGTTGCCGTTGAGTTGTTACCCCCCTTTTGGGAGGCCCCGGAAGTGCTTGTATCTGGTATATTCCGGGCCTATTGCTATTGTTCCAGTACTGCCAGCAGCCTGTTAAAGCGCTAAGTAAGTTTGGAAACTTATTATACCAGGCTTTAAATAGGCGGGACTTTTTCGGGCTACTGGTTTTAGCCTACAGAGGCTATATCTAGGTTGTTATTAGCTATTGTATCGTATCTAATTTCCGATCGGAATTCTAATTGCATAACGGAACTGCCTTTCCCGTACGTATTACTGCAACTGGGTTGGTAAGTTTTTAAGGGAGCTGGGGGATCGTAAGTGGGTGACTGGAGGTATGTTACTGTATAAATGGTATATTTAGTAGTAACGACTACTATAAGGGGTCGAATTTTAGTAGGTGTAGGTGTTCTTTAGGGGGTGGTTCTCCTAAATATGTTCGTAATTAGGGGGTAGTAATCGCGCGTAGGAGGCTGAAATACGGTGGTATGTGGTAGTAGTGTTGTTTACAGTGGTTTAGGGGGTAATGCTCCTGTTGGTAATGGAAATTAGGGGGTATTATTCCCCTGGAGGATCGAGGTATAGTGGTCTTACGGGGACCTAACCTACTAATTACGGTGGGTAGTACCGGTAGCGTAAATAGAGGGTTAGTAATTAATACGAGGATTATAATACTACTTACGGGGGTAATTTTGGCCGGCGTAAGGGCTTTTTAGAAGGGTAGGTGACTAATACAGGGGTTACCGTACTACCTACGGGGGTAATTATGGCCGGCGTGAGGGCTTTTTAGGAGGGTTAGTAGCTATACTGAGGGCAACTTTAGCCGGCGTATGGGCTTTTCCGGAGGATAGACGATGTGGTTTGCGGAGGGCGTGGAAGCGCTGTGGGGGTGGTTACCAACTGTGAGTAACGAGGCGAGGTCGGCCGAGGGTTGTAAAGTCCGGGCTTATAACCTGTTAATTTGTATGGCTTGACTGGTTTTAGTAAGGTCTAGTATAGGAGGTTATAGGGGGTGAGTCCCTTGTAACGGGCGTAGCGGAAGGCTTTGAGGGTACAATAATTGCCCGAGACGGGGTTAAAGGAAGCTAAGATCAGCAGACCAACCTGCTGTAACAAGTAGAGATACAGGGGTTTATATCCTGTAATAGGGTGACTATAGTGGGTTTTGCACAGAGATTACGAAGGTTAAAAGGTTGCCTTAAGGCTATATATAAACTATTTTGCTTAAGGTAGAAGAAAGGAAAAGAATTAGATACTAAAAATACAGGAGGGGAGATGGTTCTTTATAGGGCCCTTAGTGGGTGTGGGTTAACCTTACAGGGGGTGAGGGCCCTAAAATATAAAAGGAAAGCCTATACTACAGAGGGAAAGGTGCTTACGTTGGCGCTGGAATCCAAAGGATTCCAGGGCAATTAGTTGGCTGTGCTGACGTAACAGTAGTGGTGGGTTTACCCCTGTAGGCCAAGCTTACAGGTAGTGGGTCCTCGGAACTCCCCGTCGGTTCTAGTGGGTTCCAGTGGGTCCAGGGGGCTTGGTAGCCCCCCTGAACCACAACACCAACTCCCGTAGTTGTGGTGACTGCACTTTGCTATAGTGCAGTCGGCAGTACTCCCAGGGTAGTAGATTAACTAGGTTACAGCACCCAAGGGTGCTGTAGCTACAGGGCAACTGGGCTGTAATTTCAACAATTATTACCAAGTATCCAGACCACACCTTGATCTAACCTTGGTACCGTTGGAAAGCCTGAATTTTGTAGAATTTAATGATACTATTCTCGTAATTGTCGGTATACTAGTACTAGAGAAAAACCTACTATTAAAGATCAAATAAATAATTATATAAAAAACCAACGAAAAATGTTAGCTAGATAAGGGTTTGAATTCTTAATTGCATTTACTTTCTTCTATCCCGTTATAGAAAAATATCATCTTGCAATTTTTAAGCTTAAAATCCAACTTTTTACTTTGCAAATTTCTGATTTTAATAGCGACGTAGTGGTTGAGCAGCAATATTCAAAAAATAGAAGAAAAAATTAGCTATTTAATGGTATTGCTTTTATGCAAATAGCTTGAGAAATGCTTGTACAATCTTAGATTTTTCATTTTGGGTGGGTGCGCGAATAGCAAAAATGGGGGTGCGCGACTAGCAAATGCCTAGATTTATACCGGGTAAGGGCGTAATCCGTCGTCGATTGGCTTCGCTGAAAGTCGTGGAACATAGACGTACTGCGTCTGTCGGTCAGGCATCTGCAGTGCAGCGAGCTAGTCCAAAAATATTTCACTGAATTGGCGGTGCCCCGCTGCTGTCTTCCTTGACCAAACGGCAAGCGCGAAACAACTTCCAGAGAGTACAGAGACGCGACCGGACATGGCGCATCCAACGCAACTTCCCTCAATCGAGACAGACGTGGAGCGGCCAAAACTGAACCTCAACGCGAGTGAGATCCGCATTTTGGCTCTGCGACATGGACATGATGATGACCCCATCACTTGCGACCTCCAAGTGGTTCAGCTCGATTCAAGCATCAAGCCCACGTACGACGCCCTTTCATACGTATGGGGTGACCCAACAATCCGTTCGCCCGTTATCCTCGACGGCCGTTTGCACCAGGTGACAGTCAATTTGGCAGCCGCACTCCGTCGACTCCGCTTCCCTGCGCAGGACCGTCGCCTCTGGGTTGATGCCTTGTGCATTGACCAGAAAAATGACGCCGAAAAATCTCACCAGGTCAACTTGATGAGTCGCATCTACTCGAATGCCCAGAAAGGCCTAGTCTGGCTGGGAGATTACACCGAAGATTCGTCGGAATGCTCTGAGCAGCAGGATAGCAGACTCGGCCAGCCCGGCGTGGTGATCAAACAAGAGGAAGCCTTCCATGCCTTCGAATGCATCCAGATCCTCGCCAACGCCCGCCGGCCCGATATTCACCGGCCTGTAGTTGAGGAAAATAACACGGGAGATCCAGGGGGCATTCAACAAGTGACGACAAAGCACGTGATGGGCGTGGCTGCTCTCATGCGTCTCAGTTGGTGGGAGAGGATTTGGACAGTCCAGGAGGTCATCCTGCCCGCTCGTGTTATCGTCATATGTGGCGCTATGCAGCTGGATTGGAAGAGTGTCGAGCGCGCCTTGTTTAACATGCATGACTACCGTGACGACGATCGGCTTTTCGGGCCTGACACGTTTGATTTCATGACAACATTTCTCACCCAAGTCTTCGCCATCTCTTCCACCCGAATACTCCACGGTGACAACCGGGTCTCTATCCTGGAAGTACTCGCAGGCTTTCGTCCCAGAGTTGCTAGCGATGATCGAGACAAGATTTATGCCTTGCTAGGACTTGGCTACATTGAGGATTTTCGCCTCATTGCCGATTACTCGCTTGACTGGCGCGAAGTCTACCAGAGAGCTACAGAGACGTTGTTGAAGGTTCCAGCCATCGGTCTCAAGTGCTTGATAAGACAGCATGAGTTTGACCATGACCCCGATTTGCCGTCATGGGTCCCCGACTGGCGGGCGCAAACGGAGAGCACCCAGTTCGATGAAACGTTGTTATTGGACAAGTACCACATGTTCAAGGCTGCGGCCAGGACAAGACTCACGGTTGGCCCTAGCCCAGATGGGGAGCTCCGGCTCATGGGAACATCACTGGATGAGATTGTTCTCTTCTTAGCAGCTGAAGGAACAGATCCACGCGCCAGCGCCCAGGCAATCGAAAGATCATGGCTTGACAAACTGCGGGAATCAGTGGATCTGGCCGACACTTATCCACATCCACAGGGTGGTGGCTACAACTATACCGAAGCCTGTTTCCGGACGGCAAGGAGTGATTTGGTAATCGTCCCGTTCGGATCTGGCTACCAAAGACTTCACATTTGGGCGTCATTAGGCGGTATCACTAGGTCTCCTCGGCCTCATTTGCTTGGGACGGACTTTCGAAAACCTTTTCTCACCAAATCGGGACTGCTCGGCATGGGCCCGCGCGATGCTCAGCCCGGAGACAGGGTCTACATTCTCCACGGAGGCAATATTCCGTTCGTCTTACGACGGGCACCGCAAAACACGGCGTCAAATTGTTTCACCTACGTCGGACATGCCTATGTCGATGGTGTCATGGATGGAGAAGCCATGGACGGCAGCCGGGACTCGGAATGGGTGAACCTGGTGTGACGCGTCTGATTCGAGTCTGTGTAGAATACGGCGGGATTTATCAACTACGTATCCACCATCTGAGATATTACGAACTCGAAGCCAAGAGCTGGTTTTCCGCAGACAGATTGAGTTGTTTGGGAGCACTATTTCTACGTATAGAATGTGGCTAGGTACCTAGGTTTCTTGATATCAGCCTTTTGCGGTGAGAAATGACTGATATCTATTCAAAGCCGTTGCCAATAGATACACCCCGCTAGATTCGATGATTCGATGGTTCGATGTGCTCATCTGCTTGGGTTCGGAGTTAACATGCTGTATACCTACCAACCACAAAGAAGGTCATTGCGTGTTCATACCTCAATCAGAGTTTTGTGCGCGTGCGTGGTCCGCAAACGTTAGACCCCGCACCTCCTTCAGATCTATGCCCTCGAGAAGCTTCGAGAACTCGAGTATACGCTGTCCGCACGTCTCCAGCTTGACCAATTCGTTGGTGATATGGCCCGACGCAGCCGAGTCGGCTACATGTACCTCTCCTCCTCCGGGCGTGAGCTGTTGCAGCAAGCGGAAGCGGGCCCAGTAAATGCCGAGATCGAGGTTGTAGGTACGAACTCGCTCCGTCTCTTTCTCGTCAAAATGCGCCACGCATTCCACGTGGGCTTTTCGTAGACCCAGCGGGAACTTGAAATCCTCATCAAATTCGACCCGAGTGTGGTCCGCGGCTTTGCCTTGCGCATCGCAGATCTCAAAGATAATCCCGGAGCTTCCCGAATCGAGATTCGGTTTGAGATAGGCCGTGGCTCCGGCTTGACGATGCGGTGCAACAGCCTCCGTGCCGGGTGTCGTTGTGCCATTGCTATCGTGATTGCCATCATCATTGTCATCGTGCTTGTCATCGCTATCGTCATCGCTATCGTCATCGCTATCGTCATCGCTATCGTCATTGCCATCGTCATCGTAGCTGGAGTTGTGTTTGACCGGCGGCTGGTCGCAGGAAAAAGTGCCGACCCTAATCATAGAATCCTCAAGCAATCTCTCGCGAATAGGACCCGGGTGATGATTGGTGTGAGAGTCAATGGTGGTGGTAGTGGTGGTATCCCAACCCTGGGAAAAGACTTTCTCCCAGAAACGGAATCATGTTGCTCGCGAGAGAAGAAGAAGAAGAAGAAGAAGAAGAAGAAGAAGAAGAAGGATGGGATGGTGTGCGATGGAATGGGATGGTCTAGTTTGATCGTAAATCGTCGTTTGGCGCGGCCAGGATGGAAAACCAAACCTGGAAGAGTTGAAGGGCAAGCAGAAGGAGACCTTAAGACCTGAAGAATTGCAATCGCACGTGTGGGGCAGGGCAGGGCACAATAGAGTGCACATGTGAATAGCATGGGGCGCTGGGAGCGAATTCACAATAGTACTCGCAGGGCTGAACAGACCAAGATTGGATGGCATGTCGATTCGCATGCAAGTTTCTGCTATTGTGTATTGTGTCTATTGTGCTTTGCAGACTGCGGTCACTGCAATGGCCAATGGTCAACCTCACATAGTCATCCCTATTTCAAAGGGAAACCAACCAGATATGTGCCCCGTGGTTCACAATATCTCCCAGATTCTGTTTCTCATCAATCATTTCCCACAAACAATAGGCTTAACAAAAACCGCCTTCACATCTCTAATATACCGATCTTCATTCAACAACTTCTTAATAATAGCCTGGTTGTTATGCTCCTCGAATGCTTTTCTCCCTGTATATCTCTCGAAAAAGTGAAACACGTTGCGAACATTTCCGTCTCGGGAGATGCAGTAGTAGAGAATCCCCTCTTCGGATGCTGCGAGTCGCGTTGTTTCAGCGTAGACTGCTTCAAGGGCATCTGCGTGTTCGGGAAACGCGTAGACCTGGCACAAACGTATTAGTAGGAATTCCAAAAGTAAAAAGGGATGCAGGAAAGGAGGGAGAGAGGAAAGTAGCGCACTGTTCCGTAAACGCAAAACTCGTCTTCTGGAATCGGCGGGATTTCGTGCATAAAGGCCGGTAATTCAGGTTCGCTTGCCATGTTTTCTTTTTTGTTTGCTCTCTCTGGTCTCGTGGAACGAACACTTGCAGTTATGTCAGGTCATTCATTCAACCACAAACTGAATCCGACAAAAAAAAAAAAAAAGTGACAATGTGATGAAAGGAATTTGACATGCAAAAGCCAAGCTGTTGACTGACTGACTGGACTAACTGACTGACATCTACCCCTCATTTTCAAGTAGATGGGTCAAACCCAGCCCGGATTCCCGCTTCAGATTGGCCAGCCAGCCAGCCGGCCAGCCGTAAATGCAGGACATATACCAATGCAGCATACCGATGCAGACATACAGGAACTGCCCAGACGGAGAAGTATGCGGAATGACTCCTACGGATGCTAATGCTACATGCAATTTTTCTGGAAAGCGCACATGGATCTGGAAACTACACTAGAATATCTAAATCCCCAATCTAACTGGTCAGAGAATTCTCTAGTCTGGTGTCTACCTGCCGATTTAACTTGTCAAGTACAAGTACAAAATGTAGGATGATACCGCTAGGCAGGGGGGGGCTACCAAAATCACCAAAACAGAGGTCCAGATTTTCCGTCGGGAATTTCAGTTTCGATTTTAGTTACCTTCCTCTTTAATCCCCCGCGCGGCCCTGCCAAGACTGCATCTACAATGCGCCTCACATATGCAGCTGTACATATCGTAAGTAGTGCAATGTACAGAAAGAGCCAAAGATCTTGTCAAGTTATCGGTCCGAGGCCAGGCTTATACCCTCGGATCTCAATCCCAGTCAATGGCACACAGCGGAGTGCATTCCCGGAAAGTAAATCCCCCATAGACGACTTAGACGGCTGGAACAGGGACCTCACGGTCCTCACATGCACCGACACCATGTTCACCAGACGCTGCAGCCTGTAACACAGATTCACGTCTGTCTGGTCTAACATCAAGTTTGAAACCCCAGCGTAGCATCTCCGTTGTCGGTGTTGGGTCGAAGTTCAGCATATATTCGTGGCTGGACATGAGATTCTCACTTTGTCCCCTCAACTTGCTGGCCATCGCCCCCAACCACATGGCATGCGCAATCCAAATCTGATAAAGGCTAGTCTAGCCCCCATACTCATCAAGCTGACACATCACACACTTCGTGGCCTAAGCATACGCAAGATGCTGGGGCAGTACACATCAGCAAACGAAAACGAAGCTGACCACCGCCTTTGTCCAGCCGAGGGACCCATGTATAACGTAGGCTGACCCGCCACCCATAGACTAAGATATTGTCTGCCACCCATACGCTAGATATTATTACCACCCATACACGAGATATTGTTGCTGCCCATAGTCGAGATATTGTTCCGAACTTGATAACTCATATCTGAACGGTCTGTCCATGGTTCAATGCCAGGAAGCACAACTCCCCGTCTTCCATGTTCGCAGGGAGAGATCGCGCAAACTTGGCCCCCTGCTTCTGACAAGCCCATTCCAACTGCCCCAACGTCTTCAATACCTCAACTGGTTCCTGAACAAAAGTTCCCCAGTGTATGGCGACTGCAACGCTAGAGTCCTGTTCCGACGGCGCAGCGCAGACCCCGGATTTCTTACCAGCCATGAGTTTCAGCACGCGGACAGCGTCCCATGCTGGCATGTGCGTGGCTGCTGACAAGCCGGGACTGTGCCGCGGGATGGGGCTAATCCAGTCGGGAAGATAGACGAGACTCCGTATATACGAGTAGGTGGCCCCAACCGAGACTGGAAGTAGAAGCAAATGGGGAGGGCCTAACCTGTCTCTGATTTGCTCGAATGCTGGACAGGCCGGGAACTTATTGTCCTCGAGCTCATCGACTCCCTCCCGTTGATTGGGTCGTGGGGGCCAGTTGGGTGAATCATGAAACTGAAAGCCGGTGTCACCGCCAAAGAAGACGCGGTAAGGTGCGGCGTCAGGCTGCTGATGTTCCAGATACCAACTGGACCAGAGTGCCGCATTTACTCCAGACCCAGTTCTCACACTGCTGTGCTGGGCAGGTGTGCAGTAAATCCTGCATCCTCCCGCGGAACCTACGTGGTAGAGCCAAGCCGAATCCCACCAGTCTAGTTCAACGACACGATCCTTTGGTATGCCGCAGGTGATGAACCACTCTCGGTTGCCCAGTGGCACGAAGAAGTGAACCGTTTCATGATGGATTTTCCAGATCTTGGTGACGGTGTCCAAGTCGAGGTGGTCATAGTGGTTGTGACTTATGCAAACGGCGTCAATGGCGGGTAGAGATTCGACGCCGCAGGGGGGCGGATAACTTCGGACAGGGCCAATGACTTGGCTCGGAGAACATCTCATGGAGAAAATGGGGTCGAACAAACAGCTAAAAGGGCGAATCTGCTCACCCATCTGGGGCAGCTGAACGAGGACACCAGCATGGCCCAACCATGTCACTTTGGCCTTGGTATCAGTGTTGACCAACGGGGAGAAGTCGGGGTCCTCAACCTTGAGCAGTCGGACCGCCTGCGCCGCAAGTGAGTCGGGGGGGTCGTTGACGCTGGCGAAGGTAGGTCGCCGATTCAGGGCCAAGGGAGGAGAGCTCCCCTGCTGTGTGGCTGGAATATGCTCAAGGTGAGAAGCCGCCAGCTCCACGCATGGGTCGGGTTCTGGCCGGCCCCATTCGAGGTTGTTCCAGACTTGCCCTAGGGTCGGTTTGTGCCAGCTGGGCCAAGGATTCCGGAAGCCAACCGTCTTGGTGCTGTTTTCTGCCGCATTGGCAATTGTTGGCGGAGGTCGCAGGGTCAGCGGGGAAAGCCACCCTGGGTCAGGGGAGAACATGACATGGTGGATCGGAGGAGATGATCCCCTGAACTGATCTCGCCGGATCTCGACCTGGAGCTTACTCGTGCCCATTTTGTGTTTTTGACAACTTTCAGCTCAAAAGCTTGGATGATGCCGCGCAATTTTCGACCCTTCCTTCTTTGGAAGGGGCGCTAGGCACCACCACATGACTAGTGACGTCATCACTGTTGGGGACACAACCAGTTAGTGTACGAGCCTCGAATTGCAGTTGGTTGCAGACTTTTGTCATCGATGGACATGAGTCTGCTGCATGGCCTCACTCTCCAGTCGGCTTCCATCCAGAAGGATTAGCCCTGTCTTGAACGCTCAAGCTGCCAACACCAGGCAGTCGTTCGCTTTGTTCTAAAGCGTTTTAGCGCCTCGAAGAGTCGGCGGATATCGAGCCAGTAAACAAGCTTCACCGCCACTGCGCTAGTAGCTGACGGTTGCGGCCTGAAACAACCGTGCCCTGTATTACCCTGCGAAGGTGGAATTACGCTGCGTCTTTACAGGTCCCGAGAAGCTAGTGTCGTGTACGTCCCCAATGTTAGCACCGCAGGCTAAAATTGGGCACGCCCCAACAGTTGAAGGAAGATGACGTGCAAATTGTCCAGTATTGTGCATTCACGGAGGTTACCGGGAATCAAATACAGGTGACAGGCAGCTGCGCTCATGCATTGCCCACTGGCGCAGACATGCGAGAAGACCGAGGGAGTTCGCATTCCAGTCAATCTTTCTGATGTCAATGCGCACTATGACAGAATTTGGAGTGTGAATAGGATATATGAGTGTCATGGCCGATGATGCTTTGACGTTTGGAATGGAATTATGTGACAAGACTGCTCCAAGTCAATGACGTCCTGTGGCTGGCTCAAAGGCCGAGAAGCCAATAGTGTTTTTCTACGCTACCGAATTTGGAGGACTTCTGTGCCACCCAGAGCGTGATTGCCAATACACTGCAAAAGGCGACATGTGTACGAGATCTCTAGGTCTAGACCCAACTCGGCAGGACGTGTAGGTATGGTTCCTGGATGCCATACTGGAGGATGACAGGGATCGGAGATAATCCAACGGCTTCAAGCCGTGTTTCGTCCGAGATCAACGACAGCTCTAGACTCATTTTTCCTGAGCCTTTTGTCCGTGTTGCTTGGCCAGGTGAAGGGATGAAAATTTAATCATTTTTCATAAGCAGCACGGGCAGAGGGAGGATTGTGCGAGGAAAAAGCAAGCCACAGCTGACACAGTGAGCGTTGGTGCTCGAGCTGCTCGAGCTGCCGCAGCAGGAGCTCTTGGCAGGGCTGGCTCCACCTCAGCTCAGCTCCAGCAACCTTTTGACAACCGCGGACCGTACCTCGTTCAAGAGCTGTCAGCTCCCTTGTTGGGAACAAGCTCCACAATGGCCACGCCAATTATCTTCTTACCCAAGACGCCTTCAAGGATCGGTTTTTAGCCGCGCCTTACGCTACCAAGCTCTACCAACGCGCCAATCGACATCAATTAGGAGTGGCGCAGCCGCGGATCTGGAGCTGCAAATGCACACAACGTGTATATCGGCTCCAGGTCTCAACTCCCAAGTCATCATAGTGCCTATGCAGCGCCTGAAACAGGCTTTATCGCGTGGTTCTGGAAGTGGAGTGGTGCACAGGAGACAGGTCAGTCGCAGGCAGAAGTCAAGAAAAAGAAGCTTACATCCCGTAGCTCCCGTAGCTCCCGTGCCCCATCCGTGGCCCCGTCCATGGCCCGTCTAGGCTGTGCCGCATTAGTAAATGCCGTCGACACGTTGTTCCACCCTCGATCCTTGCCCACGAGGCAAAGTGCCGATGGCCCCAAGTCTTGGCAGTCATACCGAATGTCCACCAACATGTCTCGAAGGCTGTGTGAAGATGAGCTGCCGTTGGATTCCCGACCACCAGACAGCGCGCCGCCTGGCCTCGGCAGCATAGACGGCTGGGAGGTAGGGTACGGGATTTTTGCAACCGGTTGTCTCATTGGGGCCTTGCAGCTCGTCACCTCGTGGGACTCGAGGGACGATACCGGAGCTCAACGCGAGCCGGGGCCGTCATACCAGGGGGGAGTAAGAGGGATGGAGGAGTGGGTTATGGCCGATGCAGGCAGTGATGCTAAAGTCCTTTAAGGGCACCCCCGAAGAGAGGATCGATCGGATGCCTAGACTTGACTGGTTTCCTCGTTCTTTTTCGTCCCATGACTAACCTTCTTCCAACAAGGCTCTGTTGCTGTCTGTTGCCGCCGCCATGGGCTTCCGCATCGAGGCATCTCACCCTTTCCGGCCCCAATCCGGGCGCCAACCGCAAGCCGTCACTTCGGGCCTCCAGGTGGTTCATTCTGGCTGTTGCATGCTGCTTCCTCTTCATCAACTCGTTTTACTATTCCTCCATCATCCTCCTCATTCCCTTCACCTTCCGGGAGCAGGCGGGTATCCCCCAAGAGAGTACGCAACTCTATGCCGGCATCATGACGGCCTGCTACAGCATCATGCAGGTCACGTTGGGGCCTCTTGCTGGATACTGGTCCGATGTAGGGGCTTCGAAGCAGCGCCCTCTCATGTTGGCGCAGACCTCACTTATCGTCTCGGTCGTTGTCATGTGGAAGGGGACTCATATCGCTGTTCTCATCCTGGGCCGTCTCTTCCATGGGATAGCCGCCAGCATCTTTTGGTCTGTTGGGCAAGCCCTATTGACCGATGCTTTCGGCAACCACAATGCCGGCAAGGCAGTCGGCGCCGCCGACCTTTCGTCCTCGGCAGGTTACCTTGTCGCCCCCATCATCTCGGGAATCTTACTCGAAAGGAGCGGGGCAAACGCTGTCTACGGCGTCTCCTTGGCCCTAGCCATTCTCAGCTTCGTCATGACGCTGAGTATGCAAGAGGGCGGCTCAACTCGCGACGTCCTCCAACAGCGCGCCGCCCAGGCTCACTTTGTCCACATACCCGATACTAGCGCCTCCCTGGCAGGCCGACTAAGGATTGTCCGCCTGTTGCTTAAATCGAGACGCATGCTAGCCACCGTGTTTGGTTGCTTCATTGTCGGTATGGTATTGTACGTTACTCCCGCCTCTTCTTACTGGACAACTTCACTTACAAGTCGTAGAGTATCATATGATGCTATCGCTCCTGCACACATGGACCGCGTCTTTGGGTGGAGCCCGTGGCAAGTTGGTCTTGCACTCGCAGCTTGGTATGGTCCCAAGATGCTCTCCGTCATTCCGGGGAAGCTGTGCGATCGTTTTGGCGCCCGTTGGTTGACGGTGGCAGGCTTTGCTGCCTCGATTCCAGCCCTGCTCGCTGCATCATTCTCAAACGAGAATACCGACAGGAGCAAAGCACTGTTGGTCATTATGACGGCGTGTCTAGCCATCACCATATCCTTTGCCAACACACCAATCACAGCAGCTGTTGTTACTGTTGTCGCCGATAAGAGGGAGCTTCACCCGGAGCTATTCGGGACAACGCCGGACTCGGGGCTCAGCTTCGGCATCTACTTGTTCTTTTGGTCTGGAGGCGCCGCCATCGGCAGTCTTATGCACGCCCGTCTGGCAAGTGGTCCAGGCTGGAGTGCGGCCAACTACAGTCTGGCAGCGTGGTGTGTGGCCGGGGCTATCATTGTCCTGATCTGGCTAGACAAGACTGAACCGGAGCATGTTGTCCTCACCATGCCCGAGACAAACGAATCCCGCGAGGCCATATTACCTACTGAAGCACCAAAACTCGACATGCCGGATCTAGGCGATCACATGGGGGACTTGGGGTCTCGATTATTCACAAGGTCACCATCACGACTTTTTACAAGATCACCGTCGCGTCTTTTTCCCAGATCGCCATCACGTATGAGATTTAATCGAAGTCCACAACCTTTTTTGTCACCCAGGTGGGATCAAGAGGCCGAGGGCGAGGTGGGGGGACAGTTTCTGCGGACTCCACCGCCAGCGCATTACTACGTTTAATTCTATAGACATGTTGGGCATCTTAGATTAATTTTTTCCGAAGTATATAGTAGACTTTTTCCTGGTGCATCAATGTCCCAAGTGTTGATTTTGACTGCGTCCAATGTGCTGAGATTACGCAACATGACTTGAAGGATTCCTCTTGACACTGGGTTTTGCCGCGCCAAGAGTTTGTCTAGAAATCACGATCAGCTCTGGATCTTTGAAATGTAACATAATGTTTAAATTTTTGTAAAATTTGTTTAGCTGTGCCCTGGCTAGCGTGATGCTCTCGATAACAACATTACCAGAACCGTGCTGTGACAGGGAAACTCTACAAGTTAAGCAATTGAACATAAAAGTGACGAGCATAATTATATGCGCTGCTTAACTAAGGTGAAGGAAGCTACTTGAAAATAACCAGCACGGCCTCGCTATCCTTCAACACCAGCTTTTCATTAGCTCCCAGCTCTTCCAGCTGAAGCTTCCCCTCGGCCACTCCGTTTCTAAACGACTGTCCCGCCCACGTCACCTTGGCGGCGTCTTTCTCGTCGACCGACGGCGCTGTCATTCTTTTGACTGTGGCTCCTTTATGCTCGCCAATATCCAATGCCAAAACACCCCTTTCTCCCCTTTCTCCTCCTCCTTGTTGTTGCTGTTGTTGCCCGGCATAAAAAGGTTTCATATTCAACACGACTAGTTTTTTTAGGTTTGTTTTGTCGCCGCTGTCATAAATCCCAAATGCCGAAAATTCTTGCTTTGGAATACCTTCGGGGGTCTTGATCTCCGCAATACCTACCCCTCCACTCAACGCTTCTGTGACCAACAACTGCGACACAAACACGGGCAGTACTCTTGCCTCTCCCCGCTTTGTGGAGTTGATTGGATATAATAGCGAATAGCTACTGAATCCGGGCGTCCCGTCGTCCCCGGGCGTGTTTAACTGCTGGTTGCTTTGAAAGACCAGAGTAGCGCCCTGGTGGAGATGCACGCTCGTTGCATTCCGCACCGCATAAATCAGCTCCACGTCAGCCGTCCAGAGGGCTTGCGCGAACGTGTCGCTGACGTTGGGTTTCCCGCTGCAGGCGATGGAGTTGAATTCTCCGACCGCCCAGCTCGCGTTGCTTTCCAACGCGGCGCGGGCAGACGGGTAGATTTCGACGTCCGCATAACGAAGTAAATCGGTATGGTTGAGGATATTCGCAATCGTAGCGCGTCGTTCGCGCGCCGGGTCGCATGTTGCAAACGCATACGAGTGGATAGAATACTGCGCGACTTGGCTCGTCGAGTTAATCCCAGCGGGAATAAGATCCGCCGGTCGCACCCGTAGGGACGTGACGTCCGTCGTGGCGGACGAAGCCCACCACCGCCCGTGCGAAGCGCCTTGCGTTGCGCCGGCATCGATTTTCTCGGTAAACGCTTTCCAGTCGGCAACATACGCGGCGGTACTCCCCCGCCACCGTGAACTCGGGTAGTTGGTGGGTTCGTTGCCTAATTCGTAAAACACAATCTTGTCGCTTTGGAGTCGGTGCGAGGCGGCGGCGAGACGACTGGCGATTTCGACCGAATTGTTGCCAAAGTTGAGGGTGGAGACGAAGGATGTCCCCGGAGGGAAGTTGTTCCACTGTTGGTAAAAGGCCGGACCGATGGTCGTGCGGTAGATTCCTCCCCTGCCGTTTTCCGTCCGCACCGCCGACAGTTTCTGGTTCGCGTCGTACGTCATCGAGTCCATGGTGATGCCGCCCGCGCGGATAATCGGCCGAGCCCCGCGCGCGTGCAGGTGGTTAAGCAGCGTGAAGGTGAGGTTTCGCGGCGCGTCGGGTTCGCCGAAGAATTCCGTCCAAAACGCAGGCTCAAAGGAAAAGCTGACGAACTGCGGGACATGACGTTGCGAGATGGCCGTGATGCGGGTTTTGGTGCTGAGCGTGTGTGGTTGTGGTGTTGCAGCAGCCTCCACGCACATGCCCATGCCCGCCCCCAATATTCCAGTGATCTTGAAGAATCTCATGATTTTGACCGAAACTGTGTCCACAGGGTATCCTCCGCTCTATCACTAACTCTACACGGCCAGTTTGTTGATTTATCTATCAAAACCCCCGCATCACAGCTTACTCGGATAATACGCATAAAAAATAATCCAGCAATAGAGGGCCGATCCGCTCGGTTAAGCTCAGCGGCAAAGCTCGTACATAGACCCGGAGTGCGGCGCGACGGCGTAATTATTCCATTGTATCTCAAGGTTCTGTAGGTCTCAAGGCCAAGCCATTCATGTTTTCAGACCTGCCCAGTGCCTGACTCTGACTGGGCTGGACTGGACCCAACTAATCTGACTTCTTTTGGACCTGTGTTGTTTTTTCGGTGTAAGTTTCTTGTTCATTCCATCATATCTTGATTTCTCTCTTTTTTTTTCTTTCCTTTTCTTCCTGTTTGGATATTCAACATTGAATTAAAACGCCGTGTCAAGTCCAGGGATAGTTATATCGCCCCTCCCAACTAACACACCATCCCCAATGATATCCACATCAAATTCCTCCCTATCTACAGATAACTCCACGTGAATCCGACACGACCTTCCCACCCTGAGCCCCTGCATCACTGTGATTTCCCCCTTTCCCTTTTCCATATTCAACACACCATGCTTGTACAGATATGCCGACAATGGACCGGCCGCACTTCCGGTTGCTGGATCTTCCCCGGACATTCCAGGACTAAAGAAGCGAGCCTGAAACGTTTGGACTCCGTCATCACCAGATTCTACATCTGGAGTGAATAGAAACAGGCCATAGGCTCGGTGGTCTACCCGCCTGAGCTGTTCCAGCAGTTTATCTCTCTGTACCACGACGCGGTTGAGTGCCTCTACTGATAAAACTGGCACAAGCAGATGATGCGTCGTCGAAGTAGACATGACCTGCGGAGGGAGGCGTTTTGCCGAACCCAAACTGAGCCCGATATCCTCAGCAGCTAAGCCCATACTCTCAGCTAGTGCGGAAAGGTGGTCTGCATCTATAACTGCTCCGTGGGACTGTGGTCTCGCTTGACGAATCATGACCTGGATTTTTTGAGAATCGGTTTTGATCCGCAGGGGAATGACCTCTCCGCCGAGTTCTTGTTTAAAAATAAATTCCTTCTTTAAGTTGCTCTTGATTATACCAAGGTCTTGGTTGAGGTTGAGAATCCCCTCGTGGGCAAGATACCGCCACACTCCGAGTATGTTGTGTCCCGCACCAAACACCTCTCTTCCATCAGGCAGAAACGACCGAAGCCGGTAATGAGCCCCAGGTAAGGTGGGGGGAAAGAAAAACGTGGTTTCTGAGAGGTTGAACTGTCTGGCGAGAAGCTGCATTTGTGTGTTCGTGAGCTGCGGGTGGGCTCTACCGTCGACCACGGCAAGGGGGTTTCCCTTGAAGGGAGTGCCGGAAAAGACATCAACCAGGGAAAAGGGGAGGGAAGTCATGGTGAAGAATTCCAGAGCGGTGGTTAATAGAGTGAAAAATGTCGAAATGTTATTCTATGGTATACGCGCCTTTTTATATATTGAAAATAAACCTGCTCCGTGTGCTTTGTCAGGGCCCTCTGACAAATGGACTGGCCAAGAGTTTTGATGCAAACAAGCCGGGCTGTTGTTGGCCCGATTGGACGAGTTGCGTTCACATCTGGCCGGGCTTACGATGCACGGAATCAAAGTGAGTCAGGGAATCAGGACAGCGAATTTGTGATGGTTTGTGGGAAATCCGCGTGGGGATGGGCGATTGGAAGGGGGATGAAGCCTCAGGCGTATTGGGCGATTGGAAGGAGCTATGGAATAATCACAACACAATCAGGACCCACCAACCCCGCCATGACCAGTATTTTAGGCCATCCAAAATCGTGTAGCTAGATTCAGGATGAATTAACAATACATTCTTGGTCAGCCCAGTCCCAGCCGCTGCTGGCCTCGAGCTGTCGTCGATGAACTGCCACAACTTTGTGGACGTCTTGGAGGAAAAGTTCACCGCACGACGCACCATCTCCGATGAGGCAGGTGCATCCCACCTACTCCACGGACCACGACCCACCCCCGAGTTTCTCGCATTTTTTGCCCACCAAAGCCCAGGCATGTCAAGCAAGATTACTCTCTTCTCCTTGTCTTTTCGGGTTGACTTTTACCAAGATAAGCTACCAACTCCCCGCATCCTCCAATACACTGACCGACGCCTTCTCGCTCAACATAAATGTTGGCAACACCGGAAAAGGCCCAGGCACTCTGGGGAAAGCACTCGCATCCACCACCCTCAGCCCCCTCACCCCTCTAACCCTTAGCTTCGAATCCAACACGGCCATACCGTCCCCTGACCCACCAATCCTCGCCGTACTCGTCGCATGATGTCCAAACATTTGATTCTTCAACCACTCCTTATCCGCTTCATCATCACACCCTCCATCCTCTCCTTGGGGTCCAACACACGGCGGCTCCACCAACTCAACTGGTCCCAAATCCCCTGCCACATTCTTGAGCGTCCGTCTCGCCCACTTGACCGTATCAACATAGGCCTGCAAATCCCCCGCCTCTTCCACGGTCCCTCCTTCAAACAACCGGAAATTCACCTCGGGCACATCTCTCGGGTCCGAACTCTGTAATTTTACGATGCCTGATTTACTCCCCGGGTGAATCTTGACTGTCGATAACGCAAATGTCTGCGGGGGATCGAACGCGACAGAGTCTGTAGGAGGCCAGAACCCACGTATGGCAAAGGTACTGCCTAGGAAGAAAAAGTCTCTTTCACTGGCGAGGGATGATTTTCGGAATATCGCGCTACCCTGTCCCATGCGCGCGTACGGTCCCGTTCCATTGGCAAATAGAGGAATGCACGGATCATCGGGCGTGAGGCCGAATGTACAAGGGGGATCAGCCGGGTTTGGTGGAGGAGAGACGAATGAACGACGTGCGTGAGCGACGAGGGGGACTTCGTAGTTGTCTTGGAGGGATGACCCCACCCCGGGGAGTTCGGCGATGACAGGTGTGATGGAGTGACGAGAAAGTTCCGAGGCAGGGCCGATGCCGGAGAGGAGGAGAAGTTGGGGGGTGTTAAAGACTCCGCCAGAGAGGATGACTTCTTTGCGAGCGTAGGCGAGCCCGGGGGCGCCGTTGTTGGACGGGGAGGAACGGGGATCCGCGCGGTAAAGAGAAGAACCGGTGAGGAATTCGACGGCCGTGGCTTTGGGAAGAGGTTCTTCTTCTTCAATGGAAGTCCCTTTGCCTTTTCCTTTTCCTTTGCCTTTGCCTCCCGAAGAAGACGTGTCAAAGACGACTCGGGTGGCTAGCGTGTTGAGCTGGATGTGCAGGGGGTATTTGGGTGAGCCGTCAGGGTTGGAAGCTGCCTCGGTGGCGAGGATGTAATCGCGAGAGCTGAAGCGGCGGTTGGCAGCCGACACGTGCAATGTCTGCCCAAACACACCCTGGGTTTGGTCGCGCGCCGGGTCAGCCGCGTTGACGTCTTGAACCAGTTTGTCAACGACGGAACCCGTCTGGCCCAGTCCGGCTGATACCGTACCCAGCACGGACAGGATGTCGTTGTAGCCGTCCCATACCGACTCATTGGCGCGGTTGGTATCAAAGTACCCGTTGAACCCATGCCCCGGGGTTCCAGGTGGGAGGTAGTGGTTCTTCTCCATCTGGATAAAGATGTTGCGCATCGCCGCCGGGCTCCAGCTCGCATCGCCCGTCAAGTCGACCACATGCTGCCAATCGCTTTCGCTAGGCAGTACCGCGCCCATGGCGTTGACGGCAGAGCTACCTCCGAGCGTGCCACCGCGGGGATAATACAGACCGAGCAGGGTGGCGCCAGCGGGAGGGGTTCTCCCGACATAAAAAGTCCCATCGGCACGGCGCCAGGTAAGATGGTTGTTCTGCAGCGTGCGTGTTTCGTTGTCAAAGTTGCGCACAAAGAAATCCCACCGCATGGTCGGGTCCACGTAGGCAAAGGGGAAGAATCCCGGAATCTCCGAGTTCGGGTTCCCGCCTTGGTCGTCGCCCGCCTCGATCAGGAGAACCGAGTGGCCTGCCCGCGCAAGGTTGCATGCCAGCGGTCCGCCTCCGGGCCCGCTCCCGACGACAATATAGTCGTACGTGTTATTGGCCGGTCGAGGGCGAACATGGACCGGTCCGGCGGCGACGACCAGTCGCCAAATGGCAACGACGAGGGCAAGGCTCTTTTTCATCTTGACAGACGGACTGGATCAGAAAACATCAATCCGTGAGAAAAAGTCAGGAAAGCAAAAGTCCCATCCACCCAATCGGGTCGGTCGGTCGGTCGGTCGGTCTTTATATTTATTTCCTTTCTGCAAGCAGCCAGCAGCCTGCATCCCAGTTCCCGGTTTCCGGTTCCCGGTTCATTGGGACATTGGGGTCGCATTTTGCCCCCCACTCCCCCCCTGCGCTGTTGTCGTACTCGTACACTGTAAATTATAAAATACAGCCCAGTGATTCCCCATTCTCGGGCCGCATGGTGCTATTGAACAATTAGGAAAGGGGACTCCACCGACTTGGGGGGTAAATCACAGCACTAAACCTGCTTGGGTGACAACCCTGCTGGCATTGTTCATGGCATGGTCTGGCATGGCGAGACTGGGTGAGTGGAGTGGTGTGAATGGGGTAATGACAAGCCACTTGGTTTAATTGCGCTTTGACAATGGCGACGTAAAACTACGGTAAACTACGGTAGACTAAGGCGGTTAGCAAGTCGGGGTCGTATCAGGCGGCAGCTTGGCGGTTGCATGACTTTCGTGACAGGTTCGAGCTAATTTACCTACCCACCTGATTCGACATGGCATTCCTTTGCATGCATTCCAACCTGGGGAAGTTACCTAGGTATCATGGGATTGGGATTGATGGATGTTTGAACCACCCTTTGGACTGATAATTCGCTGGTGGATTCGCCGTTGTCAAGCCGTCAAGCTGCGCAGTACCACCGGAATAATCATCGACGAGTTGGGCATCGGATATAAATGTTGGATGATAAACCACGACTTGCAACCCCCTGGAGGCCAAAGGCCAGATGCAAGACAGAAGATAATATAAACCTTACTTCACCCTCACCGTCATATCCTCCCACCCCGGCAACCCTTCCACCACCTCCAACACGCCCGCGTATCCCAACACACGATACTTATCCTCGGCTGTCTTATCCACTAGCATCACTACCTTACTCCACGGGTCAATCCACATTGGCAGCGCCCCGCTCATGTAAGCCTGCTTATACCCAACCCGCATCGCCCACGGGCCCTTGTCCTCTCTCCGCTCCGGCAACATAGTCCACCAACGTCCACGATAGTCCTCAAACAGCTCCGGGTTCTTGGGGTTGAACGGGTCCTCGTCTCCTTCTCCTTCTTCTTCCTCCTTTTTCTCAGGCTTATTGGCCGGCGCAACCGACACTGTCGGACACCTAACATGCAGGAAGCCCTCGTCGTCAATCATTCCCGTCGGTGCATCTTTCAACCACCACGGCGGATTTGGCGTGAGGTCACCCGCCCTAATCTCCTTTCCATCATCTACAACAATGAGGCCCTCTCCTGTCGCGCTCGTCTCGGGGATGATGGGTAGGGTGGTCAGGTCGCTTCCGGGAGGGATGGAGGGGATGAGAGCAAGCCAGCTGGCCTGATCGCCTCTTCCCACCAGGGCACGCATGAGATCGACTAGGGCGCGCGTGCGGTCATGGGAAGCATAGCGGGAGGGATCAAGGTTGACGCCCATGATGCCCATCATGCTGAGGACCATGTCGACGGGGTTGTAAGCGGTGCGCATCACGGCAGCACGCCAGATGGCGGGGATCATGCCTTCCTCGCCGCGGAGGTCAATGGCACCTAGCAGGGCGAGAAGGTGGATCTGGCTGTTTTCGCCGCTGACGATGAGGCGGAGGGGATATACCTCTTTGGAGAGGGTATAGTCCGGTCCCATAATTTGGTATTCGCCTCGGACATGGATACTCAGCAGGGAGTAGAGCTCGGTCATAGCAGCGCGTCCGGGGGTTACGACGGATACCCAGGCAGCTGTGACGGTCTGAAGGTGGGCATCGCCTCTTGTCCACGCGAAGAGGACTTGGCATTTCTCCGGGGCCACGGCCTCCTGAAGGGTCCATGCCCGATGTACCCACGTCGTTTGCTCGTCGAGTTGGCCCAGTCGAGACAGCCCAGCAGGCAGGATGACACACTCTCGGCAGTGCTGGTAGATCGAGTACATCCTCTGGATCTGCCATGCCTTGTCGGCATCGTCACTCTGCTTGATGCAAAGTCCGTCAAGCCAGATCAGGGAGGAACCAAGCTTCAGGGCGGCTCTGCAGATATCGCGTAAAACCTCAACAGAAATGGGGTCCGCGTTGTTGGCGCCAAGGATGGACATTGTTGGGCCGATAACTGTTCCCGGAGGAGGCGGAGGTGCTCGCCACACGTACGAGATAGCCACGTAGCGCTTCTTTGGCAACTCGCTCATCTCGACAACCCGGAGACTGTCGCCTTCCGCGAGACTGCGAGCGTCGACAAAACGGAACCGGGCCGGCGCAATGTTGCTTAGAGACACAGGCTCTAGTGTCAGAAAGTTGAAAGGGATGTCAAGGACGAAGCGGACATTTCCCTCGGCCGTCTTGAGCTGTAGGGCAGTTGCATGCGCTTGTGCAGTCGCGAGGGCTTCTCCTTGGACCCTCGGAGAGACCAGATCCAGCTCCGCGATGGCCGCATCCAATGCCGCCTTGTCGTTGGACAGCAGGAAAATTTGTTCCCAGATAAAGCTGGTCTCGATTGCCCACTTCACAAGGCGGTTTTCGTCATGATCGGGGATGGGGGCAAGCTTGTTGGCTTCCTTGCCCAACTCAATCGCCCGTCTGAGGCCGGCCAGAACGTCAAGACCAGCCGGGCCGCTACTGTAAAGATACTCATCGAAACCCCCGTACAAAGCGCTCAGCTCGGCGAGAAATGCCGATTTTCCGTCCGTTGTGAACAATTCGTTGACATCTTGGTCTGTACTCCATGCTGCTACAACATCCTCAGTCGCAAGTATAGCCTCCAGGCGGTAATCCGCCTGGTGGGAGTATTCCTTCGCGCGGGCAATCAGCTTCTCGGCTACGCTGACGGTCGGGTTAGTTCCTCCTTCGCCTGCGTCGGCGAGGTCGCGAAGCTCTGTAGCGACGCTCTCGCGTCTCTCTTGCACCCAGCCTTCATTGTCTGGGAAAACATTGCCAGGGGGGACGGCGCTGGCGTTGGAAGCCATATTGGAAATTGCTGAGGCAGGAGAAAATGCTGGCAAGTCGCTCAGATATATTTATGCGGAGATTGGGCGCTGTTGATGAAACCTGGCTGGTGGACCCGGAAACCTGCATGTCGAAACGTGATAGTGATGGGTCAGCCAATCGCCAGAGGGAACATATGGCCAAGCTCCCGAGTTTCCAGCTGATATCCTCAATTCGTTTAGCTGCAGGGCATTCAGCACTTGCAAGTCGTTAGAATGCTACATGAGAAGTGGACGGAGTTATGCCTGGCGCTGGGTCAAGCGTTAGCGACCGCTCAACGGTCAAAAATGATGCAATCCTCCGGCCCATTTTATTTCCAATAGTTGTCTCTCACGGCGTTGGCCTAGCGGGCTCTTGGGGACGGCCTGTTTTTCGGGTTGGCTATCCCTATGCAAGCGTCAAACGTCGGCATCTGCCGACCTGCAAGACCGATGAGAAACAGTGACCCTTTCCCTGTTGGTGGTTCCGGTCGAGTGGTACACATGTATAGTTGTAGGTACCTTTCAGTGCGTGGCAGACAGTATTCTGGGCCTCATTTCCTCGGCGGTAAGCAGCTAGCATTTCATAACCTGCCCATTTGTCCCTGGCTTCAATGTTGCGTCGGTGGAACTGGTTCGACACCCTAGTTCTTGCCGGCTCCCTTGCACAATATTACCTTAAGAGGAGTGTGCGCTCACTGCAACCTGGCGGCGTCAGCGTGCAACATGAAAGCGGTCTGGGCCTTGTGTAACCCGCGCTGCGATGCCAAGGGGGCCGCGCTTCGGCATCATCACAAAAGGGCGAGGTAAATCACGACGCATCGCGGGACTAGGCCGCGGGGTTGCATACCTCACAGCCGAAAAGGATGTCAACCGTCCTACCCAGCTTGGTTCCTCCAATGGGGACAGGACTGTGCCGTCGACAGCATCCCAAACGGGAGTGTAACCAGATGCGAAGTCCGACTTGCAAAGTCTATAAATGGTGGCGAAAGCGACAAGACAAGACGGCAATGGTCGAAGAACAAGACATCGTCTTCGACATGGAGCCCTTCACACTTACCCTCGCCAATGGCGCAACTCTGACCGGCCTCGCTAACTTGCCTGCCGTCACTTCGACAACCGCAAAATATCGACCCCTGATGGTTGGACTGCATGGCGCGTCATATTACAGCGCCTACTTCGACGTTGACGAGAAGCACACGGCTGCCCTGTCTAGCAACGGACTTGGCATTCCCTTTGTCGCCGTCGATCGTCCCGGCTACAAGACCTCGACAGCATTCACCATCCCTGAAGGCTCATCGTACCCCGAGACGTACGGCGCATGGCTCCACGAGTTCATCTTGCCGGCCGTATGGGATAAATTTGGGGTGCCGCAAGGGTGCAACGGCATTGTGTTGCTCGCCCACAGCCTGGGGGTCTCAGGTGTCGTGCTCGCGGCGGCAAAATCCGGCCAGGAACAGGGAGAAGCAAGCGTAGGTGCGACGCCGACAGACGCAGTGCCACCACGACCTAAGAAGACAAGCTACCCCCTGGCTGGTATTATCATCTCAGGGCTTGGTATCCATCCGACTGACGTGGGTTCTGGACCACTCACGGATAATCCCCCGGAGTACATCTTGTTTCCAGCCCATGTCAAGGATGAGATGTACATCCCCAAGGGCACCTGCGATCCAGCCGTGTACGCGCATTCCGAACGCTTGAATCTGCCGGTCCCCAGCCGGGAGGTGAAGGATATTTGGACTGCGTGGCTGCCGCGTATCGGGACCGAGTGGGCGCCATGCGTGCGAGTGCCCGTACTGATCGCGCTGGCGGGGAAGGATGTCTACTGGCAGAGCACGGTCGAGCATGCTCGTGAGTTTGCCGCCATGTTCACGCAAAGTTCGAGAGCTGAGTGGTGTATCTTGGGTGGCGCGCCGCATAATTTGGAGTTGAGTTATTGGTCGCAAGGTTGGTACGCTCGATGCTTTGGGTTTGGGATGGAATGCGTTGCTTCTTTGTCGGCTGTCTGACTCGTACCTTGGGCCTCAGTTGAATCTGGGAAAGGTTGGTGGGGGAGATGAATATTGTGGAATTTTCGAATTTGGTAATCGCGACTTCCCCATAGGGTTGGCAGGACGTGGTTGAGTGGCAGAAATTTCAGTGCATTCTTTTGCTCGCTGCACGGGTTGGATCAAACCCGACCCCGGGCTGGAATTACCAATTAAGACACAGCACCAATTGCAGCATCTCTGGCGCCTACTAACCTGATAGCCCAACATGCCGTCGTACGAATACCGCCGGTATCATCTGTTGCGAGGGTGCGCCTCAGTATCCGCCTCGCACCATGCGTCCGCTTCTTGAACCCCCAAACCCCATTGACACACCTCCAATTGCTACCACAGCCGGGAACTGACCACCGCAGTTATTATAGCCTAGCAAACAAGTTAACAACATCATCCTTCCCCCAGAGTTGACATGGCCCGGCCGACGACAAATGCCATCGACCTCGACCCCTCCCAGAAGCATTCACACAGTACGGCGAAGAAAACACACTCTCGCACGCCAGCACCGATCCTCAACTCTTGCCTGCTGGATAAAAAATTTTATTCTTCCACTTGTCATCATCCCCATGCAAGCACACCCCGCCGCGGCACATCACCTTCGGACAGCAATGCCCCTTCTGGCTTCCCTCCCAACGAAGACCTGATCTCCCAGAACCAAGTGCACATATAACGCCTATCGGCAGAGACATGATTGGCCACGGGTAGAAGTGCAACCAAGAATGCGCAAGTCTTTCAGCTTAATTCTACTACATCCCCTTCTGCACACAATGAACCGAGACAGGAAACAATCTGCGAGACATGACCGCCCACAGAAGAAAACAAGACATGCGTGTTAAGGTAGCCCTACGGGTACCTGAATGATAGTTTGGACTACGCTGTCTTGTAGTGTTCCTTCCGCGGTGTTGGTAACATTTCAACTGACAGAATGACTTGTGCCGAGCCTCTGAGGGCACCCACTTTGGGGACACACACCTCCTTCAGGCGACTGAATGCTCACAGCAATGACTCTTGATTGGCCACTGCGGCAAGACCCCTGACCGCTCCCAATATTGAACAGGGAAGCTCTTAATCCGAGCCATTCAGCTGTCAAGAATAATTGTCTGCAGAATTATCTTTTGGTGAAGATGCGCGTCTTGCCGCAAGGATTTTGTGTATGCTTTACACAACTGTGTAAACGCTCGGACTGGGTATAGGTACACCATGCATACTCTCAGCCTGGTATCAATGTTCTCATGTTTTCTGAGCTCCTCGTTTCTACTCATTTTTGACAAAACAGTTCTTTGCACTGATGAGGTTGAGGGCAGCAATGAGTTCCCAAAGTACCGAAGTTGGCACCGCACCTTCTACCGCGGCCAGCGCCCACAGCTCCAAGTCCGGAAACGATGACAAAACGGACAAGTTCGCTTGGCTTCGCGAGGACTTTACCGGACCGGAATACATCAGCTACTCGGAACTTTCCAAGGCAGCACACTGCGCCTTTGACTTTGGCCAAGGGGGCTACGCGGCCTCCACCAATGATGGAGGCGAACTTTTACAGATGGCAGCGCCGTCAGGGAAACACGGCATTGTCTTCGCCTGGGGCGATTTCGAGTTTTCTCCCGACCTGGCCCTTGCCCGTGGCCAGCGTGAACAGGGAGGGAAGTCGAGCTTTGGGCTGAAATTCCTCGGGTCCGAAGGGGGTCAGTCAAGGCGCTACCAGTGGAGTGTGATAGAACGTGGTTCTTTCCAGTACCGCTGGCCGATTAAGAGGTTCCGCTACGGCCCAGTCAGTAGGAGCCATCCCGGCGCAGAAGAAGGCCTGGGGGTTCAACGGGGCACGGGTTCGTTAACGTCCTTTATCGACAACGGCTGCCTCTACCAAATGCTGCGCCTCGACCCCGACCCCGAGTGTACTGACAAAAACTTCGAGTTGAAATTGACGATCGAGGGCACCATGCAATTCCATTCCTTCGCCAACCTCGGCGAAAAAGAGGTGTATGCAGGGCAAGAGGAATGTCGGACGCACATGGGCAGTCCGGGGACTTGCTGCGTCGTAGCCGCCGAACACCTGCGTACCAATGACCACGTATCCGAAATCCACTGGCAAGGAAGCCTCTGGAAGTTGGATACGCTAGGTGTCACGTGGAAGCCAGTCGCCTTGGAACAGTCCACTGGAGGTGCTAGTGACGGGCTGAAAGAGTTCCATGCAGCGAGAGATGACGAACACCACGGAGTGCCAAAATGGGTCACGAAAAACAAGGTGGAAGAGGCGGAACCAAGGAAGGAAACAAACGCGGTGGAAGAGGCGGAACCAAGGGGGAAGACAAACCCACCGCACGTCTTTCTCGCCATGTTCCGTCTGCTGGAGGCCAAGCAGAAAACCGAGAATTGCCCGGAGCCACCATCACCCGACAAAATAACAAATCTCGTCCTAGCGAAATCACCAGAAAGTCCTGCAGGAACTGCCGAACTGTGGCAGAGCCTCTTCGCCGAGAGGCAATTGGAGGCCGAATCCGTGTCGGAGCTTTGCGAGGCCGACATGGTTGGCCGCTGCTTGGAGAAGGTCTTGGGCGTCGACCTCGTCCCCGCCATGACAACAGCCCAGAAGCCAATGGATGGCAGGGATGCGAAAATGCAGGCCATTGTTAGCAACATGTTCCTCAGGGCCTCTGTTGACATGAAGGGCTTGTTCTGGAAGACAAGGTTCCTAGCCAAGGTCGACAAGGTTCTCTCGAGTGTGTTGCATCGCGGAACACAATTTGAAGAGGGGAACGAGGTCGCCAAGAGACTTCCAACAGCAAAAGAAAAAGACTTGTACGACGGAGACGATAGCATGCTCAAGGCAGTTCAAGAGACCATCAACAGGGTGCGTCGGGCACTTTTCAGCATCGTGAATTTCATGGTAAGAGGAATCATCCAGTCCACCGAGACACGCTTGGCCATCCCGCCTCACGATGATTCCCAGAACCGCATCGAGAACTGCTGCTATCCTTTGATCACGGTATGGTACATTGTGGACGCTTACCCCGACACCGAGTGGCCCTGGCGCCATGAGGTTGCCATGGCAGACCGGTGGGATCGAAACCACAGCGTTCTCGGCAAGCGTTTGCAGCATAGTGTGGACTTTCCTCTTCCCCGGAGTCGCCAAACCGCCATGGAAGTCAAAAAGGCTCTGCTCTGCCATCTCCACCACCGATCTATGCTCGCACTTGGGCAAAAGGGTTTACTGCCAGCGGTATGGTCTTGTGGGGAATCCGAGGTCGGCCGTCTGGAGAAGGCAGCCCGAGCAGCACTCGTGAAACGCATCTCGTCGGCTCGACAGTACGAAGCCGGCGATGAGGTGGCCGAGAGACTAGTATTCCTAGCCCATGAACTGTGGGGAAGTGAGGATGGCAAAGGGCATGATGCGACGGTGACCTGCCTGGCCCGAATTCTGAAGAGGGTAGAGGACCGTGAGCACACAAGCACCATTAACATATCTGACTCGGACCCGGATAAAGACGAGGCATGGGCTGGGCCCTGGGAAGTCCATGTTCTGTGTCATCACAGCCGCCTGATGGTGGCTCACCACCGCATCAGTGCCAGTAACGACAGAAACAGAAGCAAAGAGGCAAGGGCCGATGAACAAGAGCATCTCGAGCATTTCAAGAGAAGACTCTGCGACTTTTTAACCAGCGATGCCTCGCTGACACCTTGCTGGGAGCGAAACAACTCGTCTGCGCAGCGTGGCATGATGAGGTCTGAGGCGACGGCCATCGTCTCGTCGACCATCCTGGACATGTTCCTCCATGATTACACCACTTACCTGAAGAAGGGATCAAGAGATACTAAAACCCCTGAGAATCCAACGCCTAGCCAGTGTTGCCTTCATGGCATCAACGCCAGAACCGTTTCTCGGCCGTTTCGAAACCACCCACGACATCCCAGGGAGCGACTAGATGCCGTGCATCTCATGACCCTGCAGCTCGATGCTCTTGAGGCGATTGAGGCCCAGGGCGAGGAAAAACAAATCGACTACCTCAAGTTCCGGCCTCCGTCGCGATTCCATCCCGACGAGTTCTTTCACTCTCTCGAGGACACGCCAGACTATTATGATGAGCATGCAATTGAGGAGCGATCCCGGGATATCCCCCGGGTGATACGTGAGGCCATGAATGAGAAAAGCGGACAGCCGACATCAGACAAAGCCACCGCGGGAACGACAAAAGGCGCAGGCGCAGAACCCACAGACCCTACCAGTGTCTATTGTGAACGCATTTCTCACAAGCTTCTATCCGTCTTTGATATCAAATCGCCATTAGAGGAGAAATCCGGCACGGGTCACAACAGCTCCCCTTTGGACGAGTCCAGGGCCGGGGGCGAGCCCAAACTCGGGGCTTATCGTGTCCCCCGGGGAGCTTGCGAAAAATCCATTACCGGCAACCTCGCGGAGCCACTTGGCGAGTCTGTACCGCTTCGCGAAGTTGTCAAAAGGCTTGAGACTGCCCTGGGCGATCAAACACACGAGAGGCTGCGAGAGCTACTACTGGGACCAGACGAGGATGGCAAAGAAGACCAGAAGATGCAAGTGATGGTAGAAGCGCTGATTGCTCTCGCTGTGGTCGACCTGCGTATGCCGACTTGGGGGAAGCGACCGCAGACTCTGCCTCCCTTATGGGGACCCAAGATTCTAGGGGTTATTAGTGACAGTGTAAGTCTGTGCCTACCTAACCTACTTATTGAAGAGACAAGGGGAGAAAAGGATAAAATAGGCGTATCGGTCGGTTAAACGTCCACTAACAACTCTCGATACCTATTGATATAGCTCATTGATCAAGAAGTTCGCCATCAGATTCTGTACGTCCCTTCGCCCAACCAGAGCTCTATCTATCCTCTTTTACCCATTGCCACATCATACTTACTTGGTTCAGATTCTCATGCGTCCCATACGAACTTCCCAAAGGACTCCTCCGTCTCCTCGTCCAAGTCCTCCACCCCGAGGTAGTAGAGTGCTTCAAAAACCACCACCTTCGCCTATCCCGATTCCGACTCATCCCCCTCGAGCCGCCCATTGTAGCACACATAACCCTCCGCAGCTGGTCTATTGTCCCCGACAAAAAACCTAGCTTCGCCACCCACGAGGAAGACAAGATCGAAATCCCAACGGACCTTTTTTCCCTTTCTCTTCAACAGCAGCGACGCAAGGACAAGAACAAACCCCTGAAAAAGAAACCACCCCTCGTGGAACTCAGAATATCATCTGTTGCCATTTCCACCAACCGCTTTGGTGACTTTAGTCGCTGCTCTCTCATCACCGATCGGATTGGAGGTGACAGGCTCCAGCACTTGGGTACGATGGCGCAGGAGATTTGCGACAAGTTTACTCACCAGCCGCAGACGGGGCGTTTCTTGGTGTTTTGCATGATTCTGGGGGAGCTGTGCCAGGGGTTGGTCTGTGACTATCAGAGTATCTTGGATGAGTTTATAAGGGAGACGTTGCTGGATGATAAGATTGTGAGTTTTTCTTTCTGCCCCTCCCCTCTTGCGAAAAAGGGCAAGCTACCTAATATTCTGAAATTTCTGTTAATGCTGGATGGTATACTGGTAGCCAATCTATCTCAAGGAGGTCCAACAACTGCAAGACCACAACGAGAACGCTGATGTCATGCTGCGGCTGAGTCTCTGGGGTTTGGAAGCCCTCTTCAAGGTGAACAACACACTCAGCGCATCGGTGCGGGTCCTCGAGTCGGCTATTGCGGACTTGAAGAAAGAGATGAAGGATGTAAGTGGGCTGGCTGTTTTCCCCCAGTCACTCGAGCGCCATGAGGGGGCTCAAGACCGATAGTCCCGGATACCGATTTCATATATGCTGACTTAGATCAGGGGCCCGGAAGACGAAGTCCCGAGCTCGAAAGCGTGTACCATGAATATATCGGCATGCTGGAAAGGCCATTCCGAGACTTGACCGCTATTCAAGGTAAGCTGGAAAGAAAAGTGGAATTCAACACGCGCTATACAAACGCGGTATGTATCTATCTACCTTATTGAGCAATTCCGCCTCGGTAGGCTTTAACTGTCTGCTAATTCACATGTCGACCGTAGCTTTCATCAGTCTTGGCCCTCCGAGCCAGTCGCACGTCGTACCAGCAAAACAACACGATTCAGAAACTCACCTACATCACCTTGGGGTGTCTGCCCCTTAGCTTAGCATCAGTATGTTCCAGGCATGATTCTGTCTATCCAGCCGTGGTCCCGTACCCACCCTTGGCACTTGAAGTAGCAGCATGACTCTCAGCTTGTTTGATCTTACTAATATAATGCCCGATGAACAGGCCGTCTTCGCTGTCCCTAAAGACCAAAACGTGCTAAATGAAGAAATGGGTCTGGCCTGGTACGTCAAGGTCATCATCTTTTTCACGGTTGGGATCATTGCCGTTGGTGCTTGTCTGGGCCGTATCTTGCGTGGGGTGGATCGATTTGTGACCTTTGTGACGTGTGTTATTCCTGGGTGGGTGAGGGGGTTGTTCAAGGAGCCTCCTGGTGGCGATGATGGTGGCTGTGGTGGTGGTGTACATACTGGCAACGATGGACATGATATGTCAGAGTGGCTGCGAGGGATGGCAGGGTCTCTAGGGAAGAAGTGCAAGTCTGTGGTGAGGGGCCCAAGGCCTGACGATGAGAAGCCTGGTGATGACAAGGTCTAAAATAGGGTGCCTAACTGAAGGGTCTGGGAGAGATTGACGTAGTAACTGGCAATTTGAAATTCTTTTTTTGTTTTTCCATCGTATCATGAGGCCGTGCAATATACCAGGTATCCGCATTTTTCTCTTGGTGACATGTGGGAGACTCCAGTCAATGAATATGGCACCTGCACCAAAATGGACTGGTGCTGGGCGATATGCGTCGCGGCATCGACGACAATAAAGGAAATGACGTCAAAGCCACCCTGTCCTGGTGCCGACTCCAAGCCCTGGGTCCAGATATCGCGTGGTAAAAACGTAAAACTCAAAATACCACTTGTTGGCATCATGGTCGTTCAGATTTCCTAAAGACTGTAGATTGAAGCGCGTATAATCCTCAATGGCCTCAACCAGACACTTGTTCCTCTGTCAAGGCCGATACCTAGTCACGATGGTATAAAAGGTCTCCCTGTCGGAAAGGAGACCTGTAGTGGTGGATCCCAAGGGGTTATAGATATCCCAACAGCGACAGGAAAGGGAAATGTTTACGACCAAGAGTTTTTTTTTTTATTCCCGAACCGGAGAAAAGCCTCGTTGAGTAGGTAGCTTTTCTGTTGCCTTCGCAAGCTTGAGTCCTGTCGGGTACCTAGGTAGGTAGGTATCTAGGTAATCTTGCGCTTGTACATGTAGGTATCCAGACTCCAGACGGCCATGTTTTATCGTATAAGAGATGGGCAAAGCGATATGTCGAGAGCACTGCTTGGAACGTTTTTTTTTTTTTTTCGCTAAAAGGAAACTCTCCACTGGTACTTTGGTACCAGGTAATCAAGTCTCCGTGTTTGAAGTTTGCGGACAGGTCAGGTCAACAGCGGTGGTGATGAGGAGTGGAAATCCTGAAATCCGGCAGTCGTGACTTCTCGATGGCGACGGGGTTTGGACCACGCAATCTGATAGCAAAATTTTCATGGCCGATAACACATTGCACTTCACTCTGAAATCTTAAGCGTTATACTTCTCCTACACTGGCTAATCCTCAGTGACAGTTCTCATGCCAGGCAAGCATCCATGGCAACGCAGCTACACGATTTTCACGAACCACTATAATCCATGCTAATTCTTCACGATCTTTGCATGCATGAATCGAGACCCGTCGATATCAGCCCAAGAACACTCCAATGGCGACAGCTAATCGCAAGTGCTGATACATCCTACTAAATACCCGTGAGACAGGCCAGCCCTTTCCACCTAGTCAGACCCCATACATGTATGATTACTCTTCATTTCAAATGCTTAGGATGAACACTTTGTAAGCCGCCCTGGCTCTTCAGTCAGCACATTTTTATCCTTGCTCTGCACGGGGAGTCGGCGACTGGATGGAACTCACTCTTGCATCCGAGATCTGTCCAGCGAATAGCCAACCAGCAGTCCCAGGAGGGAATATATCCCCATGCCCTAGGTATTGTCAGTCATTTTTTTTTTCTTTCCCACAATTATACATGGAATGGAATGGAATGGAAAAGACATACTTCTCCCCGTCAATGCTCTCCCCATCTCGCATGCACTGAACCGAAAAAGACTGGCCCGGCGCCACTGTGCGTACACTGGAAAAGTCTCTACCAGGCCCGACGCGGCAGTTTACGACAGCGAAGGTGCCTTCGATGCTGCATACTTTTTTTGTGCTGAGATCTGGGGCTGCGTTTGCGTTTGCGTCTGTATCTGCTACGGATATGGGCACATGTAGGAGAGCAGCTGCGTGGGCGACTGCTACTTGGCAGAGCAGAAAAGGGAGGGTGGATTTCATCTTGAACGCTTTGTTGAGATAAAAGAAAGAAAGAGAGAGCCTGGCCTCAGTGAGTTGACAAAGTTGTTCTGCCTGCCTGGATGGGACGTGATGAACATCACATTATAATATCCACAATCTCTGCCCACACTGTCTGGCTACCAGCTGAACGCCCCTTAATTCTCAACTTCACATCACCATATTGCATCGCGACTTGTATGGGTAGGTATGGGTGGCGACCTTCCCGATTGAGTAATTACCGACATATTTCTACAGGCGGGCTTGGGTCTATACTCGGACGTGATTGGGTGGACTGTGTATATTTATCCAGGGAACTTGCCCGGCTGGTTGTTCTCTAATGAGAGGCTTGAGAATACCCGATCCAGTCGATGGAGTGAATTTTCTGTAATGTGCGACGAATTTGGGCGCGTGACATTTGCTTAACCCTGGTTCAGGCTGGGCTCAGTCCCCTGCTCAGGATTTGCTCAGGCTGGCTCACCTTTTTGCTCACCCTAATTACCATTTTCGCCAGCTTGCGCCACAGCATGCTCAGTTGCTTCAGCGCTTTTATTATCAAGTTATTGCAGCAGAACTGAGACACACCAGACGGCCACGGGCCAGTTGGCACCTGCAGCTCACGCGCGTCAATAAGCCGCTGAGCCGCATGGCTAGTGAGAAGGTCGAATCTCATGGCTGTCGACTACTTTCCTGTAAATATGCATCAGTTTAAGGCTTTGCGTGCTGCTTCCTTCCTTATTCTTTGACCTAGCCGCGAATGCTGTTAGACAGGACAGCTGACGAGGCCACCGCGATGTCCTGGCAACCCCCCCCCCCCCCCCCCTTTCTTTTTTTTT